>Ga0136652_1000681_pt1 | contig 15843 bp, 13 predicted proteins | sample ConPoolayeEmetaG_FD_94864 | JGI IMG/M metagenome (GOLD analysis project Ga0136652, IMG submission 94864) | Hot spring microbial mat communities from California, USA to study Microbial Dark Matter (Phase II) - Cone Pool mat layer E metaG... ...
ATAATAAAGTAAGTAATAGTAGTATTAATAACAGCAGTAGTAGCAGCGATAGCAATAACCGTAACAACAGCAATAATGAAGTAAATAATAGGAGCAGTAGCAGTAAAAGCAGCAATAATAATGAAGCAAGTATTAGTAATTTTAGTAGTGATAATAAAAATAACAAAATTTTTGGAAAATTAGGTGAGCTAGCGGCAGAAGGCTATTTAAAGCAAAAAGGTTTTAAAATCTTAGAAAAAAATTTTAGATGCATATATGGTGAAGTTGACATAATAGCATTTAAAAAAAATACTCTACATTTTATTGAAGTAAAATCAAGAAGATTTTTAACTTATGGTGAACCTATAGAGTCAATTAATTATAAAAAAATAGAAAAAATAAGAAAATGTGCAAGTCACTACATTACAAATATTGAAAAAAACAAATTTGGGGAAATTGAAATAAGCTTTGATGCGATAACTTTTAAAAAACTAAATAAAAAAACCTATATACAATATCTACCTAATATTTTTTAAACAAGAAATCCCTTAACATCTTTTCTATATTTATAATTTATTAGCTATATAATTTACTAGATTAACTTTAATTATTTCTCTTAAGAAGAATATGAAAAATCGTTTGAAAAAAATTTTATGATATTTATGTATATAGTCTATTGCATATTTATGTAAATAGGTATATAATTTTTTTATGTTTTTTAAATTATCAAGTTTTTCACTTGTAGGAATACAGGCAATTGAAATTTTTGTTGAAATACATATTTCAAATGGTCTTCCAACATTTACAATTGTAGGTTTACCTGATAAGGCCGTTAATGAATCAAGACAAAGGGTAAGAGCTGCAATTATAAATAGCGGATTTAAATTTCCACCAAAAAAAATAACAATAAATTTATCACCAGCAGATATTAAAAAAGAGGGAGTATTTTATGACTTGCCAATTGCAATTGCTATTTTAATTGCAAGTGAACAAGTTAAAAATGTTAATTTTACTTTAATAGAAAAATCAAGTTTTATTGGTGAGTTATCACTTGATGGCAAAATTAATTCTATTAGAGGTATTATATGTATGGCAGAACAATGTAGAAATTCAAAAAAAGAATACTTTTTTATACCAAAAGATAATTTAAGGCAAGCTAGCTGTATAAAAGGGATAAATTTAATAAGTTCAACAAATTTAATTGAAGTAATAAATATAATAACAAATAAAAGTATTGAAAACATTTTTATAGATAATTTTAAAGACATTGGCGAAGATGCTAGTTTTGATTTAGATAATTTAGATATCAGTTTTAAAACTCTTAATATTGATTTTTCAGATATTAAAGGTCAGTCTAAGGCAAAAAGAGCCATAGAAATTGCCGCAAGTGGAATGCACAATATTCTTCTTGTTGGTCCGCCTGGGGCTGGTAAAACTATGCTAGCCCAAAGAATAATTACAATAATGCCGGAATTAAATCTAGAGGAAAGTATTGAAGTGACTAAAATATATAGTTTATATAAAAAATATAAAGATATTTTTATAAAAATAAGACCATTTAGAAATCCTCATCATACAGTTTCAAGAGCATCTCTTATTGGTGGAGGAATAGTCCCAAAGCCAGGTGAAATTAGCTTAGCTCATAGGGGCGTTTTATTTTTAGATGAATTTTCACAATTTCCTAAATACCTCATTGAAGATTTAAGACAACCTCTAGAAAATAAAGAAATTATAATTTCAAGAAATAATTTATTTTATAAATTTCCCTGTAATTTTATGCTTGTTCTTGCAACTAACCCATGTGCTTGCGGTTATTTTCAAGACAGTGCTAAAAAGTGTAAATGCAGCACTAAAGAAATAGAAAACTACTGGAAAAATATATCAGGTCCAATTATGGATAGAATTGATATGAGGATAAATGTTCCTAGATTAGATTACCAGGATTTCTTCAAAAAGTTACCCTCAGAAAACTCTCAAGATATAAAAGCTAGAATTAATGAAGCTCATAAAATACAAAAGATTAGATATAAAAATATAAAAAATCTAAATATTAATTTTAACTCAGAAGCAGACTCAAAATTAGTAAATCAATGGGTTGAAAAAAATTCTGAAATAAAAAAAACAGTATTAGAGGTTTTTAATACCTATAAATTATCAGGAAGAGCAATGGCAAGTTTATTAAAGGTTTCAAGAACAATTGCTGATTTAGACATGTCTACAAATATTAAAACTAAACATTTTATGGAAGCATTAAATTATAGAGTTAATTTTAATAGTGAAATTTAATTTTAAATATGTCAATTAAATGTATCAAATTTATTAAAAGGGTAAAATATTCTCATGAATAATAACTCCATAAATTTTAATTTGGCAAATAATGACAATTTTAATAATAATTTGCTAAATTTAAAAATTTTATTTTTACTTTATGAAATAAAAATAAAACCTTCTATTTTATATGAAGAATATAAACAAAATAATTTTAATTTACAAAAAACTGTAGATTATTTTTTTTTAAAATATGACATTAAAAATCAAAAAAAGTTATTTGAAGATAGCAGCAACAGCATTAATAATAATTATGATAATTATAATAATTATATTAATAAGATAAATAAAAATGAAATAAAAATTGTTAACATCTCTCAAAATTACTACCCGTATTTACTTAAGCAGATAAATAATCCCCCAATTATTCTTTTTTATAAAGGTGATAAAATAAAGAAGTCAAAATATTTTATTTCTATAGTTGGAACAAGGAAAAATACTGTTTACGGTAGAGATGTTGCCAAATATTTTGCAGAAGAGCTGTCTAAAATGGGAATAACAGTAGTAAGTGGTTTAGCCTCTGGCATTGACTATTATGCGCATAATAGTGCATTAAAATATAAAGGAGGAACAATTGGAATACTGGGATGTGGATTAGATATCATATACCCAGAAAGCAACAAAGAACTTTATAAAAATATTTTAAATAATGGCTCATTGGTTTCAGAATTTCCTCCTGGAACAAAACCTTTAAAGAATAATTTTCCAATTAGAAATAGAATTGTTAGCGGTTTTAGCATGGGTACAATTGTTATTGAAGCACCTGAAAAAAGCGGAGCATTAATTACAGCAGAATTTGCCTTAAATCAAAATAGAGAAGTATTTTGTGTACCAGGAAATATTTTTAGTAATGAAAGCAAGGGATGCCATAATCTAATAAAACAGGGGGCAAAACTTGTTAGTAATATTGATGATATAATAGAAGAGATTAACCAATTCTTCAATAAAGACTTTGATTTAAAGCAAAACAATTTAAATTATAAAAAAGTAAAGCATACATTTTTTAAAAAAGAAAGTTTAAAACTTAACAATGAACAAAAAATTATTTACGAAATTATTGGATTTAAACCAAAAAGCATTGAAGAAGTTGTTATGGAGACTAAATTTGATGTAACAAAAGTACTTCAAATAATTTCAGAATTACAGCTTAAAAAATTAATATTTGAAAAAAACTTAAATCATTTTATTAGATTATGATAAAATAATTACAAAAAATGCATTTTTAATTTTGTAATAGCAATAAAAACAAAAATTTAAAGTTAAGTTTTAATTTATTTTTATAATGATATTTTATAATAGTATTTATAATATTTAATTATTTTTTGGAGAAAATAAATGGTATTTTGGAGGAAAAAAATTGACAAACCAAAAAGTGTTTTAGGATACGCACTTTATAGGTATGATGAAATTTTTGAAAAAAATTTAAAAGGCTTATTTAATAAACTATTAAAAAGTAAAAGAATAAATTTTAAAAATATTAATAATATCGTAACTAATATCTTTTCTGCTTTTGATGATATACTAGATGATATATCAGTGGATAATTTTAAAACAGATTATAAATCGGATAAAATAAGATACCTTATAATAAATTTAATAAATAAAATAAAAGATAATCTTGAAAAATTAAAGAAAAATAATTTTACTACTGACAATATCGCAAATAAAAACATAAATGAAACTTTTAATGAATTACTACAAAACAGAGACGATATAAAGAAGAAAATGAAAGATATACAAAGTGATTATTTTTAGATTTAAATAAAAAACTATTAGAAAGAATAAAAAGATTAAAAATATATTAAAAAATGAACTTAGATGAAAGTTTAAATGCTTATTTAAAATATATAAAGTTTGAAAAAAATCTTTCAATTAATTCATTTAATGCTTATAAAAGGGATTTATACCAGTTCTTAAACTTTTTAAAAAAAAAGAGTGAAACTAATAATGAAACAAAAAATAGTACTGAAGATAAAAGTCTACAAAATTTAGATGTAAAAAATAGTATAAATTTAAATAACTTTAGAGATTTTTTAAAATACATTAGTAAATTTAAATATTCTAACAAGACATTAATAAGAAAATTTTCTTCTTTAAACAATTATTTTAAATTTTTAGAAAATAACAATTTACTCGATGTCAATTTAAGTCAACTTATAGTCCCGCCAAAAAGTAAAAAAGGACTTTTTACTTTTTTATCTATAAATGAAATGGATAAACTTGTAAATATAATCAATACTGAAAATCCGTCTGGGGTTAGGGATAGAACAATAATAGAAATGTTGTATTCAACAGGAGCAAGAGTTAGTGAACTTGAATCAATAAAGATAAGTGACTTAAATTTTGATAAACAAGAAGTAAGAATATTTGGAAAGGGTAGAAAAAACAGAGTAGTGTTTTTAAATTCCAGAACAGTTTTTTGGCTTGATCAATATCTTAAAGTTAGAGAAAAATTAATTATAAAAAAAAGTAAAAAAGAAAAAATTATAAACAAAAAAAATAGCTTAAATAATGGTATAAAAAATTTTAGTAAAAATGAAATAAATTTTTTCAATAATAATGAAAAATCTATAAATAATAAAAGTTTTATAAATAATAAGAACAACATAGATAATGAAAACCTATTTATTAATAAATTTGGAAGTAAGCTTTCACAAAGATCATTAAGAAATATAGTAAAAAAATATATAAAAGCTGCGGGTATTGGTAAAAATATCAGCCCTCATAAAATCCGTCACACTTTTGCAACACACCTTCTGCAACAGGGCGCAGGAATAAGAGAAATTCAGATGCTTTTAGGACATGAAAATATTTCAACTACGCAAATCTATACTCATTTAAATTTAAAAAAATTAAAACTAGATTTTGAAAAATTTCACCCAAGAGCAAAATAAATAAATAAATAAATAAGGCTAAATAAATAAGCAATACAGTAATTAACTAAATAACTAAGTAAATAAGTAATTAAATAAGCAAGTAAATAAAGAATTTTAATACTAACATCTTTAAATTTTTTTTATATTTTTATATAGTATTTGCTCAAAAAAATATATTATGTTAAACTTTATCGTTGAAATTCACACATCACTTGCAGTAAATGGTTGATAAATTAATTGTTATAGTGATGGAGGTAAAAACCATTATAAAAAAGGAGAAAAAATGGAAAACATCGTAACTATGAAACAGCTTCTAGAAGTAGGGGTTCATTTTGGGCATCAAACTAGAAGATGGAACCCAAAGATGAAAAAATATATATATGCCGAAAAAAATGGCATATATATAATTGATTTACAGCAAACTATGCAACTTATTATTGAAGCGTATGAGCATGTAAAAAGTGTAGCTGCAAATAATGGGATTGTTTTATTTGTTGGGACAAAAAAACAAATTCAAGATGTAATTGAAAACTATGCTAAAGATTGTGAAATGCCTTACGTTAGAAATAGGTGGTTAGGAGGAACTTTAACAAATTTCAATACAATTAGTAAGCGTATAAAAAGGATATACGAAATTGAGGAAATGGAAAAATCACAATTATTTGATAAGCTTCCAAAAACAGAAGTATTAAAAATTAAAAAAGAATATCAAAAACTTTTATATAATATTGGTGGTATTAGAAATTTAGAAAGGCTTCCTGATTTATTATATGTCATTGATCCTCATAAAGAAGCAATAGCTATTGAAGAAGCCAGAAAGTTAAATATACCAATTGTTGGATTAGTTGATACTAACTGCGACCCGGACAAGGTTGATTATGTTATACCAGGAAATGATGATGCAATAAGGTCATGCAGTTTAATTACTAGTATCATTTGTAATGCTATAAAAGAAGGAAAATCACAAACTTCTTCAATTTTAGAAGCTAGCGAAAAAGAAAATGATAAAACTGCCGAAAGTAATGTTTTAAACGATGTTGAAAATCAAGAAACAATAAAAGTTATAAGCAGAGATAGTGAAGTTGATGATGAATTTTTTGAAGAAGAATTAGAATTATAAAAATACTAATAAACTGATTTAAAATACTGATTTAAAATACTGATTTATAAGCATAAATACACATCTACAGGGAGGAAATAAATGGAAATATCTGCTGAAATGGTAAAAAAATTAAGAGAAAAAAGCGGTGTTGGCATGATGGATTGCAAGAAAGCACTGATTGAATGCAATGGAGATTTTGAAAAAGCAAGTCAATACCTTAGAGAAAAAGGTTTAGATAAAGCAGCAAAGAAAGCATCTCGACCAACAAAAGAAGGAATAATTGCTAGTTATATTCATTTAGGGTCAAAAATAGGTGTAATGTTAGAGATGAATTGTGAAACGGACTTTGTGGCTAGGAATGAATTGTTTAAAGAACTTGCACATAATATTTTACTGCAAATAGCTGCCTCATCTCCAATATATGTATCAAGAGATGATGTTCCACAAGAGGTAATTGAAAAAGAAAAAGATATTTATAGAAACCAAGCAATAAATGAAGGTAAGCCACAATCTGTAGTTGATAAGATAGCAGAAGGAAAATTATCAAAATATTTTCAAGAAGTTTGTTTATTAGAACAACCTTACATTAAAAATAATGAAATAACAGTAAAAGATTTAATAAATGAGTATATTTCAAAAATTGGCGAAAATATTGTTGTAAAAAGATTTGTAAGGTGGGTTTTAGGAGAAACTAGCAACCAATAATTTCAACTAATAATAGCTACTAATAATAGCTACTAATATTAAATAGCTTATAAAAAAATAAGTAATAAATTGATAAAAATAATAAAAAATATTAAATAAGGCAAAATATTAAATAAATGTTTTATATGGCAAAATAGTAAGTAAATTCTTTTTAAAAAATGACAGAAAAGTTAAAGCCAAAATATAAAAGGATACTGTTAAAAATAAGCGGTGAAGCTTTATTAGGCAAGGCTAACTATGGAATTGACCCAAAGGTAATGGACAATATTGCAAGCCAAATATGTGAAGTATGGAATTTAGGAGTTGAAATAGCAGTTGTTATTGGTGGAGGTAATTTTTGGCGTGGTGCAGCAGCAAGTGCAAATGGCATGGACAGAACAACAGCTGACCATATTGGAATGCTGGCTACAGTTATGAATGCAATTGGTCTTCAGGATGCACTGGAAAAAAAGAATGTTTCAACCCGAGTTCAAAGTTCTATAACCATGCAAGAGATAGCAGAACCTTTTATAAGGAGAAGGGCATTAAGGCACCTTGAAAAAAACAGAGTTGTAATATTTGCTGGTGGAACTGGAAATCCTTATTTTTCTACTGATACAGCTGCTGCCCTAAGGGCTCTTGAGATTAATGCAGAGATATTGTTTAAAGCTACAAAAGTTGATGGTGTTTATGACAAAGACCCAAAGATTTATCCAGGAGCAATAAAATATGATGAATTAACTTTTATAGAGGTCCTTGATAAAGATTTAAGAATACTTGATTCAACTGCAACTTCATTATGCATGGAGAATAACTTGCCAATTGTTGTGTTTGATATTACTAAAGAAGGAAACATTAAAAATGTTGTGCTTGGCAAAAAAATTGGAACATTAGTTAAAAAGGGGTGATTAAAATTAAAGATCAGCTTTTATCTGAATGTGAAAAAAGAATGAAGTTATCTTTAGAAAATACCCAACATGAGCTTAATACAATTAGAACTGGAAGAGCATCAGTTGCATTACTAGACAGAATTTTTATTGATTATTATGGTGCTAAAACACAGTTAAAATATATTGCTAATATAACAATACCTGAACCAAGAACAATAGTAATAAGCCCTTATGAGGCTAAATTTATTAAAGAAATTGAAAAGCAAATTTTATCTTCTGATTTAGGCTTAAATCCAAGCAATGACGGTAAAGTAATTAGGCTACATATTCCTCAACTTAATGAAGAAAGAAGACATGAACTTGTAAAGTTGGTTAAAAAAATTGCTGAAGATGGAAGAATAGCAATTAGAAATATTAGAAGAGATATAAATGAAGATTTAAAAAAACTTGAAACAAATAAAGAAATTACAAAAGATGATTTAGAGAGTTATTTCAAAAAAACACAAGAAATTACAGATAAATATATTGAAAAAATAAATGAAATGTTGTCACTTAAAGAAAAAGAAATTATGGAAGTGTAAATTTATGGGTTTAAATATTTTTTTTTTAAAAATTTCTTCTATATTTTCTTCGCTTAATATTCCATCAATAAAAAAGTTAAAGAGAAATAATATACCAACACACATTGCAGTAATAATGGATGGAAATGGCCGTTGGGCTACAAAACGGAATTTGCCAAGAATGTTTGGACATCAAAAAGGTGCAGAGGTATTGCGTGAAATAGTAATTGCATGTAAAGATATTGGAGTAAAGTACCTTACTGCATTTTCGTTTTCTACAGAAAACTGGCAGAGGCCTAAGGATGAAGTTGAAGGCTTAATGTCTTTGTTTGTTGAAGTCTTAAATAGGGAACTACCTGGATTGATAAAAAATAATATTAAGCTAAATTTAATTGGTGACCGCAGTACTATTCCAAAAGATATTTTAGATGTTTTTTTAAATGCTGAAGAAAAGACAAAAAATAACGATTCTTTGATTTTTAATATAGCATTTAACTATGGTTCAAGGTACGAAATATACCAAGCTGCAGAAAAAATGGTAGAAGAATTCAACGAAAATAATTCATTAATTAAAGAATATAAAACAAAAACAATTGAAGAAAAAGTTAATTTGTTTTCAAATTTTTTATATACTAATGGTTTGCCAGATCCAGATTTATTAATTAGAACAAGTGGGGAATATAGATTAAGTAATTTTTTACTCTGGCAGCTTGCTTATACTGAGTTATATTTTACAAAAGTATTATGGCCAGATTTTTCAAGAAAACATTTTTTTAAAGCTATTTATTCATATCAGAAAAGAAATAGAAGGTTTGGAAAAGTATAATTATGTTAATAATTCAATATATACTTGCATTAACAGGCTTTTCATTAATTATTTTAGTTCATGAATTTGGACATTTCATATTTGCTAAATTAAGCAATGTCCATGTTCAAGAATTTTTTATTGGATTTGGACCAAAAATATTAAAATTTAAATCAAAAAAAAGTCAGACCCTATTTGGAATAAGTGCAATTCCCTTAGGCGGATACAATAAAATACTTGGTTTTGATAGAAATGAAGTAGTTCCAGAAAATTTAAAAGAAAAAGTTTTTTACAATAAGCCTTTTATAAAAAAGTTTATTATCATTAGCGGTGGAGGTATTTTTAATATAATTTTTGCATATATTTTAATAATTATCTTTCTTTCAATGGGTGTGTTTGTGCCTACAACTACTATTAATTATATAGAACCTTCTTCTCCTGCAGATACTTATGGATTTAAAATAGGTGATAAGATATTAGAATTTGAAAACAATAAAATAGATTCTTGGGATAATTTTGCTTTACTAATTAAAGAATATCCAGGCAAAGAAGTTACTTTTAAAATAGAAAGAGATAGCAAATTAGTTGATATTAAAGTTAAATTATCGAGTGTAGAAAATAAAGGTTACTTAGGAGTAGCCCCACAGCTTATAAAAACAAAACTTGGTTTTTTAAAAATAATAAAAGAAAGTTCAAAAATGCTATGGGACTTATCAGTGACATATACAAAACTTTTTGGGATGCTCATTACTGGTAAAATACCTTTTGAGTATGCTAGACCAACTTCACCAGTTGGTGTTATAAGCATTTTTCAGCAATCAGCAGCTATGGGATTCCAAAATTTTATTTTATTTGTTGCAATTGTTTCAGTTCTTCTTGCTTTTGGTAATTTTTTACCTATCTTACCTGTTGATGGAGGTCATTTATTAATAATTATTTTAGAAGCTATTAAAAAAAGACCTATATCAAAAAAGGCTATTGATATTTATAGTACTTTTGGAATTGTAATTATAGTTTCATTATTAATAGTAGGATTGGTTTTCGATATTATAAGTCCATTTAATATTCAAAAGATGTAAAATTTTAAAATAAATCAATGATTGTCAAGAATTATAATTCAAAGATTATAAATAAAAAAACAGAGTTATAATTAAAAAGGGGTTATGATTAAAATAAAATGGAAATTAAAAGAAAACTAACAAAAGAAATTAAATTAGGAAACTTAAAAATTGGTGCTAATAACCCAATTGCTGTTCAATCTATGATTAAGAATAAAATTGAAAATTTTGAAGCTGTAAAATCAGAAATAAAAATGCTTGAAAAATGTGGGTGTGAAGTAATAAGAATAGCAGTCTCTGATGAAAATGCATTGCTTAAGTTGAAAACATTAATTAAAGATAATTTTTTTACAACACCAGTGGTTGCTGATATACAATTTGACCACAAGCTTGCCTTAGGGGCATTAGACATTGGGGTTGATTGTGTAAGAATAAACCCAGGCAACATTGGTGGCTTTAAACCTTTAGAAGAAGTTGTAAAAAAAGCAAAACAAAAAAATGCTTCAATTAGAATTGGTGTAAATTCTGGTTCAATTAACAAAGATATTTTAAAAAGAAATAATGGCGATATTATTCAATCAATTGTTGATAGTGTAATTGAAACAGTTGAATTTTTTGAAAAATTAAAATTTTACAATTTTAAAATTTCAGCAAAGGCATCATCAGTTATAGATACAATTACAGTAAATGAAATTATATCATCAAAGGTTAATTATCCTTTACATTTAGGTGTTACAGAAGCAGGACCGAATTTTCCAGGCGCAATTAAATCAGCTCTTGGTATTGGTATACTGCTTTCAAAAGGAATAGGGGATACAATTAGAGTTTCATTAACTGATAGTTCTGTTTCTGAAGTTAGAGCTGGATATTTAATACTTTCAAACTTAAATTTAAGAAAATATGGAGTAGATATAATATCTTGTCCAACATGTAGCAGAACTAAAGTTAATTTAAGTGAAATTGTAAATCATGTTCAAGATCTAACAAATCAGATTGAAAAAAATATAAAAGTTGCAGTAATGGGTTGCATTGTTAATGGACCAGGAGAAGCAAAAGATGCCGATATTGGTATAGCATATGGCATTAAAAAAGCAGCAATTTTTGCAAATGGCAAAGTTATCAAAAGAGTAGAAATAGATAATGCCTTATATGAATTTGAAAATCTAATAAAACAAATATAAAAATTTTTAACAAAGCGAGGTATTAATTGGTGAAATTTTCTGAATACTTTATATCAACTTTAAAACAAGAGCCTGCAGATTCTGATATACCTAGTTATTCATTGCTACTGAGAGCTTGCTATATTAAAAAAATAGCATCAGGTATTTATACTTTTATGCCTCTAGGCTTTAGGGTTTTAAAAAAAATTGAAAACATTGTTAGAGAAGAAATGGACAATACTGGTGCTATTGAATTATTAATGCCTGCAATTCAACCTTCTGATTTATGGATTGAATCAGGAAGATGGTATGAGTATGGACCTGAACTCTTTAGACTAAAAGACAGAAATAACAGGGAATTTTGTTTAGGGCCAACTCATGAAGAACTAATAACATCAATTGCTAGGCAAAATATTAAATCTTATAAAGATATGCCAATAAATTTGTATCAAATACAGGTAAAATTTAGAGATGAAATGAGACCTCGCTATGGAATATTAAGAGCTAGAGAATTTATAATGAAAGATGCTTATAGTTTTACTTCAAATGAAAAAGACCTTGATGAAATTTATAATAAAATGTTTAATTGTTACTCAAATATATTAAATAAGCTTAATTTAAAATATTTTGCTGTTGAAGCAGACACTGGCTTAATTGGAGGCAAATATTCACATGAGTTTATTATTTTAGCAAAAAATGGTGAGGATAAAATAGTATGTTGTTCTAATTGTGGTTATTCTGCAAATTATCAAATGGCACAATACAACCCAAGACAAGAAGCTGATAGTCTTAAAAGAATGCAAGAACAAGAAATTCTTGAAATAAAAGAAGTATATACTCCTGATAAAAAAACTATAAAATCTTTATCTGGATATTTAAAGGTAAAACCACAAGACATTGTAAAGACATTAATTTTAAAAAACGATAAAAATGATTTTTTTGCTATTTTATTAAGGGGTGATAAAGAACTTAATATCCAAAAAGTAGAAAAATTTTTAAGTGTTAGGTTAAATTTAGTTGAAGATAAAAATAATTTAAACGGATTAGAAATTGGATTTTTAGGTCCTGTTAAATTAAAAAAAGATATAAGAATATTAGCTGACTATTCTATTAAAAATATGCATAATTTTATAACAGGAGCAAATAAAAAAGATTATCATTATTTAAATGTTAACTTAAATAAAGACTTTACTATAGACTCGTGGGGTGATTTTTCTTACCCGGATGAAAAAGATTTATGTATTAAATGTAAGAGCCAATTAAAGTTTGAAAAGGGAATTGAAATTGGCCATATTTTTAAATTAGGGACAAGATATAGCGAAAAAATGAATGCTACGTTTTTAGATAAAGATGGAAATTTAAAGCCTATTATAATGGGCTGTTATGGTATAGGCATAAGTAGAATTTTGTCAGCTTGTGTAGAGCAGCTATATGATGAACAAGGAATAATTTGGCCAATAAAAATTGCTCCATTTTTAGTAAATGTAATTGCTATTAATATAGAAAACAAAGAAATTTTTAATGCAGCAAATGAGATTTATTTAAAAATTAAAAATGAAAACTTAGAAGTTATTTTTGATGACAGAAACGTAAGCGCTGGAATAAAATTTAAAGATTCTGATTTAATAGGAATACCAATAAAACTAATAGTTGGCAAAAAATATATTGAAAATAAAAAAGTAGAAATTGAACTTAGGAAAGATAAAACAAAATTAAACTTGGATTTAGATTCTGCTATCGATTATGTAAAAAAATATTCTTTAACAAATTCTTTTTAAAAAATTTTAAAAAATTTAAAAATTCTTATTTAAAACTTTAATATTAAATGTTAGATTTAGAATCCGTTACTCTTAAGGGTGTAGTAAAAAAAATAATTTATAGAAATGCTGAAAATGACTTCATCGTTGCCCAACTTTTGTGTGAAGATAACAACACAGTTACATTAGTAGGTAATTCTTTTAATTTAAATCAAGGTGAAAAAGTTATTGTTACCGGGAAGTGGAAAGAAAATAAGAAATATGGCCTACAACTTGAAATTGAAAATCTTGATGTGTTTTTACCCACAACTAAAGAAGGAATAGAAAAATTTCTTGGGTCTGGCTTAATCAAAGGAATTGGCCCAATTACGGCAAAAAAAATTGTTGAAAAATTTGGTCTAAAATCTCTAGATATTATAGATAAAACTCCTGATAGATTAACAGAAATAGAAGGTCTTGCAGCAAAAAAACTAGAAATTATTAAAAATGAGTGGGCTAAACAGCAATATATAAGAGAAATAATAATTTTTATGCAGTCTTGCGGTATAAGCAATACATTTGCAATAAAAATATTTAATACTTATGGAAACAATTCAATAAAAATTCTTAAAACAAACCCATATAAGCTTATTGAAGATGTTATAGGAATTGGATTTAAAACAGCAGACTCAATTGCAGAAAAATTAGGAATAGCAAAAGAATCAGATTTTAGAATTAGAGCTGGAATTATATACTTGTTAAATGAAATAACTGAATCAGGCCATTGTTATTATCCTCTTGAGGAACTTATAAATTTAGCAGTAAATTTATTACAGGTTGAAAATTCAATAATTTTAAAAGCAATAAACGATCTTATAATCTTAAATAAAATCTATGTTGACGAAAATAAAGAAAAAGTCTATCTGAAAAATATTTATGAATATGAAAAAATTGTAGCAAAAAAATTACTAGAAATAAAAAACAGTAAAAAAATTCCAATTATTGACAATTTTATAGGCAAAAATTCAGCAGAATGCAAAAATAATATTAATACTAATAATAATTTTAAAGAGATACATTCCGAAGAAATAACCCGTCAAGTTCAAGAGATAGCAGATAAAAATAATATAGAACTTGATGAAAATCAACTTGAAGCAGTAAAAAGTGCAGTAAATGAAAATGTTTTTATTATAACTGGAAGTCCAGGGACAGGAAAAAGCACCATATTAAAAATTATTATAGACTTTTTTAAAAAACACCAAAAGTCAGTCTTGCTTGCTGCACCAACTGGAAGGGCTGCTAAAAGGCTATCAGAGGCTACTGGTTATGATGCTAAAACTATTCACAGGCTTTTAAAATATCAACCTAAAATAAATAAATTTCAAGTAAATGAAAATAATAAACTAAATGCTGACCTAATAGTTTTAGATGAAGCTTCAATGATTGATATTAGGCTTTTTAAATCTTTAATTTCCGCAATTAGTGAAAATACAAGGATTATTATTGTTGGTGATGCTGATCAGCTACCTGCTGTTGGTCCTGGTAATGTTCTTGCAGATATTATTAATTCTCAATCTTTTAAAGTTATTAAGCTAAAAAAAATATACAGGCAAGAAGGTCAAAGTAAGATCATATATAATGCACACAGAATTAGAGATGGATTATTTCCGTCAATAAAAAATTCAGAATTTAAGGATTTTTATTTTATTGAAGAAACAAATCCTGAATTAGTTATAAAAACAATAGTTGATATGATTACAAATAGGATTCCTAACAATTTTAATTTAGATCCACTTAAAGACATACAGGTAATAGTACCTACAAATAAAGGTGTTGTAGGGTCTAACAATTTAAATTTAAAAATACAAGAACAAATAAATAAGTCTGATGTATTTATTATGCGTGGCAATACTTGTTTTAAATTAAACGACAGGGTTATACAGCTTAAAAATAATTATGACAAAGAAGTTTTTAATGGTGATATTGGATTTATAAAGAATATAGATTTTGAAATGAAAGAATTAACAATTGACTTTGATGAAAGGTTAATTTGCTATGACTTTTTTGACACAGATCAGCTAAATTTATCTTATGCAATTTCTATACATAAATCTCAAGGTTCTGAATTTAGATGTGTTATCATACCTATACTTACATCACATTACATGTTGCTTCAAAGAAATTTACTTTATACAGCTATTACAAGAGCAAAAGAAATTGCAGTTTTAATAGGAAGTAAAAAGGCTATTGGAATTGCAGTTAATAAAAATATTGTTGAAGAAAGATTTACTACATTAAAAGAATTGCTATCCTCATAAAAGAAATTTTGGATGCTAACTGGTCTAAATTTTATATTGACTAATAGATAAATGATATATAAAATGTAATCCATAAATATTTTAATTATTGTAAAAAATATTGCCTGATTTATAAAAACAATTGTACTTATTTTAAAAGAATTTATTTTTAATTATCTTTTTATAAATTTATTAACGATTTAATTATTTTTATTATTTTTATATTTTTAATTTTATAAAAAATAAACTAAATAAATTAAAAAAATTTAAAAAAATTTTTTTAATAACAAGCAAAATATTAAATCGTTAATATTTATAAAAATAATTAAATAAAAAATTATAAGCTTAATATTTTAAAGCTTATAAAA
>Ga0136652_1000682_pt1 | contig 15832 bp, 11 predicted proteins | sample ConPoolayeEmetaG_FD_94864 | JGI IMG/M metagenome (GOLD analysis project Ga0136652, IMG submission 94864) | Hot spring microbial mat communities from California, USA to study Microbial Dark Matter (Phase II) - Cone Pool mat layer E metaG... ...
ACCCTCGACCGGATGACCTTTACGCTGAGCGGCGGTGAAGCTCAGAGAATCAACCTGGCTGCGGCCCTGAGCGCCTCGCTCGTCGGCACTCTGTTTGTCCTGGACGAGCCCTCGATCGGCCTCCACGCCCGCGACAATCAACGCCTCATCCGCATCCTCCGCTCGCTCAAAGAGCTGGGCAACACCGTCCTTGTCGTCGAGCACGATCCGGAAATCGTCCGCGCCGGGGAGCACATCATCGAGCTCGGCCCGGGCGCCGGGGATGCGGGCGGCCGTGTCCTCTTTGCCGGACCGATGGACGAATTCCTCCGCCGCTCCGACTCCCTGACCGCACGCTATTTAAGGGGCGAGAAGACGATTCCCCTGCCGGAAAAGCGCCATCGAGGCGCCGGCTTCATCGAAATCCGACGGGCCTCAAAACACAACCTCAAGAACATCGATGTCAAAATCCCCCTCGGCACCCTGACCTGTATCACCGGCGTCTCAGGATCAGGCAAGAGCACTCTGCTCCACGACGTGCTCTACCTCGGCTGGACGGGACAGACCGACGATGGATTCCGGGAAATCCGGGGCCGGGAGCTCATCGACAAGATCATCATGGTCGATCAATCTCCGCTCAGCGCTTCCCTGCGTTCGATCCCGGCGACCTACACCAAGGCCATGGATGAAATCCGCCATCTCTTCAGCCGGACAAGAGAGGCCCGGGCTCTGGGCTACGGCCCCGGCCACTTTTCCTTCAATACGGCCGGCGGCCGATGCGAGGAATGCAAGGGCGCAGGCCAGCAAATCGTCGAGATGCAGTTCCTCTCGGACGTCGTCCTGACCTGCGACGCCTGTCAAGGAAGGCGGTTCCGCGAATCCGTTCTCGAAATCAAGTACCGGAGAAAGAGCATCGACGACGTCTTAAACATGAGCGTCGACCAGGCGCTTGTTTTCTTCGCGGACCAGAACGAAATCGTGAAAAAACTCCAGCCCCTGGCGGACGTCGGCCTCGGCTATCTCAGGCTCGGCCAGCGGACGACGACGCTTTCGGGCGGCGAGCTGCAGCGGATCAAGCTGGCTTACCATCTCGTCCATGAGCGCGAAAAACGCATCCTCTATCTGTTCGACGAGCCGACGATCGGCCTTCATCCCGAGGATGTCTCCGTCCTGCTCGGCTGCTTCCGCAAACTCGTCGCCGACGGTCACACGGTAGTCATGATCGAGCACAACCTGGACGTGATCAAGTCGGCCGACCATGTCATCGACCTCGGGCCCGAGGGAGGCGACGCCGGCGGCGAGGTCGTGGCGGCCGGCACCCCGGAAGAGATCGCCGCTGCGGTAAGATCGATCACCGGCCGCTATCTGAGAAATTATCTGGGAAACAGAACCTAACCTCATCTTGAATAATCGCCGCCGACAGGCTATAGTGAAAGCAAGCCGAGGAAATCGTCGGCTTAAGGTTTCAGCGGAAACTAAGAGAGAAAAGGTAAGAGGAATGACCTTGAAGAAAAAGATCCTTTTATTTCTCACCGTTACGATTCTGGCCGTTCTTTTTCTTTTTTCCCAGGAAAAAATGGAGGCCACCGTTGCCGAAATCTCCGTTTCTGCTCGAGTCACCGCGGGAGGCCGGTTCGTCGATCACCTGACGATCGAGGACTTCGAGCTTCTCGAGGACGGCCGGCCGCAGAACATCCAGGCGCTTTATTTGGTGAAGAGGTCTTCTCTGGAAAAAAGAGGGGGAACTCTGGACTTCGGCCCGAACATCGCCCGGAATTTCTATTTCCTCTTCCAGTTGACCGACTATACTCCCAAACTCGGCGAGCTGATCGATACGCTTTTCAACCAAGTTCTCCTTCCTTCCGACAGCCTGGTTCTTCAGACCCCCCTGAAAAGCTACTCCCTCACGCCTCAGGCCCTGGCGACCAAGTCAAAAGAGGCCCTTTCCCAGGAGATGAACAGCCTGCTGAAGAAAGACATCAAATCCGGAAACACGGAATACCACAGCCTGCTCAACGACCTAAAGCGCTTTGTCCGAACGATCGCCGGCACAAGCGGGCGGACCGATATCGAATCGGATTCCACAACCTCCATGACGGGAATCGAATTTCTCCTCAACCGCTACAAAGAGACATCGGCAAGGATGGAGGAGCAGCGCCTGATCGACGAGCGAAAATTCGTCCGCTTTGCCTATTCCCTCAAGCGCGTGCCCGGCCAGAAACACGTGTTTTTCGTCTATCAGCGGGAATACCGCCCCGAAATTCCGTCCATGACCCTGAACATGCTTCTCGACGCCTTCCAGGATCAGCCCAATATCATGAGCGATTTGCAGGATCTCTTCCAGCTTTACTCGCGAGACATTTCTCTGAATACGGAGCTCCTCAACCGAGCCTTCGCCGATTCATCGATTATCTTTAACCTCATTTTCATGAACAGGGAGCCGGAGCACATCACGGGCATCACGATGCGCGAGCAATCCGAAGATTTTTACCGGGCGTTTTCGCAGATGGCTCAGGCGACGGGCGGAATCGTCGACACCTCCCAGAACCCCGCGGCGGGTTTCCATCACGCCGTCGAAAGCTCGGACTCTTATTATCTTTTATACTATACGCCGGCAAACCCGGTCAGGGATAAACAGTTTAAGAAAATCACGGTCCGGGTGAAAAACCCGGAGTATTCCGTCGTTCACCGGCTGGGCTATTTCGCCGAATAACTTCCCGTCTCTGCGGCCGTCTTGCCGATCTTCGCCTTGAGCTCGCGGATGAAATCAGGATGCGGCGCCAGGCCGAGTTCCTCGTCCCCTAAGATCAAGACGCGAAGAGCCGGCCGGTCGGATTCGACCTGAGTCCCGGGGAAAAAAACGCTGAAAAGGAGGAGCGGCAGAAATAATAAGATCATCCGCCGGCCCGCTTGTCTTGCCCGGAAGAAATCGCCCATGACGGCCGACCCGCCCGAAAAAAAATCTTGAGTTCAGTTTAAAGGAAGTCTAAAATCGGAGTCAAATGCGAGGGAAGGAAAAAAATGAAAAAAAGAATCCCCGGAACGAGTCGCAGTTTGACCGGGAGCGTCGTCCTTTGTGTTGCCCTAGTGATTTTTGCCCCAGGAAACGCCGAACTCATTCCCGGGCGTTCAGCCGTCATCGATATCGGCTCCCGGCTCGAGCTCTTCGTTGACGACTTCCTGATCGAAAAAATGGACGGCCTCGAGTTTCTCCTCCACCACCCGGTGGACAGGGAAGTCGCCATCGTCTTCGACAAGCCCTGGGAGGGAAACACGAGCGCCTATGTCACGGTCTTTCGCGACGGGGATCTTTGTCGCATGTATTACCGCGGGTCGAACTACGACCTCCAGTCCGAAGTTTACAGCAGCGAGGTTGTCTGCTACGCGGAAAGCCGGGACGGTGTTCATTGGGAAAGGCCGGAACTCGGCCTGTTTTCTTTTGACGGCTCAAAAAAGAACAACATCGTCTGGCAGGGTATGGGTGCCCATAATTTTGCTCCGTTCAAGGATTCGAACCCGGCCTGCCCAGCGGATGAAAAATACAAGGCCGTGGCGAGCGAACAAGATAGCCTCTATGCCTTCAAATCCGAGGACGGCATCCATTGGTCGCTTCTCCGAAAGGAGCCGGTCCTCAGCGGAAGCCCGTTCGATTCCCTGAACATCGCCTTCTGGGATTCCTTTCGGGAGAAATACCTGGAGTTCCATCGGGACTGGAAAAACGGCATCCGGGACATCATGACTTCCTCGTCGCTCGACTTCCGAACCTGGACAAAGCCCGTCTGGCTGGACTACGGCCTGAGCTTGCCCGAACATCTTTATACAAACTCGATCATCTCTTACTTCCGCGCCCCGCATATTCTCATCGGCTTCCCCAAGCGCTTCGTCCCGGATCGCAAGGTCGGCGGACACAAGATCGCCGGCGTTTCGGATGCGTTATTCATGTCCAGCCGGGACGGGATCCGCTGGAAAAGGTGGAGCGAAGCCTTCCTTCGCCCGGGCTTGCAGAGGGAGCGCTGGGTCAACCGAAACAATATGATCGCTTGGGGGATTCTCCAGACCGCCTCCGACCTTCCCGGAACCCCGGACGAAATTTCGCTCTATTCGAGCGAGGGCTACTATGTGCAATACTGCCGGATGCGTCGTCATGCCCTGCGCCTTGACGGATTTGTCTCGGTTTATGCCGGGGGGCGAAGTGGGGAACTTCTGACCAAGCCGCTTGTTTTTCAGGGCGAACGCCTCGTCCTCAACGTCTCGACTTCGGCCGCCGGAAAGGTGCTCGTCGAAATCCAGGACGAAAAGGGCATCCCGGTCAAAGGATTCAGCCTTGCCGACTGTGAGGAAATTTACGGCGACGAAATCGAGAGGGAAGTCGCCTGGAAAAGCGAAGAGACGCTCGGCGGGCTTGCCGGAAAAGCGGTCCGCCTCCGTTTTCTTCTCCGGGACGCCGACCTTTATTCCCTGCGCTTTCGCTGAGCGATCGCCCGGCCGGCGAAGCCGCGAACGAATAAAGAACATTTTCGCCGTCGTTCTTCCTTTCCCCTCCCCCTGCGCTCCTTCCCCGGCTCCCAACAAAGACTCCTTCAACTTTTTGACATCCGGCGAATGAAATTATATCTTTGGCGAATGACGGAGGCGCTGCCGTGTCGAGGAAGACCCGGGACCAGATTGTTTCGAGCTTTCTAATCCCGTGGGAACGACGAGGCGCTCCGACGGTCGATCGCTCGACCACGGCGGCTCTCTCCTCGCCCGATCGGGAAACTTGTGGAGCAAAACTTCTTTTTCAGGAGGATCATCTTGAACAAAAGACATTTCTCTCGCGTCCTCACCGTTTTTTTCATCGTCCTGGCATTTAATCTTTCTCCGGCTTACGGGCAAAGAACCGGCTATTCCAAAGAGGAATTCCTGCGGCGGCGGTCGGCGCTCATGGAGAAAGCGGGAAGCGGCTTGATCGTCTTTTTCGGCGAGACATCCGCCCTTCCAGGCGTCCATTTTCGCCAGGACAACGATTTCTTCTATTTGACCGGCGTGGAAGACCCCGGAGCAGCCCTGATCCTGGTCCCGAGAACAAAAGAATCCATTCTCTTTTTGCCCCGACAGACGCCGCGAGAGGCGATGATGGAGGGCAAAAACCTGCTTGCGGATCCCCAGGCCAAAGAGAATACAGGTTTCACCGAAATCTACGACGTGACCTACTTCGATGAATATCTCGGCCGGCACATCGCCCAGGCCGGCTTGGTTCTTTACCTCCGTCTCTCTCCCCGCGATACGATCGATAACGCGCGTTATGAGACGCTGATCTTTACGGCCCGCAGGTCTCGACTCCACTATAACGATCAAATCTCGCTCGACAATTACCGAATCCTCAAGCTCCGCGAGCGATACCCGGAGGTGGAGTTCAAGGACGTCACGCCGTTCGTAGATGCGCTCCGCGTCATCAAGAGTCCGGAGGAAATCGAGGTCTTGCGGCGAAACGGCCGCATCTCGGCCGAGGGAGTCAAGCAGGCGATGCTGGCGACGAGGCCGGGAGTTTTCGAGTACGAGATCGAAGCCGCCGCCATGTTTGAGATCTTGAAAAGAGGCGCCACGGGAGCGGCTTATCCGCCCATCGTCGGTTCGGGTCCGAATACCTGCATCCTGCATTATCAAAAGAACAATCGCCGGGTCGAAGCAGGCGACCTCGTGTTGATGGACTTCGGCGCGGTGCTCGACTCGATGTGCATGGACATTTCCCGAACCTGGCCGGCTTCGGGAAAGTTCAGCCGGGAACAGCGAGAAGTCTACGAGATCGCCCTGGAGATCCAAAAAGCCTGCATCGAAGCCTACCGGCCGGGCGTGACGAGCGCGGACGTTCAGAAACACGTTGCCGAGGTGATGAAGAAGAAAGGCCTCGATCCCCGCGGACAGCTGGGCGGAATCGGGCATTATGTGGGAATGGGCACCCATGACGTCGGCCCCAGACCAGAGAAGCTCGAGGAAGGAATGGTCTTCGCCATCGAACCCGGTTTTTACTATCCCGATCGGAATATCGGCGTCCGCATCGAGGACACCGTGCTTATCACCAAGGACGGTTGTGAAGTGCTGAGCAAGGATGTTCCCAAGGAGATCGACGAAATCGAAAAATTGCTGAGCCAGCGGAACGGCACAAAAAAATAGGATTTCCGCCGGCCGGGGACAAAGAACCGGCGAATCCGTCAGGGCCGGCCCTTGAATTGACTCCCCTCTCCGGCCTGTGCTATAAACGGGACGCCTGAAGACAAGGCGCGATCATCCGGAACTTCGAGAATATTTTCTGAGAGATGATTGACTTTCTTCATTCCCTCAAAGTTAACCGAGCTTTCAAAGGTTTTCCTCCCCCATCGAGGCTCGTCTCCGAAACGAATCCGATTCTCCTCGTCCGACGGCGAGCGACAGGCAACCGCAAAAAGAGATTCCATTCTGTCCGCGGGTCGATCTTCAGCTTGCTGCTGTTGTCCTTGCTGTCGGCCGCCGTCTGGCCTCAGGAATCTGTTCCCCAGACATCATCTCGATATGCCGAAGCTCTTGCCGCCTTAGAAAATTATGTCTATCGCCAGATGGACTTCGACCAAGTCCCCGGCCTGACGATCGGGTTTATCAAGGACGACTTCACCTGGGTGAAGGGGTTCGGCTGGGCCGATCTCGAAAACAAGACCCCGGCCAAGCCGGAGAGCTCCTACCGCCTGGCTTCGATCACCAAAACGTTCACTGCGGTGGCCGTTCTCCAGCTCGCCGAAGAAGGAAAAATCGATCTGGACAGCGAAATCCAGGAATACGTGCCCTATTTTCCCCGGAAAAAGTGGCCGGTCACGGTCCGCCAACTTCTCGGCCATCTCGGAGGAATCAGCCATTACCGGGATTATTCCGTTGAAGGCCGTATCAAGGAACCCAAGACAACCCGCCAGTCTTTGGCCATCTTTCAGGACTTCGACCTCGTCGCCGAGCCGGGAACCCGGTACAATTATTCATCCTACGGCTACAACCTTCTCGGCGCGGCCATCGAGGGCGCATCCAACCTCCCCTACGGAGAATACGTCCGCAGCCATATTTTCGAACCCCTCGGAATGAGCGACTCACGGTTGGATGATTCGCTGGCCATGATTCCGAACCGGGTTCAAGGATACCAGCTCATTCAGGGAAAACTCCAGCGATCCGAATTCGTCGATATCTCGAGCCGATTCGCCAGCGGCGGCCTGCGGTCGACGGTCGTCGATCTGCTGAAATACGCCCGGGCCGTGATCGAGGGAAGGCTCTTAAAAGAGACGACCTGGAGGAAGGCCTTTTCGCCGATGGCTCAGAGAAACGGTCTTCTGACCTGGTACGGCATGGGCTGGCAGGTCCACCCTTGGAAGGGGCATTTCGCCGCCGGGCACAGCGGAGCGCAGCCGGAAACGAGAACCCAGCTTCTCGTTTTTCCGGCTGAAGGATTTGCCGCCGCCGCAGCCTGCAATCTCGAGGAGACGAACCTCGTGCCCTACCTCATGCGGCTTCTCGACCTCATCCTGGATGAGGATATCGATTGTTACGGCTATGCGACGGACCGAAACGGGCAGGCGGTCTACGACGCCGTCTTCCAGGTGTTCAACCACGGCCTCAGCTATTACGATTGGAACAAGATGCCGATGTCCAAAAGCCGGAACGACTTGAACGAGGCCTTCGACTACTTCCAAGTTTGCGTCGGCGATCGGTCCTTGAAAGAGAACTTCATCGAAGCGAAGAAAAGAATCCTGACCGGAGCTCACCTCGTCTCCAACCAGGCGTTCACCAAAGTCGGCTCTTACATGGCCCAGGCGTTAAGCGAGGCGGGAGGCGAAGACATGCCGCATCGTTATCACCGGCTCGGGCCGATCGCCTTTTTCGATGACTACATCCAGTTGAGCACATCTCCGGCCGCACCGAAAAGGCATCCCCGTTTCAAATCCGACTTTGCCGCGCTTATCGCCGGATGGAGGAAGGACTGGGATCGGACTTACACCGATCGGATCAAGCATCTGGTCATCACCCCCGATATGGAAATCGACTCTCTGGTCGAGGAATGGAAAGAATCTTTTGCCGGCGCATCGCTCTACCCTGATCTGACCGCTGGTCTGGCCAGAGTCGCCGATTCCTTTATCCGCCGGAATAGCCCTGAAAGGGCAGCTGAACTTCTCGCTTCCGCTCTCGCCGTCTATCCGAAATCGGCGTTTCTCCTCGCTTCCTCCGGAGTGGCCCATCTATGGAAGGGAGACGAGGGGGCGGGGATCGACTTGATCCGGCGAGCCCAGCAGACGGACCCGGTTCATCCGGCCGTCAGCTCGGAGGAACTTCTCCGGAGCGCCGGACAGCTCGGCCGCGAACGCCGGGTCGAAGCAGCGATTGTCTTGGCCAAACTGGCCGCCGAATTCTATCCCCGGGAAACGGGCCCCTGGCTCGAGCTGAGCAGCCTTTATCTTTTGAAAAATCAGAAAGACGAAGCGATGGCCTCGGTCCGAGAGGCGTTGAAAATCAACCCCCGACTCCAAGAAGCGAAAGCGCTGCTTGAAAAAATCGAAAAAAAGAAATGAGGCAAGACCATGACATCAGGAATCGGCGATCGCTATCAGGAAGAAACAAAATACGTCCGGCATAAGCTCTCTGGAGGGCATCTGGACTGGAAGACGAGGCCCGAGCCTTACAAATCCTATCCGGGAGTGCGGAAAGTCAAACTTATGCCTCCCGCCATCGCCGATGGAATTTCCGTCTGGGAAGCCCTGCGGACAAGACGGAGCGTCCGCGATTTCCTGAACGCCCCGATCACGTCCAATGAGCTCTCCCTGCTTCTTTGGGCGGCGCAGGGGATTACGGCAACCGAGGGAAATTTCGGATTCCGCACCGCGCCCTCGGCCGGAGCGCTTTATCCCGTCGAAACCTATCTTTCCGCCCAGATGGTTGAAGGCGTCGAGGCAGGAATCTATCACTACAACGTCCGCGAGCATGCGCTCGAGCTTGTCCGGGACGGAAACCGGGGGCTGGAAATCGCCCGGGCTGCTCTGGATCAAGAGTTCTTGGCGGACGGGGCGGTCGTTTTCGCCTGGACGGCGATCTTCAATCGTTCCAAATGGAAATACCGGGAGCGGGCTTACCGATATATCTATCTCGATGCCGGGCATATCGCTCAGAACATCGCCCTGGCCTCGGTTGCTCTCGGATTGGGGTCCTGCCAGATCGCCGCCCTCTATGATGACGAGGTCAACGCCCTGCTCGGCGTCGACGGGAAGGAAGAAAGCATCGTCTACATGACCGTCGTCGGTCACGGGGTCAGGTCTTAACATTTAACAAATTTGTCAGTTGTCCATGTCCGACTCCCGGCGAGAGTCGGGGATTCATTTCCGCCCTCCCTCCAGATGGTCTTGCCTTCCCTGCGTGAACGGAGAGATAATTTTGCCATGGGAAGGAGACGGAAATGAGAAAAATTGATATTCTGGCGACGACCTTCTTTTTTTTCGGCCTCACGGTCCCGATTTTCGCCCGACAGGAAGCGCAACAGCCGAAGCCGTGGCAGCTGCCTCCGAGTCAGGTCGAATCCATCGTCGCCGCGGTTCGAGCGGGAAAAGATCTGACACCCGCCTCCTGGCCGGAGGAAGCGAAGGTCGCTGTCGCGCTCTCCTTCGACTTCGACGCTGAAACGGGGTCGCTCCGAGACAGCCAGTTTTCTCCGGGCGGCCTTTCCCAAGGGGAATACGGAGCCCGAGTGTCCATCCCGAGGATTCTGGCCTTGCTCGATAAATATCGCCTACCGGCTTCGTTTTTTGTCCCTGCCGTGACGGCCATTCTTCATCCCGGGGAAATTAAGGCCATCGTCGCCAAGGGCCGGCATGAGGTCGGGATGCACGGTTGGATCCATGAGCGCAACTCGCTCCTCTCGGAAGACGAGGAACGCGAGCTGATGAAGAAATCCTACGACACCCTCAAGGAGATGACCGGTCGGGCTCCGGTCGGCATCCGCACGCCCTCCTGGGATTTCAGCGCCTCAACCCTGAAGCTCATCCGTGAGCTCGGGCTCCTCTACGACAGCAGCCTGATGGCCGACGACCGCCCGTACGAGATCCTCGCCGACGGTAAACCCACCGGCGTGGTCGAGCTCCCGGTGGAGTGGCTCCTCGACGATTACCCCTATTTCGGATTTGACCGTTTCACCAGCATCCGGCCGCATATCACCCCGAATGAGGTCTTCGAGATCTGGGCGGCCGAGTTCGACCTGGCCTACCGGGAGGGCACGCTCTTCGTCCTGACCATGCACCCCAAGATCATCGGCCACCGCAGCCGCATCCTCATGCTGGAGAAGCTGATTGAATATATGCTGGGACGCAAGAATGTCTGGTTCGCCACCCACGAGGCCGTCGCCCGCTATGTTCAAAAAGCGGTGATGAATCCTGCGTCGCGTTGACTCTCCGTCCCCGACAATCTGAAAAGATTGATGCTCTCAAAAACCCCGGAAAGCGATCCTCTTTTTGACTCTGCTCTCGACTCTATGGTATTTTTCGGAGCGAAAAATGAAAATTTTCTTAAAGAAAAGAGGTTATTTTCCATGAAGCGGCGAATTTCGGTTTTCAAGCCTGCCATGAGCGTTTGCCTCGGCCTTATCGCCGGGTTGTGCCTGAGCTCCGGCGCAACGGCCCAATCCCGCGAGCCTTATTACGAGGACTTCGACCGCGGCCCCGGCGGCTGGCTGGCCAACCGCTACGACCCGCTGCCGATCTTTGACGGCGTCGCTTACTGCTTCGGCCCCTGGTATCTCGACAGCCACCATGCGCCGCCCGGCGCCGGCTATCTTCACATGCTCATGTATCTTTATACGAGCGCGAAGAACGTCAGCCCGGACCGGAAATCCCATCTTCAGGGAAACAGGTTCATCGAACAGGGCAAAAGCACCGACCTGACCAACGCCCGGCTGACGGTGCGACTCCGCGGCGAAATCGACCTCCAGGGCGCCGAGCTTGTGCTTCTCGTCCAGGGCAAGACGGCCAAGACAACGGCCAATTTTGTCCTGACCGGTCAGCCGCTCCGGGTGGAGCACGATTGGACCGAGCAAACGCTCCATCTTGCGCCCGACCCCAGACAATGGACCTGCCTCGGGGCCCGCTGGGACAAAGTCCAGGATTACGGCTGTGACGACATCGCGGCCGTGCTCAAGGACGTCAACTGGGACATCATGTTCGTCCTTTTTCCTCTCAAGATCGTCCCCACCCATCCGGAGCTTGTCAAAGACATGCACAAAATGAGGCCCGGCCAGGACTATCCCGGCTACCCCAGTTACGAAGTCGAGCAGAAGTACCTCCCCAAAGGGATCATCATGATCGACTGGGTCCGGATCGATTATCCCCGATAAGATCTCGCGGGGCTGAAGACCCCGAGCGTTAAAGTCAGCCCCGATTTTATCGGAAGGCAAAGCGAACGGATCTTGAAGATGACGACCCGGCGGCGAATCCGGGGGTGCGACCTTGAGAATTGGACAAGAAATCTGGCGCTGACCGGAAAGGCTGCCGGATGGCCAGCCGGATCATTTGGTCAAGATGACGAAGGCAGGCCGAAGGATGATCATAGGGAAAGTGAATTTATCGGGACGAGCTCCGTGCCGAAAAAGTTCAAGCGGACGGTTGCTCGCCATCTCCCGGATCAGCGATCAAAATCCGATATGAAAAGGAGGCGACATGAAAGACCAAGTGCCGGTTCTGCCCAGAAAAAAGAAAAATCGGGTTCCGGGCACAGCTCTGCTCTTTCTTGCGCTTACGATCGCCAACGTCTTATTCTTCCTCTTTTCCGATAAGCGGGACTTTTATTATCCGGCCTCCTACAAGAACCTTTATGTTCCGGCCGATGTTCCTGTCCTCACGGGAACAAAGATCGTGGAAAGAGGGAAAGTCGAGCTCCGGATCGAAAGCAAGACCACGCCCGCCCGCTGGAGGATCACTGACGACACCGGCGAGGTCTTTACGACCGAAGGCCGCTTTCCGGTCGTCACACTCAAAGAGTTCAAGCACACCTATGAGCTCGAGGCTGAGGGGGCAGCCGGTTTCCCGCCGAAAATCTCCGTGACCTTCGGTTTCTACCCGTCCGAATATTACAAAAAAGGCGGCCGCACGCAGCCGGATAATTACTGGATGGTCTCGTCGAGCGTTCCGGTCGGAGCATTCGCCCGGCGGCCGCTCTCTTTCTGGTCGGATCCCTATACTTCGATCGCCGCCTCCGACCGGGAGGAAGCCAAACGCATGCTCCGGGAGGAGATCGGCCTCGCCGAAGCGGACGAAACCCCCGCCAAGATCGAAAAAATCGGCTGCTGGCTGATCACGAAGTGGAAGGATTGCGCCGGGACGCCGAGCGACGCCATCGAGAAGGAACGGTCGCCGCTCCGCATCCTGAAGATGGTGCTGAATGGCGAGGGAAAAATCTGGTGCGCCCAGCACGCCCTGATCTATCACTTTTTCGCCAACATGGCGGGCCTGCCGACGCGCCTCATCTCGCTCGCCGGCCGGATCGGCAATGTCATCACCACGGGACACGCCTTCGCCGAGACCTTCATTCCGGAGCTCGGCATCTGGGCCAAGGTGGACCCCAGCCTGAATAAACTTCTGATCCTGAATTCCGCCGGTCGGCCGCTTGGCAGCGCCGAAGTTTACCACGCCATCGTCAGCGGGAATATCGCGGGACTCACGGCCAGAGCCTGCCGGGAGGGAGCCCCGGTTTCCATTTCCTATGCGGAGGTGAGCGGCGACGACAGCTATTATTATACCCCCGGCGCCCACCTCGTCTTCCGAAGGCCGGGATCAGGGACGAGATCCTGGCTTGAGCGCTATCTCTTCAAGCCCGATTTCGCCTACAGCCTGGAGGCGAGCCTGCTCCGCCGAGCCTACCATTGGAGGCGGTGGCTTTTTATCGCCTGGTGCGCCGCCCTGGCTCTCTTCGGCTACACGGTCCTGAAGCGAGAAGGATAAAAGCGAGAAATGGAAAAACTTGCCATTCAGGGAGGAACGCCGGTCCGGCGGACGCCCTTCCCCAAACGGCAGCCGTTCGGCGAGGACGACCTCAAAGAAGTCCGGGAGGCGCTCGAATCCCAGGACCTCTTTTTCACCTCGGGAAACAAGATCGCGGCGCTCGAGCGCGAGTTCGCCGAAAAATACGGCCTCAAATTCGCCGTCGCCTCAACCTCCGGCACGGCGGCCGTGCACATGGCCGTCGCCGCTCTCGACGCCAGCCCCGGCGAGGAGATCATCACCGCGCCGGTGACCGATTTCGGGACGGTCGCGGGCATCCTCTTCCAGGGCCTCATCCCGATTTTCGCCGACTGGAAGCCGGGGACGTTCAACATGGACCCGGCCGAAGTCGAGAAGAAGATCACTGAGCGGACCCGCGGTATTATCGTCGTCCATCTCTTCGGTAACCCCTGCGACATGGACGCGATCATGGACATTGCCGCAAGGCGCCGGATTCCCGTGATCGAAGACTGCGCCCAGGCCTACTGCACGCCTTACAAAGGCAAATGGGCCGGCTCGATCGGCGACATCGGGACGTTCTCCATGCAACAGACTAAGCACCTGCCGACTGGAGAAGGAGGGATGACGATCACGGATAACGCCGATTACGCCAGGCGCATGGCGCTTTTCCGCGACAAAGGCTGGGAGAACCGCGCCCGCTGGGGCCCCCGGACTTACACTGTCCTCGGGCTCAACTACCGGATGAACGAGCTCACCGGCGCCGTGGCCCGGGCCCAGCTCCGGAAAGTGGAGGCCGCAGTCAAGGCGATGAACCGGCTCGGCAATCTCCTGACGGAGCTCATTCGGGATATCGAAGGAATTTTCCCCTGTCCGGTGACGCCCGGCGGCGAACATTCTTATTGGCTCTACGCTTTCCGGGTGACAGGGTTTGAGCCCCAGGAATTCATCCGGGCTCTCCAGGCCGAGGGGATTCCCGCTTCTTGGGGCTACACGGTGACGCCGATTTATCTTTGCGCCGACGCCCTGGCCTCCAAACGCACCTTCGGCCGGACCTCCTATCCATTCGTTTCTCCGTACGGTCAGGGTTCGATCGAATACAAGGAGGGCCTGTGCCCCGTAGCCGAGCGGGAGCTCAAGGAAATCGGCACGCTTCGCTTCTACGAGAACTGGAGCGAGGACGATATCCGCGACGTCGCGGCGGCATTTCGCAAAGTGGCCGCCGGGCTGCCGAGGAGAAAATGAGCGGGCCCGGCCGGCTGTTTGCGGTCGGCGCAAGCCCCACGATCAACTCAACAAATAGAGAAAAGCCCCGATTTAGAATGATGCCATTTCGACCGGCCGGCCGGTGGCGGCGGACTCCCGGGCGGCGATCAGAACCCGGGCAAGTTTTTCCGTCTCCTCGAGCGGAACCGGCATGCGGCGTGTCCGGCACATTCCGATGAACGCCTCCATCGTGCCGGCATAGCCGAATTCCACCCAGGGATCGACATCGCCCAGAGCGGCGCCGCTCGCGTCCTGGACATCGCCCTTGGGGACGGTGAATTTGAGGATGGCCTCGCGGCCGAAAACTTCCGCGCCGAAGGACTCTCCCTTGACGCCGCAGGCCACTTCGATTACGCCGGGAAGGGTGTCCTTCCATTCGAGGGCGATGACCGCCGCGTCCTCGGAAAGGGATTCTTTATGAAAGCGGCGGCCGGCTGCGCAGAAGATGCGACGGACGTCCGGCCCGACAAGCACCGAAAGCATCTCCAGCCCGTGGACTCCCATGTTGATGATCGATCCGCCGCCCCGCTTCGGGTCGTCCTGCCAGACGCCCGGTTCTTCCATGTAATGGCTGATGAAATGGCAGGCGGTCGCCCGCACCTGAATGACGGTTCCGGTCTTACCCCCATCAAGATAGGCCTTGAGCGCCAGGAGCGCCGGCGCATACCTCAGGACCGAGGTGCTGAGCCAGGGCGTCCCGGTGCGCCGGACGGCGGAGGCAATCCTCTGAAGCTGTTCGGACGTGACAGCGGCGGGTTTGCTGGTGTAGGTCGGAACGCCTCTCTCGAGGAACATCACGGCATGGTCGATCCGCTCGGGCAGGCGGCCGGTGGCGATCACCCCGTCGATCTCGCCGGCCGGGATGTCTTCGGGCGATGAAACCGGCTGAGCGCCGAATTTCTCCGAAAATTCTTTGAGCCGCTCCGGCACATCGTCCCAGACGTGGGTGACCTCATGCCCGGTCCGCCGAAGAATCTCGGTATAGGTATAAGGATGGCTGTAAGCCAGGCCGACGACCGCAATTCTCATGGGATATCTCTCCTCGTTGGGATTTTATTACGCGCTCTGATAAAACGCGAGAATTGGACCTGACGTCCAAAACTTTGACGAGAACTTGCGGAAGAGCACTGCCTTCCCTTTTCACTCTGACTCGAGCCCCACTTCCTTTCGCCAGCGAATCCCGGGCCGGTATTCTCCCGATCACCGGGCATCTCCAGGAGAGATCGACCGGAAATAGCGGTTGAAGAAGACAAGGAAAATCCCGCCCAGGCCCAAAAAGCCGGCAAGGAGAAGCTCTCCATTGAGCTGAGTTGGCCGAGAACTCGGCCGAGCCCAAGCCGAGCATTAAGATGGCCACCCGGATAATGGTCTGGACCTTCCAGCCGACGACGGCGGCCAGGGAAGCCAAGATGATGGCGACGTCCAGCCGGCCTAAGGCGATATTCAGGCTGTCCAAGGCGTCTCCTAAGGCGGACTCCTCAAATTTCTTCGTTTTTATAGCATCAAACCCCAGCCCGCGCAATCCCATCAAAAGAGGGGGTGCGGAGAGAGATTCCCATTGTCGTTCTTTTAAGTAAACAGAATCATCCGCCTCCCCCTCAGAAAAAATATCCATATTTTTGGAT
>Ga0136652_1000685_pt1 | contig 15806 bp, 13 predicted proteins | sample ConPoolayeEmetaG_FD_94864 | JGI IMG/M metagenome (GOLD analysis project Ga0136652, IMG submission 94864) | Hot spring microbial mat communities from California, USA to study Microbial Dark Matter (Phase II) - Cone Pool mat layer E metaG... ...
TACATGATATTGGTAAAATATTTTTAGACCAATATTTTCATTATGAATTTAACTTAGCAGTTGAAAGAGCAAAGCAAGATAATAAAAATTTATTTGAGGTTGAAGCTGAAGAATTAGGCACAGACCACGCATATATAGGAGGCTATATCGCAAAAAGTTGGAACTTTCCAGAAGAACTAATTGATGCTATAAATTTTCACCACTGTCCTGATGAAAAGAACAAAAATATTTTGCTTATTTGTGTCGTAAGTATTGCTGATATTTTGACAAATTTAAGAGAAGAGTGGCTAACATTTCCGCATAGTGGGTTAAATATTTTTGATTTAAAAGCTTGGAAAATATTAGTAGAAAATTGTTTAATTAAAGATTTTGATATTGAAAGAATTTTATTTGAAATAGATGATGAGCTAGAAAAAAGTGATGAAGTTGTAAATAATTTTAAAAATGACTTTTTTTAAGAAGAATTATTTTGATTGTTAAGTTTGTAAATATTTATTTTATAATTAAATTAATTGATTTAATTTATTACAAATAACTATTAGGTTGGGGATTAACTTGTATATAGAAATTGAAAAAACAAAAAATGAAAAGAGAATAATTACAGACGAGGAGTTTTGCTTTTTGCGGGATTTTATTTATGATAAATGTGGTATTTATTTTAGAATTGAGAAAAAATACCTTATTGAAGATAAAGTTATCGAAAGGATGGCCCATCTTAATCTAAGAAGTGTATCTGATTATATTTATTACCTCAAATATAACGAAAAAAAAGATCAGGAGATAACTGTTCTTTATGATTATATTACAATAAATGAAACTTCTTTTTTTAGAAATGAACCCCAATTTACAGTTTTAAAGGAAGAGATTTTAGATGAGATAATATCAAGAGGAAATAATTTGGGTCTAAAATATTTAAAAGTTTGGAGTGCAGGATGTTCCTCAGGTGAAGAGCCTTACACCTTATCTATAGTTTTAAATGATTATTTTGAATCATTAAAGTCTACTGAGAATAAAGGAAATAATAAAAATAATCAAAGTTACAATAACTGGTATTTTGATATATTAGCAACAGATATAAGCCAGTCAGTATTAAATAAAGCAATTAAAGGCGTATATGGTGAATATTCTTTAAGAACCACTGACCCTAAAATTATATCAAGATGTTTTAATAAAATTTCAGAAAAGGAATACGAAATAAAAAACCAATATAGACAAAACGTAAAGTTTAAAAAGCTTAATCTTCTTGACAATAATGATTTATCTCTTTTGCCATCTTTTGATATCATCTTTTGCAGAAATGTTTTGATTTATTTTGATCTAAATGCAAAGAAAAAGGTTTTAGATAGTTTTTATAACTTATTAAAACCAAATGGCTATCTTTTTTTAGGACATTCTGAATCATTGCACGGTATAACATCAGCTTTTAAGCTGGTGCTATTCCAAAAAGCTTTAGTTTATAAAAAGGAGGTGTAAAAATTATTAAGATTTTTTAATTTTATTTTTTAAATTATTTTTTCAATAATTTTTTTAAAAAATAAAATTATAAAAAAATTATCTATTAAATTAGGAACATTAAAACAGAAAAATAAATAATTTAATTCAATTCAATTAAATTCAATTCAGTTTAATTTAATTTAATTTAATTTTAAGGAGGAGCATTTGATTAATATATTAATAGTTGATGATTCAAGAGTAATGAGGAAATTGATAATAAATATTTTACATAATAATGAATTTAATTGTATAGAAGCAGAAAATGGCATAGAGGCATTAGAAAAAATAGTTGTCAACGACGTAGATTTAATAATTGCAGATTTAAATATGCCAAAAATGACTGGGTTAGAATTAGTAAATACAATAAGGTCTAGTACAGTTTATAGTAAAATACCAATAATAATGCTTACAACTGAAAAAAACGAAATTGAAAGACAGAAGTGTTTAGAAGCAGGGGCAAATGTGTATTTAATTAAGCCTTTGCCTGCAGAAGAACTAAAAGATAATATAAAGGAGTTAATTAGAAAATCAGGCTAAATTAAATTGTTCTATTCTATGAAATTACTAGTTATAAATTTTATTCTAAATTTTTACTTTTAAAACTTAATTTATTAATTTTTTTAAGGTGATGTGCATGAGTGATTTTATAAACCCTGAAATGAAAGATTTTATCAACGATTTTTTAATTGAAGCTAAGGAACTGATTGAAAATGTTGATAAAAATTTATTAATCTTAGAAAAAGAACCTGATAATAGTGATTGTTTAAATAATGTATTTAGAGCTGTTCATACAATAAAAGGTACTTCGTCTTTTATGGGTTTAGAAAAAATTTCAAATTTTACTCATGAGCTTGAAAATGCATTAAATTTGATGAGGGAAAAAAAATTATTAATTGATGAGCAAGTGATGGATATTATTCTGGAATCAATTGATTTAATAAAACTACTTATACAAGATGTTGAAAATGGATTTGATTCTAATATTAATATAGAGGAAAGTAAGGCAAAGATTGAAAAGTTAATAAAAGCAAGTCAAGTAGATAAAAAAGCTGATATTGAGCCTACAGATGATAGTCTAGTAAACAATAAAACTGGTAATAGTAATGAAAATAATACTTCAATAGATAACCCATTAGATGCTAAGACTGAAGGTGAGGATGACAAATATAAAGATAAAAAAATTGGTGAAATACTTGTAGAAGAAGGCATTATAAAAAAAGAGGAACTTGTAGAAGCTTTAGCTAAGCAAGATGAATTAACAAAATTAGGAGAAATTTTAATAAGTGAAGGCAAGATTTCAAGAGAAAAGCTTGACGAACTTCTTAAAAAGCAAAAAAAAGCTGATGTTAAAGCTGAGACTACAATGCGTGTAGATGTAAAGCGACTTGATAAGCTTATGAATGATGTAGGTGAGCTTGTTTTGGCTAGAAATAGACTTATACAAATTAGTAAATATTTGGAGAATTTTATAGAAAATGATGTAATAACAAAAAAACTTACTGAAATTACTAATAATTTTGATTTGCTTACTACTGATATCCATACATCTTTAATGAAGGTAAGAATGATGCCGATTGGTAGGTTGTTTGGAAGATTCCCTAGACTTGTTAGAGACCTTGCAAAAAATACTGGGAAAAAAATAGAACTAATTACTAACGGAGAAGATACTGAACTTGATAAATCTATTGCAGAGGAATTAAATGACCCGTTACTGCATTTAATTAGAAATGCAGTTGACCATGGAATTGAAATGCCTAATGAGCGCAAGAAAAAAGGCAAACCTGAAACTGGTAAAATAATGCTTAATGCATACCAGAAAAGTAATAATATAATAATTGAGGTAAAAGATGATGGTAAGGGACTTGATGATGAAAAGATTTTAAAGAAAGCTATTGAAAAGAATTTGATATCTGAGTCTGATGCTGAAAAAAAAGATAAATCTTTTATTTATAATCTTATTTTCCTGCCAGGCTTTAGTACTGCACAGCAAGTTTCAGAAATCTCAGGCAGAGGGGTAGGGATGGATGTAGTAAAATCAAATATAAGTAAATTAAGAGGCTCAATTGATGTGTATAGCAGTATTGACCAGGGCACAACTATACTTTTAAAAATTCCTGTTACCTTAGAGATTATGCAGGCATTAATAGTGGAAGTTTACAACCAAATCTATGCTTTGCCCTTAACGTCAGTAACAAATGTGGTAAAAGTTTATGACAATGAAATAAAAACAGTTAGGCAAAAAGAAGTAATTAATATAAATAATGAAATAATTTCAGTAGTAAAACTTGAAGAGTTATTTAAAATTGATTATAAGAAAACGAAAGATAAAAACTACTTAATTGTTTTAGATTCAGAAAGAGAAAAGGTAGGTCTTTTAGTAACAAGAATAATTGGCAAAGAAGAAATAGTTATTAAAACCCTTGATACATCATTAACTAATTCTAAGTTTATTTCAGGTGCAACAACTTTAGGGGACGGCAGTGTATCAATGGTAATAGAAACTTCAGAAATAATTAAATCTATAGCCTAAAACTTAATATAACATAACAAATATAGAATAATTGATATAGAATAATTAATACATTAAAATAAATAAAAGTATAACTAAATTATTATTTAATTTTATTAATATAACATTTAAGATTTTTATAAAATAATCCGATATATTTTATAAAAGGAATAATTATTGTATTAGGGTAGCAGAATAATTTATTAAGGATAAGATTAAATTGATAAGTGGAATATATTTTTCCACTTCAGGGATGAATGTGGACCAAAAAAGAATGGAAGTCTTATCCAACAATTTAGCTAATATAAATTCAATTGGCTTTAAGAAAAGAAGCATTGTCTTTGTAAATTATAAAGACATGCAGATAAAATCTATAACTGAAGGTAATTATTTAGGTTCAGTTTCTAAAGGTTTGATAATTGATAAAGTCTCTGTTGATTTAACAAATGGTTCTTTAAGGCTCACGCAAAATCCTTTTGACCTTGCTATAAATAATAATAATTTCTTTATTTTGGAAGATAACTTAGGAAATAATTTGCTAACAAAGAATGGCTCGTTTACATTAGATAGTGATGGGATTCTTGTTAACTTAGATGGTTATAAAGTTTTAGGTGAGAAAGGTTATATAAAAATTTTAACTCCCGAGAGTTTTGTAGTTGATTCAAGCGGCAATGTTTATGCAAACAATCAATTTGTTGACAAGTTAAAAATAGCTGCCATTGATAAGCCTGAAAACTTGGTAGTTACAAACGATTCATATTTTTTATTTAATAACCAGATACAGCCCCAAAATGAACAAGGGGTTAATATAAAGCAAGGATTTCTTGAAACATCTAATGTAAATGGTATATATGAGATGGCTGATATGATTGCAATAATGCGTTCATATGAAATAAATCAAAAGGTTATTAAAATGCAGGATGAGACCTTATCGAAATCAGTTAATAGTGTTGGTAAATTAAATTAATTTTGATGATTTTCTATATGAAATTACTCGTAGATTTATAAGATTTGTAAGAATTTTAAGGAAAGTATTTGCTTTTAGGGGGTAGGTAAAATGAAAAGTTTGTATATATCTGCATTAGGCATGATAAATCAGCAAATAAATGTCGATGTTATATCTAATAATTTAGCCAATATAAATACGCCTGGCTATAAAAAAAGCGAAATAAATTTTACAGATGTTTATTTTCAAAACAATACTGCACAAATTAATTTGAATAACAATGTTCAAAATCAAAACAATATTCAAAATCAGGAAAACATTAATAGAGTTGATTTAAATTCATTCATTGGGCTTGGTTCAAAGACATCAGGTGTTACAAAAATTTTTACTCAAGGAACTCTTCAAAGTAGTGAAAATCCATTGGATTTAGCAATTGAAGGTGATGGATTTTTTGGGGTATTGCTGCCAGATGGAAAGACTGGCTATACTAGAGATGGCTCTTTTAGGATTGATGCTAATGGTAATATCGTAAATGTTCAAGGATATAAACTTCAGCCTCCAATAAATATTAAACAGTCATTTGAAGATATTACTATAACTACAAATGGTGAAATTTATATAACACCATTAGGTTCTGAAGAACAGATTAGAGTTGGTAAAATAATAATATATAATTTTATAAATCCTTCTGGGCTGCAAAGTCTTTCTGATAATATTTATATTGAAACTGTCGCATCAGGTGCGCCAATTCAATTAAATCAAGGTTACTCTATTTTACAAGGTTTTAAAGAAATGTCCAATGTAAATGTAATCGAAGAAATGGTAAATATGATTGCAGCTCAGAGGGCTTATGAAATTAGTTCTAAAGCTGTTAAAACTTCTGATGAAATGATGCAAGTTAGGAACAATTTAAGATAATAAGCTAAAAAATACGTATAATATATAACGTATAATATATATAATATAAAAAAGGTAAAATAGAATAGATAAAATATTATAATAGGTATTGTAAAAGGAATAAATATTAGATTTAAATAATAAATTATTTAATTATATAGTAGCATTTTATATAGTAGCATTATATTAATATTTATGCTATTTAAATTTTAAGCTATATTTTTAGGTTATTGGTTATTTATTAGTTCTAAACTAATTATAATTAAAAGTATTATTATGAATGAAAATAATATTAACAGTATTAACTTTATAAATGATATAAGTGTAAAAGAGCAAAGATATTTAGATAATTCTAAATGGACTATTAATAATTATTTAAATAAAAAAATTTATTCTTATTCTGTTGGAAATTCAACTGAAGAAGAAAAGATAAAGCAGGTTGGAAAAGAATTTGAAAAAATTTTTTTAAAATACCTTGTAAGCTGTATGTTTAATTCCACTCAGTTTTTTAGTGAAGATATTGGGTTTGAAAGAATAATATGGCAGGACTATTTTAATGAAGAGATTGCAGCAAAAATTTCAGAAAGTATTGAATTAGGTATTGCTGATTCAATCTATGAGCAGATAACTGCCAACAACTTGGTAAAAGTTTTTGAAGATAAAAATATTTAAGTCAAATATTTAAGACAAAAATACTGAAGATAAATATATTTAAAAATTATTAAAAATTTAGTTAATTAGGGTGGTTATTATGGAGAAACAACGTGATTCTGATAAATCTTTGACTAAAATAGAACTTATAAATAAATTAATTGAATGTTTAAATAAAGAAATTAATTTATATGAGGAAATATTAATTTTAGTCAAAGAAAAACAATCCCTTTTAGTACAAAATAGAGAGCTAGATCTTGAACCATTATTATTAAATTTGAATAAACTTTCCGAAGAAGCAAAAGAATTGGATAATAAAAGGGCAGAAATTTTAAAAAAGTTAGGCTTATCTGCAAAAAATTTAACATGGCTTATGAACTTTGTAAATAAGACTAAGACTGGTGACTATGATATTATTTCACAAATTAAAAGAATTGAAAATAATAAAAATAATTCAGTAATTTCTTTTTTAAGTGAAGAGCTTGTAGGTAATCTTGAAAGTTTAAATAGTAATATAATAAAAGAATCAACCAAAGGTATGTTAAGTGATAAAACGAACAAGGATGAAATGGATAACAAAAATGAGGTTGACAGAATGGAAGATTTTAAAAATTTACCAACATATACTTTTGAATTATTAGTGAAAAAGACAAAAAGACTTAAAGAAATAATTTTACAAATAAGTGAAATAAACAACAGTAATATTTTCTTAATAGAACAAGGTCGTAAAAACATAAAAGCTTATTTTGATTTATTATTTAAAAAGTTCAATGCAGATGTATATTCACAAGAAGGCTTTATAGAAAATAAAATGAGTAAAAATATTTTAATTAATAAAGTTTTTTAAAATAAAGGTTAAAAATGAGCTCATCATTTTTTGGTTTTACAATTGGTGTTAAGGCTTTAACTGCAAGCCAAAAAGCATTAGAAGTTATAAGCCATAATGTTGCTAACATTAATACTGATGGTTATAAGAAGCAGGAAGCTGTTTTACGCACTACTCAACCTGAAGGAACACCTGCAATAAATAGGCTTATTACTTCTGGACAGTTAGGCTCAGGAGTTGAGGTAACTGAAATAAGAAGAATGCATGATCATTATATTGAGAGGGAATTAAACCAAGAAATACAAAATAATGGAAAATGGGAGCAAGGACTGAAAATTTTTGAAAATATTGAAGCAATTTTCAATGAGCCAACTGAAAATGGAATTAGACAAGCTCTTGATACTTATTGGAACTCTTGGAAGGAATTAGAAAGCCTGCCAGAAAATTACTCTGTCAGAAAAAACTTAGTTGAAAACTCTAAAGGATTATGTAATTTACTAAAAAGTAATTATAATAAGTTAAATAATTTAAAAAAAGATTTAAATATTGAAGTAAGAATTAAAGTAGAAGAGATTAATAATTTAACTAGCCAAATAAAAGATTTAAATAGCTTAATAAAGGGAGTTTCAATTAGTGGCGATAATCCCAATGATTTAATGGATAGAAGAGATTTGCTAATAAACAAATTAAGTAAATTAATAAATATAGATGTTAAAGATTCAAACTTTAATCAGGTCAATATTTTTATTGGTGGAACAGCTGTTGTTAGAGAAAATAATTCCTTTGATCTTGAGGCAAAATTAAACCCTCATACAGGGGTCTATGATGTTCAGTGGAAGGATACCGAAAGATTAGCTGAGATTAGAAATGGAGAGATTTACTCACTTGTAAATTTCAGGGACAATTATATTCCTGAAATTATGAATAGGCTTAACAGTTTGGCGAAATTTTTTATAGAGCAGACAAATTCAATTCATAGTAGCGGCTATGGGTTAGACGGGGTTAGCACAGGTTATAATTTTTTCATAGGTTCTGATATTACTAACATGGATGTAAATCCTGAAATAGACCAGAATTTAAATCTTATAGCTGCTGCTACTAACCCAGCTCAGCCTGGTGATAATACAAATGTTGTTTTAATACTTAACTTAAGAAATTTAAAGTTATTAGAATCTGGAACGGTTACATCTGATGAGTTTTACAATAATATGATAATTAAAATAGGAGTTGAATCACAACAATGTCTTCGTGAAAATGAAAACTCTAATCTTTTAATTAATAAAATTAACTTAAGAAAAGAAAGCATATCAGGTGTTTCATTAGATGAGGAACTTGTTAATATGTTAAAATATCAGCATTCTTATAATGCTGCAGCTAAAGTTATTAATATAATGGATAGTCTTTTTGAAACAATTATAAAAGATATAAGTTAGGTTTAATTTTTGTTATGTATAATTTTTAAAAGCATAGCTTATTTTTAAAGCTACATTAATAAGTTGAGGCGATTTCTTAGAAAAAGATAAGGAATGTTTTAAGATATGTTTAAGATACATTTAATATACATGTTAAATTTATTGACAAATTTATAAATTTAATTGGCAGACAAAGGTGATAGTATGAAGATAACTTTTAACAGTTTAGTAGACTCAGTTTCAAATAGTATCCAAAAAAATTTAAATAAATTACAAAATATTCAAGATAAATTATCTGCTGGTAAAAATATAACCAAGCCATCAGATAATCCAATAAATACTGCACAAATTAATATAATGAAAACAAAAAAAAGCCAACATGAACAGTTTATTAAAACTATAGACAGCTCTTTAGGGTGGCTTGAAGCTACTGAGAATAATTTATCTGAAATAAATAGTACCCTTGTTTCAATTAGAAGTATCTGCGTTCAAGCTGGCAATGGCGCATTAAATCAAGATGGTTTGAATGCTTTGTTTTTACAAGTAAATCAATTAAAGAACAAATTGTTAGAAGATGCAAATGCACAATATCTTGGTAATTATCTTTTTGCTGGATTAAATACAATGCAAAAACCTTTTGAAGAAGTTTCAGGCATAGTGAATTATTTAGGTAATGATGGCCTGATGTTAAGACTGGTATCATTTGACTCTAATATAAGTATTAATATTGACGGTAAAAGGATATTTAATATTGATAACAAAATATCAAGCGATCCTAATGTTTTTCAGATAATTAGCAATTTAGAAGAAGCTTTACAAAGTGGAAATACTGAAATCATAGGAACAGAAATACTATCTCAGATTGATAGGGCAACAGTAAATATTCAGAATCTTATTTCTGAGATAGGTGCTAAAGTTACAAGACTTGAATTAACCAAAAAACAGCATGAAAGCGAAATTTTAAATATAACTAAAAACATATCCATAGTAGAAGATATTGATGTTGCTGATACTGTTATGGAGCTTAAAAAAGCAGAAACTGTTTATTTAACATCACTTAATTTAGCAGGGCGTATATTTCCTCAAAGTTTGTTAGATTTCTTAAAATAATTAAAATAAGATAGTTTTAAATTAAGAAAAGTTTTATAATTCTTATGGTAATTGTAAAGAGGGCGAATTTTTATGAAAATAAATACTACAAGATTTGGTGAAGTTGAATTTGAAGAAGACAGGATTATAAATTTTCCTTATGGTATAATTGGATTTGAAACAAATACAAAGTATGTTTTGCTGGATTTTATTGAAAACTCTCCACTAAAATGGCTGCAGTCAATTGATGACCCTTCATTAGCTTTTGTAGTATGTGATCCATGGTATTTTTTTAAAGATTACAAACCAAAAATTAATAATGAAGAAATAAAAGATTTAAAGGTTGAAGAGAAAGATGAACTCATTATGCTTACTATAGTTTCAGTTCCGTCAGATTTAACTAAAACGAGCTTAAATTTATTAAGTCCTATAATAATTAACTCAAAAAAGCTTTTAGGAAAACAAATAATTTTATATAATAGTGAATTTAGTACAAAGCATTATATTTTTAGTGTTATAAAAATTGATACTGATAAAATTAAAACAATAGTTAAAAATGATAAAAAGTAAAAAAATATTAATTTAATAAAAATATCCATAATTTTTATGTTAGTTTTAAGCAGAAAAATTAATGAAAGTATTGTAATTGGTGATAATATTAGAATAAAAGTACTTGATGTTAGAGGAGACAAAGTAAAAATAGGTGTTCTTGCACCTGAAGAAATAACTGTTTTTCGTGACGAACTCTATACAAAAGTGGTTCAACAAAATATTAAAGCCTCTGAAATAGACAAAGACTCTTTAGAAGAATTATGCAAAAATATTTAAGTATTTAACTCAAAGTCTTTAATTTTTAAGTTAAATAAAACATCCCTATTTCATATTTTATAAATTTTATAATTTATAAATTTAAAAAGTTTATTATTTGCTATCTCACCTATTTTTAAACATATAATTTTTATACAAATACTTTTTAAACACATATATATTCAGTGACCCAAAAAATTCAAAATTTTTGTTAAAGTTTATTTATTTTTCTTCCGATATTATTTATAGAAGTTTATAAAATTATTTTAATTATTTAATTAACTATATAATTTATATTTTATTTAATAAAATAATTTAAATTAGTAAGAAAGGAGGTCTATGTAAAATTTGGTAGTGGTATTTCTCTTTTACCACTATAAACATTTTAAAGAGAACTTAGAAGCATGGAGGCTTATTCTTTTTTAGAAAATCAAGGAAGAAAGGAGTAAAAAATGTCTTTAAGGATCAATCAGAATATTTCTGCACTAATTGCTAACAGAAACTTAGCAAATACTAGTAATAACATTTCAAAATCACTGGAAAAACTTTCATCAGGCTTAAGAATAAATAAAGCCGCTGATGATGCAGCAGGTCTTGGAATTTCTGAAAAAATCAGAGCACAGATAAAAGGTCTAAATCAAGCACAAAGAAATGCACAAGATGGTATTTCTTTAATACAAACTGCTGAAGGTGCATTACAAGAAGCTTCAGGCATTCTTATCAGGATGAGAGAACTTGCAGTTCAGGCAGCAAATGGTTCTATAACATCAGCAGACAGGCAAAATATTTCTGCAGAAGTAAATCAGCTTATATCAGAACTTGACAGAATTGCAGAAACTACCCAGTTTAATACCCAATCGTTACTTTCAGGGCAACCAGTAGCTCCTTCTATTGCATTTTCTACTGAACGAACTGGTGTTAGCGCAACTATAGTTAACGCTTCAGCAGTTACAAATGCTACTTATACAGTATTAGTAACTAATGCTAGCAATAGTTTTGACTACACTATTCTTTTAGGGACAAATGTTGTAGCATCTGGTTCAGACCAGACAGCAACTGTATATGCAACTGTAAACGGAATTCAGTTTACTATAGCTAGTAATACATCTACTGGAAATGCTGTACTTGTTGCAACAGCAGCATACAATACAGCTCAGTCATTTAGTTTCCATATTGGTGCTAATGCAAACCAGACAACTTCTTTCAGTATAAGTCCAATGGACACAACGTCTCTTGGTGTAAATGTTGTTGATGTATCTACTGTTGCTGGTGCAAATACTGCAATTGGATTAATTGATGTTGCAATAACAAATGTTGCTAGCCAGAGATCAACATTAGGTGCTGCACAAAACAGATTAGAACATACTATTAATAATTTAACGGTTGCATCAGAGAACTTAAGTGCTTCTGAATCCAGAATTAGAGATGTTGATATGGCGTTTGAAATGACAAATTATACGAAAAACCGGATAATGCTTCAGGCTGGTGTTGCTATGCTTGCACAAGCAAATGTTGCGCCACAAATGGTACTGCAGCTGTTAAGATAATTGTTTATTTTGTGAGTATATCGGGAGCTTTTATCAAAGCTCCCGATAACTTTATTTGATATTAAACTATAATTTTTCATATAGTAAACACCTTTTATAAACATTATTATAAATTACTTGACTAATGATAAACTTAAGATAAAAAATTAAGACTCAATCTTTTTAAATATATTTTTAAAAATTAATAAAAAGGAGAGTTAATTGGTTATTGAAAAAAAAGATAATTTTAAAAATTTTAATAAAGAAGAAAATTATTGTGATATTAATATAGATCATTTTAAAGAAAAAATAGACTCACTTATTAAAAATGAAAAATATGAAGAGATATTGAAGTTAAGTTATGATTTTTTACTTAAATCAGGAAAATATAATACAGAAATTTTAAATTTGATGATTTTTTCTTTAATAAATTTAAAAGAATTTGATATTGCTCTTGCATTTTTAAATAAGCTAATTATTTTAAAAGATAATGATAATCAGGCTATACAGAATTTAGCAAAAGTTAAAAGCCATTTAGAAAATCAATTAAAAATAAACAAAAAAATTGCCAAAAATACGAAAGGTTTAGAATATCTTTTAACATTGTTTGATAATATTGAGAAGGCTACAGTTTCACTTTGTATGATTGTTAAAAATGAGGAAAGTAATCTTGCCAGATGTCTTAATAGCGTAAAAGATATAGTTTCAGAGATAGTAATAGTAGATACAGGTTCTACTGATAATACAATTAAAATTGCTGAAGATTATAACGCAAAAATTATTTTTCATAAATGGGATAATGATTTTTCTTCAGCACGCAATAAATCCATTGAAAATGCAACATGTGATTATATTTTATTTTTAGATGCTGATGAATATTTAGATAAAGATAGCTTAAAATTTTTTAAAAGTTTAAAAAAACCTTCTTATCCGCATTCATATTTTGTAAAAATTATAAACTTTACTAATAATGAACTAGAGAGAAATTACTCTGTTGAGCATTATTTTACAAGAATTTGGACAAATAACCCTAATTACAGGTTTACAGGCAAAATACATGAAAATTTGATATTTTTAGATGAAAAAATTAAGCCTGTTAGTTACTTTGCAGATGTAACAGTTTATCATAGTGGTTATTTACAAAGTGAAATTGACAGAAAAGGTAAATTAAATAGAAATCTTAATTTATTATTAAGGGCAGTTGATGAAGACCCAAATAATAGTTTTAACTATTACAATTTAGGCATACAGTATAAAAATATGGGCTTATTTGAAAAGGCTGTTGAAAATTTTTTATTGCTTCAGGAAAAGCAAAATAATAAAAACAATTATGATCCTTTTTATATTTTTGGTCTTGCAGCCTTGTCTTCAACATATATACAGCTTGGTAATTATAATGAAGCGATACTTGCTGCAAATAAAGCTCTAGAAATAAATAAAAACTTTACTGAGGCTTTATTTAATAAGGGATTAGCACAATATTATTTAGGAGACTACAAAAATGCCATTATAAACCTTAATAAAATTTTGCAGGATAACTTGGAAAATAAAATATTAGGAGGAACTTTAGATTTAGCTATAAGGTCATGGAAAACCTTAAATATGTTAGGGCTTTGCTACTTGAATTTAAAAAATTATAAGCTAGCAATAAAAAATTTAAGGAAAGGTTTTAAAATTAATAAATATTCAGGTGAAATAGTTTTAAATTTAATTGCAGCTTATTATGAAGCAAATAAGATTAGTTTGCTTTCAAGATTAATAGATATAGTTAAAAATGTTAAATATTCTTTGCAAATAATTTTTAGCATTTATACTAAATTAAATAATTTAGGTTTTACTGGAATTGCTAAAAGATTTCTAGAAACTCAAAAAGATAATTTTGAAGATAAGGAAATATTCGAAAATTATGAAAAAAGCCTTAAAGAAAAGGAAAATCTCTTTAAAGCTAATTTTTATTTTGAACAAAAAGATTACATACAGGCTGATAAATTTTATTCAAATTATTTTAGTAAAGATAATAAATCAGATAGGGATTCATTAAATAAATGGGGTTATTCAAATTTATGCTTAAAAGATTATATTAAAGCGGAAAATATTTTTGAAAAATTATCTAATATTTGTCAAGACAATTGGCAGGTTTTACATAATTTAGCAACTGCAAAAATGGGGCTAGCTAAAATTGATGAAGCAATAGCTTTATTTAAAAGAGCAAAGGAAATTTATCCAGATTGTGTCGAGACATATGTTAATTTAGGAAAAATTTATTTATTTAAAAAGGAATATTTAAACGCATTTGAAACTTTTTCATATGCAGAGCTGTTAGATAAAGAAAATAGCAATATTGAAAATAAATACTATTTATTACACACACTATATCTAACTAATAACTTTGAAGATGCTATAAAAAAATCTTTAAAATTTATTTCATCTGGAATTGATGATCCAGAAATATACAATATTACTGGACTTTGTTATTTTGCTTTAAGTGATTTTTTAAATTCAGCTCTTTATTTTACAAAAGCAATTAATTTGGATAATAAAAAAGTAGATTATTATATTAATTTAGCAAATAGCTTAAAAAGATTAGAAATTGATGATGAAGCACTTAATTTTTACAAGCTGGCGCTTGAATTAGATAAAAATAATTTTAGAGCAAAAGCTGGCTTGGCATCTATTATGCTGAAACATTCATTAAATAATTCAAGCAATTTAAATAGCTATGATATAAAAAATTAAGAAAGGGGGTTTATATGCAGGTTTCAGGGTTATTTAGCAATATTGATACGGCTGAATTAATAAATTCTTTATTAGCAGTTGAAAGAAAACCTATTAAAAATATTGAAGAAAAAAAAGATCTATTAAATAAGAAAAAAGAAATTTACAACGATGTATTAAATAGGCTTAAAAATCTCAAAAATTTAGCGTCCGATCTTTCAAAAAGTTCTAGCTTTAATGTTTTTAATGTTAGCTATTCACAAAGTGATATTGTAATTTTTAATACAAATTCTAATACTATTGAGGGCAAATATAATATTACAGTAAATAATGTTGCAAAAGCTCATACCATTGGATCTGATAAACAAAGTTCGTCAACCGAGGCATTAAATCTTAATAGTGGAACAATTAAAATAAATGGCATAGATATTGAAATTAGCAGTGAAGATTCTTTAACAACAATCCGTGATAAAATTAACAATGCTCAAAATATAAATGTTAGAGCAAGTATAGTTGATAACGTTTTGCGTTTGCAAAGTATTAACACAGGTTCAGCAAATCAAATAAGTTTAGTTGATGATAATAACATATTAATTGACCTAGGAATATTAAATAACGACTTAACAATTAAAAATGTCTTTTTAGAAGCATCGGATGCTTCTGTAACTGTTGATGGTCAGGTAATTACATCATCATCTAATTTAATTTCTAATGTTTTTGACAGTGGTTCTTTGGAAATAATAAAAACAGGTTCAACTGAAATTAAAATTAGTAAGAACTTAGCATCTATTAGCAGTAAAATAAAAAGTTTTGTTGACCAGTATAACAGTACTATAGATTTAATACATACTAAAATTACTGAAAAAAGAATTTATCCTATTAAAACCCAAAGTGATAAATACCAAGGATTGCTAAATGGTGATTCCATGCTGAA
>Ga0136652_1000686_pt1 | contig 15800 bp, 16 predicted proteins | sample ConPoolayeEmetaG_FD_94864 | JGI IMG/M metagenome (GOLD analysis project Ga0136652, IMG submission 94864) | Hot spring microbial mat communities from California, USA to study Microbial Dark Matter (Phase II) - Cone Pool mat layer E metaG... ...
AAAGAAACTGGAAGTATGTATGTTTTTTCTGGCTGGACAAATTTAAAAGACATTTTAAATTCAATAGATGAGGTTGGTTTTAAACTTATAAACCATTTAATATGGAAATATCAATTTGGTGTCTATACTAAAAAGAAGTTTGTGACAAGCCATTATCATATCTTATTTGTTGTAAAAAATGAGAAAAAATACAAATTTAACAAGATAGAAAAATATCCAGAAGATGTTTGGGTAATAAATAGAGAGTATTGGATTGGAGATAAAAAGACACCGACAAAGTTACCAGCCGAATTGATAAAAAAAATACTTTTATACTCAAGCGATGAAAATGACATAGTTTTAGACCCCTTTTTAGGTTCTGGTCAGGTAGCAGTTGTTTGTAAAATAATGAAAAGAAATTTTATTGGGTTTGAAATTGTCAAAGAATATTATGAATTTGCTAAAAAGAGGCTAAATGAGAATATATACAGATTAAAAGAAAGCAAAGAAAATTTGGAACTTATGCCACTTTTTGAAAATAAAAATGAATATAGAAAAAAGTAAAGCACTTTTAATTAAGATATGTGAAATTAAGTCTACACCCCTTATCTCACCTCTGAGGTGTCCTATAGAGATGATTGATAGAGAAGGGTTTTGCAAAGTGGATTTCTAATTTAGAGAGTTAAAAAAATTTGATTATTCATTTTTGTGTTGATAAAATTTTTATTGAAAGAAGGAGGCTAAGATGAGATATGAAATTATAGGCAATAACATGCAGTTTGTTAAAATTTATCTTTCTCCTGGTGAAGAGATTTATGCAGAAGCAGGAAAAATGATGTTTAAAAGTGATAACATTATAATGGAAACAAAAATTGAAGGAAATACTGCTAAGGATATATTAAAGGATGTGCTTAAAAGAACTATTGCAGGAGAATCAATTTTTATGACACATTTTACTTCTTTAAATGGAGAGGGTTATGTTGCATTTGCAGGAGATTTTCCAGGAAAGATTGAGGCAATTGAATTAAATTCAGGAGTAAGTTTTATATCTCAAAGGGATTCTTTTATATGTGCTACAAAAGATGTTAAATTTTCTATAAGTTTGGTTAAAAATGTTGGTGCTGCCTTTTTGGTGGAGAAGGATTGATTTTTGAAAAATTTACAGGTCCTGGAACTGTTTTTATTCATGGCGGAGGCGATTTTTATAGTGTTCAACTTAAAGAAAATGAAAAAATACAATTGGATACAGGTTGTATTGTTGGTTTTGATGAGACAGTTGATTATAATGTTGAATTTGTTAAAGATATAAAAACAGCAATTTTTGGTGGAGAAGGTATTTTTCTTGCTACATTAAAAGGTCCTGGAAAAATAATTTTACAGAGTATGACACTTGCAAGATTGAGAAGAGAAATAGGTGGTAAAGTTATAAGAAAGGGTGAGGAAAAATTTGGACTTGGTGGATTACTTGGAAATATTTTTGGAAGTGAGGATTAATATTTTTTAAAATTTAATCATTTACTTTATCTCTTGACAGAGGGAATTTTTATGGGTATAATTGATAATGAAAATCATTCTCAATAAGGAGGAAAAATGAGATACTGTAGAAATTCATGGATACATAGAAGGATAATGATGGAGGGATTTAGGATGACACAGGCAAGAATGGCTATACTTGATATTTTTGCAAAAGAAAGAATAAAACATCCAAGTGCAGAAGATATATATTTTTTAATTCATAGAATAAATCCTGCTATTGGACTTGCAACTGTTTATAGGACTCTTGACCTATTAACAAGAATGGGAATTATTCATAAATTTGATTTTGGAGATGGGAAAACAAGATATGAATTAAACTATGAAGAAAGACCACACCATCATCATCTTGTATGTTCAGAATGCGGGAAAATAATTGACTATACTGATTTTACTGATGAGGAAAAAAATTTAATAGAAAAAACAGAAAAAGCACTTTCTGAAAAATATAAATTTAAAATTAAAAAGCATTTAATTCAATTTTATGGAATATGTGAAGGATGTGATAATGAAAGGAGGTGATTGATATGCCAGGTGGAGATGGAACTGGACCACTTGGACTTGGACCTATGACAGGAAGAAAAGCAGGATATTGTGCAGGTTATCCTGTACCTGGTTTTATGAATCCATATGTTCCGAGGTTAGGTAGGGGATTTTTCTGGAGAAGATGGGCGTTTTTTGGTTCTCCTTACTTTGGTTTCGGAAGAGGCAGAGGATTTGGTAGAGGGTTTTTCTGGAGAAGATGGGATTTCTACGGATATCCTTATGCCAATCCTGCTTATACCTCTTATAGTGCTTATGCCCCCTATGATGTAAGTAATTTAAATCCTGAAGAAGAGAAAAAATTGCTTCTTGAAGAAACAAAGATTCTTCAGGAACAACTTGCTGAGATAAAGAAAAGAATTAGCGAGCTTGAAGGGAAGGCGAGAGAGAAGGAGATAGAATAATGTCAGTGTTGCTTCTGAAGATTTTTCTGGAATTTTGTAAGATTGGAATTATTGCCTTTGGTGGAGGTAATGCTATATTACCAATTCTTCATAGGGAAGTTGTAGAAAATTTGAAATGGATTTCTACCCAGGACCTTTTGAACTTTTTTTCTATTGCTGAAACTACTCCAGGTCCAATTGGAATGGATCTTGCTACTTTTATCGGATTTAAACTTGCCGGATACCCAGGTGATTTTCGGCCTTATTTACTTTCTTTGGCAGCATTTATTGTTTTTATGAGATTTAAGGGATTGAATCCAATTTATTTACTTATTGCCTGTGGATTAATAGGGATGCTTTGTTTTTAAAAAAATGAATAAGGATATAATAATTCAGGTGTCAAATTTAACCAAACGTTACGGCGATATTCTTGCTGTTGACCATATTAGTTTTGAAGTTAAAGAAGGTGAAGTTTTTGGATTTTTAGGTCCGAATGGAGCAGGAAAAACTTCTACCATAAGGATGCTTACTGGGCTTTCCAAACCCACAGAGGGAAATGCATTTATTTTTGGCCTTGATATCAATTCACAAATTTTACAGATAAAAAAGTATATCGGAGTTGTTCCAGAAATTTCAAATCTTTATGATGAATTATCTGCAATGGATAATCTGATGTTTATGGCGCAACTTTACGGTGTCCCAAGAAAAGAAAGAAGGCAAAGAGCAGAAGAATTATTAAGAATTTTTAAACTTTACGAGCGCAAAAATAGTCCTTTTCGCACATTTTCCCGAGGTATGAAGCGGGCTTTGACAATTGCTGCCGCTCTGATTCATAGTCCTAAAATTCTTTTTTTAGATGAGCCTACAGTCGGTTTAGATGTAGTAGCTGCTCGTTCGCTGCGTAATTTGATATCCAATCTTCGGCACCAAGGAATAACCATTTTTCTTACCACTCATTATTTAGAAGAAGCAGACCTTTTATGCGACCGTGTTGCTATTCTTGTAAAGGGAAGGATTTTGGTAATTGATACTCCTTTAAACTTAAAGAGAAAAACTGATAAAAAAACACTGGAAGATGCATTTATGAAGATTACAGGTTTAGAGCCGGAAATTTTAGCAATTGAAAAAGGAAAATAAAATGTGGCGTGATAATTTAAGAGGAATTTTCTATATTGCTTTAAAAGACATAAAGACATATTATCTTAAGCCACCTGCAATTAGTTGGGGTATTGTTTTTCCTATTACATGGATTTTGGCTTTTTATTTAAGAAATCCAGGTGACTTTAAAGAATTGGTTCCAGGTTTAATTGCAATGACAATTCTTTTTAGCACTACTTCAGCCGAAGCAGTGGTAATAAATTTTGAACTAAGACTTGGGACTTTAGAAAGATTGCTTTTGGTACCAATAAGTATAGGTGGAATATTTTTGGGAAAGGTTCTTGGAGGTGTTATTTTTGGTTTTTTTATGACAACTGTTGTAACAATAGTTTCTGTGGTAGTACTTAAACTTCATCCCAACATTCTTTATCTTATCTTAATAATTTTGCCTTCACTATTTGTATTTTCTTCATTTGGTGCTCTTTTGTGTGTAATGGTAAAAGAAGTTTTTGAAGCCCAAACATTGCTTAACCTTCCACGGTTTTTAATGATATTTTTGAGTGGTGTGATTTATCCAGTTTCAAAGATGCCTTGTGCTTTACAGTATTTTGCTTATATATTGCCTCTTACTTATACAGTAGATGGACTCAGGAAATCTTTTCTAATAAGTCCTGACAAGAGCGTATTTTCATATACTTTAATGTTGGTTGGTTTTTTCTTTCTTTTCATTTTTCCAGCAGAAAAGTTGCTTTCTAAAAAATTTGAATAATAGGGAGGATAAGAAATGGAAATAAAAATAGTTTTTGATAAAGAGGCAGTTAGTAAAAATTTTCATATTGGATGGGGACTTTCAATTCTTATAAATAAAAAAATTCTTTTTGATACAGGAGAAAAAGGCGACTGGCTAATTAAAAATATGAAATTTATGGGTATTAATATTGATGATATAGAAGGTATTGTTATTTCACATGACCACTGGGACCATACAGGAGGATTAAAAGCAATTTTAAAAGCAAAGAAAAATAAAACTCCAGTATATATATGTAAGGGATTTTCAGAAGAATTAAAAAAAATGATTAAAGATTGTGGAGGAGAGATTTTTGAAGTAAAAAATTGGGATGAAATAGGAAAAAACATTTATACAACAGGAGAAATAAAAGGAAAATATGAAGGTAGTTCTATGCCAGAGCAGTCAGTTGTATTGAAAACAGAAAATGGATTGTCTATATTAACTGGCTGTGCTCATCCTGGAATAATTGAAATAATAAATTTTGTGAGAAATAAATTTAAAGAAGAGAAAATTTTTCTTGTGATAGGTGGATTTCATCTTATTGAAAAAGACAGAAGAATTATTGATTTTATTGTTAAAGAATTTAAAAAAATGAATGTAGAAAAAGTTGGTCCATGCCATTGTTCAGGCCCAGAAGCAGAAAAAATGTTTGAAGAAGAATATAAAGATAAATTTATTTCTGTTAAAGCAGGTTTAAGCATAATCCTTTAATCCTACCAGGTTAAAAAATTTGAAAATCAAAATAAAAAAGTTATAAAATACTAAATGAAATTTAAAAAAGGAGGAAAATGGGAAAAATAACTCTTAATGAACTGCAAAAAGAACTGGAGAAATTGGAAAAAAAGATATTTATATATGAAACATTACAGGCAGAAAAAGAAATAAAAGAAGGAAAAGTTAAAGGTCCATTTAAAAGTGGTAGAGAGATATTAGAAAAAATAAAAGAATGAAATTTAAACTTTATACTACCAGAACATTTGAAAAAAAATTAAAACTATTTCTTAAAAAACATCCTGAATACCTAATCCTTTTTATTTTACATGGAGAGGAAATCTATCTTACAAATATTGGGTCCCATGAGAATGTTTATTAAATGGATTTAAAAATGAAAGGGATTGTTTATTCTGTTAATATTGGAGAAAAGAAAGGAGAAATTAAAAAACCTGTTGATAGAATTGAACTTATTGAGGATTTTGGGGTTAAAGGTGATTGCCATGCAGAAAAAGGAATAAATAAGCAGGTAAGTTTATTATCATGGGAAAGAATGAATGAGGAATTTTTTTGTTTGAAAGAAAAAATTGAGATTAAACCCGGAATATTTGCTGAAAATATAACAACTGAAAAGATTGATTTAAGAAAACTTAAAGTAAGGGATAAGTTTAAAATAAATGAAGCAATTATTGAGATATCCGAAATTGGGAAAAAATGTCATTTATACTGTGAAATATATAAGAAAGTTGGTAAATGTATTATGCCAAAAGAAGGAATATTTGGGAGGGTTTTAAAAGGAGGGATTATTAAAAAGGGAGATATAATTGAGGTTATTCCAAAAATAGATATAGGAATTTTAACAATAAGTGATAGTTGTTTTAAAAGAGAAAGGAAAGATGAAAGTGGAAAATATTTAAAGGAAAAGGTTGAAGAAAATAACTGGAATCTTATAAAATATGAAATAATACCAGATGAAAAAGAAATGATTGAGAAAAAATTAGTAGAATTTTGTAGTTTTTGTGATTTGATTTTAACAACAGGTGGAACAGGATTTGGTCCAAGGGATATAACACCTGAAGCAACTTTAAATGTAATTGAAAAAAATGTCCCTGGAATACCAGAAATTTTAAGAATAAAGACATATGAGAAATCAAAATTTTCAGTTTTATCAAGAGGAGTTGCAGGAATAAAGGGTAGTTCATTGATTATAAATTTACCAGGAAGTTTAAAAGCAGCGATTGATAGTTTTGAAATTTTAAAGGACTTAATAGTTCATTCAATAGAAATGATAAGGGGTTTCCCTCATGAAAAATAAGTCAAATCTTGAAATTTTACAGGAAATTCAGGAAAAGAAAAATTATATCCCTCTTGATTATCTTGATAAAATCTGTAAAAAGTATAAAATCCAAAAATCAAAAATTTTTGGTGTATTAACATTTTATTCTCAATTTACAACATATCCAAGAGGAAAATACCTTATAAGAATATGTGAAGGAACTGCATGTCATGTTAAAGGAAGTGGTAAAATAAGAGAAATGCTTGAAAAGGAATTCGGTCTTGAAAATGGAAAAACAACATCTGATATGAAATTTACTCTTCAAGTAGTTGCTTGTCTTGGCAGTTGTTTTATTGCTCCCTGTATGATGGTAAATAATGATTATTATGGAAATCTTGATGTTGAAAAGGCAAAAAAAATTATAAATTCACTGAAATGAAATTCAAAGAAATTGAAAATTTTAAAGATTATTGTGAAAGGATAAGAAACAAAAAAAGAAAAAATATCAGGATTAAAATATGTATAACTGGTTGTAGGGCAAAAGGAGCACTTGATTTATATAATGAGTTTAAAAAAAGAGAAGATAAAGAAATAGAAGTTATACCTACTGGATGTCATAAGTTTTGTTCTGGTGCTCCTGTTGTAAAAGTTAAAATATTCTCAAAAGATTACATTTATCAAAATGTTGGCATAAATGATATTGATGAGATAATAAAAAATGCTAAAAAAGATAAACCTGTTGAAAGGATTCTTGTAAAGGATAAAAAATTTTTTGAATTACAGGAAATAAAGGTTCTTAAAAATTGCGGAGAGGTAAACCCAGTTGATATTGAAGATTATATTTATTATGGCGGTTTTTCCTCATTTTTAAATGTTATTGAAAATTTTACTCCTGATAAAGTTATTGAAGAAATTGCAAAATCAAAATTAAGGGGAAGAGGGGGAGCAGGATTTCCTACATATAAAAAATGGGAAATTGTAAAAAATCAGGTAAGTGATGAGAAGTTTGTAATATGTAATGGAGATGAAGGAGACCCTGGTGCTTTTATGGATAGAACTTTACTTGAAGGAGTTCCATTTCAGATTATTGAAGGTATGCTTATATGTGCTTACACAATTGGTGCAAATAAAGGATTTTTTTATATAAGAGCAGAATATCCAATAGCAGTTTTACATATGAGTCAAGCAATTAAAGAATGTTATAAGTATGGATTACTTGGTAAAGATATTCTTGGAACTGGTTTTGATTTTGATGTGGAAATAAAAAAAGGAGCAGGTGCTTTTGTATGTGGGGAAGAGACAGCATTGATTGCTTCTATTGAAGGGAAAAGGGGTATGCCAAGACCAAGACCTCCTTTTCCTGCTGAAAAAGGATTATTTGGAAAGCCAACCTGTATAAATAATGTTGAAACATTTGCCAATATTCCAATTATTATAAATGAAGGAGGAGAAAATTTTTCAAAAATTGGAACAGAAAAAAGTGGAGGAACAAAAATATTTTCACTTGCTGGAAAAGTAAAAAATACGGGCCTTGTTGAAATACCTTTGGGAACTCCTTTATGGAAAATAATCTATGAAATAGGAGGAGGACCAATTGAAGGGAGAAAAATAAAAGGAGTTCAAACAGGTGGTCCTTCTGGTGGATGTATTCCTGTTGAATATTTCAATACACCTACTGATTATGAAACACTTGCAGAACTTGGTTCAATTATGGGTTCAGGTGGTATGATTGTTATTGATGATAAGGTCTGTGCTGTTGAACTTGCAAGATATTTCCTTGATTTCGTCCAAAAAGAATCATGTGGTAAATGTGTTCCTTGTAGAATTGGAACAAAAAGGATGCTTGAAATTCTTGAAAGAATAACAAAAGGCAATGGAGAAATAGAAGATATTGAAAAACTTGAAAAACTTGGCAGTTACATAAAAGAAACAAGTTTATGTGGACTGGGACAAACAGCACCTAATCCAGTTTTAACTACACTAAAATATTTTAAAGATGAATATCTTGAACATATAAAGGATAAAAAATGTCCTGCTGGTGTATGTGTTGAACTCTTTGAATATGTTATAGTAGAGGGAAAATGCACTGGTTGTACTTTGTGTAAAAAAAATTGTCCTGCTGGCGCAATTGAAGGGGAAGTTAAAAAAGCACATAAAATTGTTAAAGAAAAATGTATAAAATGTGGTGTATGTTTTAATGTTTGTAAATTTAATGCAGTGGAGAGAAAGTAAATATGGAAAAAATAGAAGTAATTATAAATAATAAAAAAATAATAACAGAGAAAGGAAAGACGATACTTAAAGTTGCAAAAGAAAATGGGATTGAAATTCCAAATTTGTGTAATCATCCAGATTTAGTTCCTAATGGTGCATGTAGATTATGTATTGTAGAAGTTAAAGGAGAAAAAAGACCAGTTGCATCCTGCTGTTATCCTGTATATGATGGAATGGAAATATTTACAGAAACAGAGAAAATAAAAGAATTAAGAAAAATAACTTTACAACTTATAATTTCTGATCATCCACTTGATTGTATGATATGTGAAAAATCAGGTGAGTGTATTTTAGAAAAATATGCCTATGAGTATGGAATTAAAAAGATTGAATACCAAGGAGAAAAAAGCAAAAGAAAGCAGAAAGATGGAGCTCCTTTTATAATAAGGGATTATGAAAAATGTATATTATGCGGTAGATGTGTTAAAGTATGTGAGGAAATTGCTGGTGCAAATGCGATTGATTTTGGATATAGAGGTTTTAAAACTGAAATAATTTCTGGTTTTGATGAGACACTTAAAGATTCAGAATGTGTTTTCTGTGGAAATTGTGTTGAAATTTGTCCAGTTGGTGCTTTAAGAGAAATAAATGCAGAAGGCAAAGGAAGAATTTGGGAATATAAAAAGATAAAAACAATTTGTCCTTATTGTGGAGTTGGATGTGGTATAAATGTGTATGTTAAGAATAATGTGATTGTAAAAATTAAAGGAGATGATGAAAGTTTTGTAAATAAAGGGTTTTTATGTATTAAGGGAAAATTTGGATTTGAATTTGTATCTTCTCCTGATAGATTAAAAAAACCACTTAAAAAGGAAAATAATGATTTTGAAGAAATAAGTTGGGAAGAAGCAATTGGAATTATATGTGAAAATATTAAAAGAATAATAAAAAAATATGGTAATAATTCAATTGCAGGACTTGCATCAGCAAAATGCACTAATGAAGAAAATTATATTTTCCAGAAATTTTTTAGAACTATTTTAAAAACAAATAATATTGACCATTGTGCTCGTTTATGCCACTCATCAACAATTGCAGGTTTATCAATGACAATTGGAGCAGGGGCTATGAGTAATTCCTTAGAAGAAATTGAAAATTATTCAGATTGTATAATTTTGACAGGAACGAATGTGAGTGAAACACAGCCAGTTACATCTTATAGAATTAGGAAAGCAGTTGAGAAAGGAGCAAAACTTATAATAATTGACCCAATGGAAATTTCTTTATCAGATATAGCATATTTAAAAATTCAACAAAATTACGGAACAGATGTTTTTCTTTTTAATGCAATTGCAAAAATTATAATTGATGAGAAACTCTATAATGAAGATTTTATAAAGGAAAGAGTTGAGAATTTTGAAGAATATCTAAAATTTATGGAAAAATTTCCAATTGAAGATACAGAAAAAATTACAGGTGTCAGTATTGAGAAATTAAGAGAGGTTGCATATATCTATTCAAAATCTAAATCTTCTGTTATTTTATGGGCTATGGGAATAACACAGCATACAACAGGAACAGAAAATGTTATATCTTTATCAAATCTTGCTTTACTTACAGGTCAAATTGGTAAAAAAGGAGCAGGATTATGTCCATTAAGAGGGCAGAATAATGTTCAGGGTGCATGTGATATGGGAGCACTTTCAACTTTTTATCCTGGATATTTTCCTGTAGAAGATGAAGATACGATAAGATATTTTAAAGAAAAATGGAATGTTGATAAATTGCCAGATAGAAATGGACTAACTGTTGTTGAAATTTTTGAAAATATTTTAAAAGATGAAATAAAGTTTCTTTATATAATGGGAGAAAATCCATTAGTAAGTGACCCTGATATAAAACATGTTGAAGAAGCACTTAAAAAGATTGATTTTCTTGTTGTTCAAGATATATTTTTAACAGAAACAGCAAAACATGCAGATATAATTTTACCTTCAACTTGTTCATTTGAAAAAGAGGGCACATTCACAAATACAGAAAGGAGGGTTCAGAAAATATCAAAATGTTTGGAAGCACCGGGTCAGGCAAAAGATGACTGGGAAATAATAAATAAATTGGCTGAAAAATTTGGATATAAATGGAATTATAAAGATGTATGGGATATATTAAAAGAAATAAACGATGTAGTCCCTCAATATAAAGGCATAACTCCTGAAAGAATAAAAAAAGGAGAAAAAATTCAATGGCCATGTCCATCAGAAGACCATTTAGGAACAGAAACACTTCATACAACTGGTTTTAAGACAAAATCAGGAAAAGGGAAACTTATACCAGTTGAATTTAAGCATGCTTATGAACTGCCTGATAATGACTATCCATTTATTTTGACAACAGGTAGAATAAGAGAACATTACCATTCAAGAACAATGACAGGGAAAGTTAAGGGAATAAAAGAGATTGTGGGAGATGATTTTTGTTTTGTAAATGTAGAGGATGCTAAAAGATTAAAATTAAAAGACGGGGACTATGTAGAAGTTTATTCAAGAAGAGGCAGATTAAAAATAAAAGTTAAAATTTCTGATAGAATTAAAAAAGGAGTTATATTTATTCCATTTCATTTTTATGCAAACTTTTTAACACATAATAAACTTGACCCATACTCAAAAATACCTGAATATAAAATATGTGCATGTAATATAGAAAAATTGAATTTATAAGATTAAAAAATTTGCAAAAAGCAAATGGGAAGGGTACAATAAAAAAGGGGTAAAAATGGAAAAAGTTTTAATTTTTTTGAGTTTTTTTCTTGGTTTTTTAAGTGTAGGTTTAGGAGTAGGTGCTATTGTTTTTGCAAATATATTGAGTAGAAGGACAGATCAATTAATAAAAACAGAAGATGAGAGAGCAAAAAGTTTAATAAGTGAGACACAAAAGATGATAGAAAAGATGGATGAAAGATTGGAAAAGATGGATGAAAGATCAGAAAAGATGGATGAAAGATATTATGAGACATTACGTTATATTTCCTCGCTTATAAAGGCAGAAGGAGAAGATGCGAAGAAATTAATAAATAAAGTCCTTGAAAAACTTCCTGGTTAAAATATATTATTTTTTCATCTCTATAGGAATTTATTCATCTAATGTATGGAATAATAATCGCGAAAGGAGAAAAAAGCAGGCGTCTTGGAGAAATTAAAGCATTCATAAAGATTGATGGAGTTTTAATGATAGAGAAAATTATAAATGAGATTTATAGTTGTTTTGAAAAAATAGTAATTGTTACAACCGATATAGAAAAATTTAAAAAAATTAAAATTGCTGAAATTTATGAGGATAAATATAAAGTTGGACCTATTGGAGGAATTCTTACTGGATTAAAAATTTCTCCATATCCTTATAATTTCATATTTGCCTGCGATTATCCATTTATAAAAAAGGAAGTTGTTGAGTATATGAAAAACATTGAAAAGGACTATGACATACTTATACCAAAAAATAAAAATTCAATTCATCCCCTTTTTGCAATATATTCAAAAAATGTCTGCTCTATAATTGAAAGAAATCTAAAGATGGAAAAATATAGAGTTTTTGATTTAGTAAAAGAGGTAAATGTGGAATATGTTGAAGATATTCCTGATTTTGAAAAAGTTTTTTTTAATCTTAATACAGAAAACGACCTTAAAAAATATGAAAAAATTAGTAGATAAATTTGGAAGAAAAATTGATACATTAAGAATTTCTGTTACTGATAGATGTAATTTTAATTGTTTATATTGTAGGTCAAGAGATTTTAAGTTTTCAAAAAGAAAAGAAATTTTAAGTTATGAGGAGATTATAGAAATTGTAAAGATATTTTTAAAACTTGGAATTGAAAAAATAAGAATAACAGGTGGAGAGCCATTATTAAGAAAAAACATTATTTTTTTATTAAATGAGGTCTCAAAATTTTCACAACTACAAGACCTCTCAATAACAACAAATGGATTTTACCTTTCTGATTTTATTTCTGAAATTAAAAAGACAAATTTTAGAAGAATAAATATAAGTTTGGATACATTAAAAAGAGAAAGATTTAAGTTTATAACTGGGATTGATGGATTTGAAAAAGTTATAAGAGGGATAGAAAAAGGGATTAGAGAGGGTTTGAAAATAAAGATAAATGTTGTTGTTTTAAAAAATATTAATGACGATGAGATTTTAGATTTTTTAAAATTTGGGGACTTTTATGATTTAACAATTAGATTTATTGAACTTATGCCAACTGAAAAAAAAATAAATTGGGAGAAATACTTTGTTTCAGAAGAAGAAATTCTTGGGAGAGTAAAAACATTTCATAAAATTAAATTTATAAGTAAAGATAAATATGATTCTCCCAATACAAAATATTTCAAAGTTAAAAATTATAAAGGAACTTATGGAATTATATCTCCTTTAAGTAGTCCATTTTGTCATTTATGTAATAGGATAAGATTAAATGTGAAAGGCGAAATTATTTTATGTATCAATTCAGAGAAAATTTTAAATTTAAAAGATATGTTAAGAAAAAGCGAAAAAAATATTGAAGAAAAGATAAAAAAATTTGCAATTGAAGAAAAACCAGAAGGTCATATACTTCATCATAAAAATTTACCTTTTTTTATGTGTAATATAGGAGGGTAAAATTTATGATTTCAATTGAAGAGGCAAAAAAATTAATATGGAATGAAACACCTATATTGAAAAAGGAAAAGATTGAAATTATTGATCCTTTAGGTAGAGTTCTTGCTGAAGATATAATTTCTGATTTTGATGTTCCTTCTTTTGATAGGTCTGCTATGGATGGTTTTGCTATAATTTCAGATGATACATTTTCTGGAAGTAAAGAAAGTCCTGTTTTTTTAGAAGTTATTGGTGAAATAAAAGCAGGTGAAAAGAAGATTTTAAAAATAGAAAAAGGAAAAGCAATTTCAATAATGACAGGAGCAAAAATTCCAAATGGTTCTGATGCAATTATTAAAATTGAAGATGTAAAAGAAATAATAAAAAATGGGAAAAGATATATAAAAATAGATAGACCAGTTAAAAAAGGAGAGAATGTTTCAAGAAAGGGAGAAGATATAAAAAAGGGAGAAATTGTATTAAAGAAAGGAACATTTATTGATTCAGCAGTTTTTTCAATGCTTGCATATCTTGGTAAAGAAAAAATACTTGTATATAAAAAACCCAAAGTTGCAATTCTTTCAACAGGAGATGAAATAAAAAAAGTTGGAGAAAAATTAAAAGAAGGTGAAATATACGATTCAAATTCCTATTCTATCTATGCACTAACAAAAAAATATGGAGGAAATCCACATATTCTTGGAATAGCAAAAGACAATCCTGAAATTCTTGATAAATTTATAAAAAAAGGACTTTTATATGATTTATTTATTATTTCAGGTGGAGTAAGTGAAGGTAAATATGATATTGTTGTTGATATTCTTAAAAAAAATAAGGTAAAGATGATTTTCCATAAAGTTGCTGTTAAACCAGGGAAACCAACATTTTTTGGTAAAAAAGGAAAAACTATAATTTTTGGGCTTCCTGGTTATCCTGTCTCTACCTATATAAATTTTGAAAATCTTGTCAAAATTTCTTTGTATAAAATGACTGGAAGAAATATGCCTGAAAGATTTAAATTTACTGGAATTTTAAAAGAAGATGTTGAAAATAAAGGAGATAGGGATGAGTTTTTAAGAGTTATAGCAGAAATTGAAAATGGAAATGTTTATATAAGACCATATCCTTCACAAAAATCAGGTGTTCTTTCCTCAGTTGTTTATTCAAATGCAATTTTATATTTAAAAAAAGGAGAAAAAAAGAAAAAAGGAGAAAAAGTAATAGTTGAATATCTTGAAAAATAAAAATTTACCTAAATTTGACAGAAAAATAAGGGATTTCTTATAATTTTTGTTAAATGGCTCTTTATGATATATTAAAATTGAAAGTAGAAGAATGGAGAAAAAATAAATATCAATCCGATTTTCCTATTATTTCCGAAATTCTTGAATTCAATCGTGATTTAAAAACTGGAGATTTAAGGTTTTTAAGAAAAGCACAATTTGAAGCCCTTGAAATATACTGGTATTTAAGAGTTATTGAAGGAACCCCACATATTTTTGATTTATATAAAAGAGTTTTTCCAAAAAAACAATTGCTGGAGGTATTGGGTCTTAAGCATTTAGTTGGAAACCTACCAGAAGACTTGATTACTAACGAATTTATAGACACCATCTTTACGAAGGTAGTAAAAGATAATGAATTTGTGAGGCAAAATAAATTAGAAAATCTCCGAGAAACACTTTTATTAAAATACCCAAGTTATATATTGGCTTTAGCAATGGGAGCAGGAAAAACTATTTTAATCGGGACTATTATTGCTACTGAATTTGCAATGGCTCTTGAATATCCTGAAGATAACTTTGTCAAAAATGCTTTGGTTTTTGCTCCTGGGAAAACTATATTAGGTGCTTTAAAAGAGATTTCTGATATCCCTTACGAAAAAATATTACCTCCAAGATTATATAAGGAATTTATTACATCAGTTAAATTTACCTATACCAGAGATGGCGAAAAGGATATACCTATAATTAAAGGAAGTAGTTTTAATGTAGTATTTACCAACACTGAGAAAATAAGAATAAGAAAGGAAGACATAAAAAAAGATTTGTTTTCAAGAGATGAAGTTGTAACTGATGATAGAAAACAAATTATTGCTAATCAAAGATTACAGACACTTGCCTCTCTTCCAAATCTTGCTGTATTTTCTGATGAGGCACACCATACTTATGGAATGAAACTTGGCGAAGAGTTAAAGAGGGTCAGACAAACAGTTGATTACCTTGCTGAACAAACTAATCTTTTAGTAGTAGTTAATACTACAGGCACTCCTTATTATAGGAAACAAATATTAAAAGATGTAATTTACTGGTATGGTTTATCACAAGGGATTAAAGATGGAATTTTAAAAGAGGTAAGAGGGAATATTGTTGCCTATCATGATGTGGAAGACGAACAGTTTATCAGGGAAGTAATTATTGATTTCTTCAAAAATTATAAAGATGTCAAAATTTATGATGGTAGTCCTGCAAAACTTGCTATTTATTTTCCGCAAATAGAAGATTTGCAGAAATTTAAACCTATTGTAGAAGAGACATTAGTTAAAATTGGTTTAGACACCTCAATTGTTCTGGAAGTTCATAGTGGTTCAAAGCCAGAAATACAAGATTTATTTGATAACAGGATAAATGACCCA
>Ga0136652_1000687_pt1 | contig 15796 bp, 17 predicted proteins | sample ConPoolayeEmetaG_FD_94864 | JGI IMG/M metagenome (GOLD analysis project Ga0136652, IMG submission 94864) | Hot spring microbial mat communities from California, USA to study Microbial Dark Matter (Phase II) - Cone Pool mat layer E metaG... ...
ATATTGAATTTGAAATCTCAAATCTAAAGATTATAAAAAAATCTAATTTTGGCGATAAAACCGTTGTTTATTTATCATTGTAAAAAAGCTATAATATTAAAAAAATATAATAATTTTAGCAGTTTAAGTAATTTTTAATTTTCTTTTTTAAGGCAAAAATTAAATAGATATAAACGTTTGTAAATAATTAAGTAGTAATTTTTAATTTTTAATATTAAAATTTAAAAGCATGGATAATAGTATTGATTTTAAATTAAATAAAACAGCAATTTGCCCAGGAACATATGATCCAATCACAGAAGGCCACAGAGATGTTATAGAAAGGTGCTCTAAGGTTTTTGACAATGTAATTGTAGCTGTATCAAAAAGTCATAGGAAGAAACCTTTTTATTCATTAGAAAAAAGAGTAGAGTTTATTAAGAGAGTTTTTAAAAATAATAATAATATATCGGTAATTTCTTTTGATGGACTATTAATTGATTTAGCAAAAAAATTAAATGCTCAGGTGATTGTTAAAGGATTAAGGGCTATTTCTGATTTTGAGTATGAATTTCAAATGGCTCAAATAAATAAAAAATTAAATCCAGATATTGAAACAATGTTTTTAGTTACACATCCTAAATATGCATATTTATCTTCAAGTTTGGTTAAGGAAGTTGCTGGTTTTCATGGTTGCATTAAAGGCTTGGTTCCTGATGAAATAGAAAGTGATATTATAAGTAGTTTTAAATAATATTATTTTTTTAAAATTTTTTTAGAATAATAATTTAAAGATATATAACAAAGAAAAAAATATAGAGTAAATATGGAGTAAATATAGAATAAATGGAGAATAAATGGATGCATTAGAATTAATTGATAAACTTGAAGAGCTTATACAAAAAAGTAAAAAAATACCATTTTCTTCTAATTTTATTATAAATGAAAATGATATTTTTGAAATTCTTGATGAGTTAAAAAATGTAATTCCAGAGGAATTCAAGCAGGCAAGATGGATAGTTAAAGAACGGGAAAATATGCTTGAAGAAGCAAAAAGACAAGCATCCAGAATTATTAGAGAAGCTGAAGAAAAAGCAGAGCTTCTGTTAAGTGAAAGCGAAATAATGAAAAATGCAATTAAGAAGTCTGAAGAAATAATTTCAGTTTCAGAAGCAAAAGCAAGAACAATAAGACTTGAGGCAGAAGATTATGCAGACGAAAAATTAGCTAGCCTTGAAGCAATTTTATATAAAATACTTTCTGCTGTTGAGAAAGGTAGAGAACAATTTAAGGCTAGCATTATGCCACAAGCCAAAAGTAAATTTAATGATATAAGTAAGGATATAAAAAAAGAAAATATATAAATATTTAAAAAATTAAAATATAAAATTAAGACATAAGTTCAAATATATTAGTATCTCACAAATATAGTAACATTTTATTTTCTAATTTTGCAATTTTATTAACAAATGCAATTTTGATTGCAGTTTGCTAACTAAACTAACCTGAATTTATTTCTTTCTTATATATATTTTTTTTCATTTAATATTTAAAATTTTTTTATTTTTTATTTTTTCTATTGAATTATTATTTTTATGTGTTATATTTATGAATTTGGCTAATTATAACAAGATTGTAACAAAACAATTATTAGTTAGTTGTTTATTAGTTGTTTAGTTGGTTTTTATTAAATTTCACTTTGTTTTTATTAAAAATTATGTATTATCGGGAGGTATATTTTGGCAGCTGTACCAAAAAATAAAAGGTCTAAATCAAAAAGAGATATGAAAAGAAACAGTTATAAATTAACTGTTTTGAACATTGTCGAATGCCCTCGCTGTAGAGCAAAAAAAATTGCACATAGGGTATGCCTATCATGTGGTTACTATGATAACAATGAAATCATAAAATTTAAAGAAAAGTCTAAAGAAAAACAAAAAGAAAAAGCTACAACAAAAACCAAATCAAAAACAAGAAAGCAAATTGGAAAAATAAGCGGTGAAGAAAAGGTTAATGAAACTAGCAAAGTAGAAAAGCAAAAAATTGAAAAACAAGATGAAAAAATTGCTAAAGAAGCAATTTAATTAAATTAATTTAAATTAAATAAATCGGAGGTAATTTTGAAGTTTGCTAATTTTTTTTGTCCGCGAAGTGTTGCAGTAGTTGGGGCATCAAGGGATGAAACAAAAGTTGGCCATACTATAGTTGATAATATAATAAATTCTGGTTATAAAGGTAAGCTTTATTTAATAAATCCTAATGCAGATGATATTCATGGCATTCAATGTTTTAAAGCAATATCAGAAGTTAATGATGATATAGATTTAGCAATTATTGTAATACCAAGTAAATTTATTTTACAGGCACTTGAAGATTGTGCAGTTAGAAATACAAAGTTTGCAATTATTATATCTGCTGGATTTAAAGAAACTGGTAAAGAAGGAGCTGCTCTTGAAAGAGAGTTGATAAAAAAAGCAAAAGAACTTCAAATAAGAATACTTGGACCAAATTGTTTAGGTATGATTGACTTTAACTGTCCAATTAATTGTTCTTTTTCCCCAAACATGCCTGAAAAAGGTTCAATTGGATTTATTTCTCAATCAGGCGCGCTTGGTACTGCAATACTAGACTGGGCTAAAACAAATAATATTGGTTTATCAAAATTTGTTTCAATGGGTAATAAAGCTGATATATCTGAAATAGATTTTTTTGATGACTGGCTATATGATGAAAGCACAAAAGTAATTACAGCTTATATAGAAGGTGTTACAGATGGTAAAGAATTTATGAGGGTTTGCTCAAAAGTAACTAAAGATAAGCCAATAATAGTAATAAAATCAGGAAATACAGATGCTGGGGCAAAAGCTGTTTCATCTCATACTGGTACGCTAGCTGGTTCTTCAAAAGCTTATGAAGCAGCATTTAAGCAAACGGGTATAATAAGAGCAAAAACAGTAAAAGATCTTTTTAACATAGCAACTGCTTTTGCTAAACAGCCTCTTCCTAAAGGCAATAATGTGGCAATCATTACAAATGCTGGTGGCCCTGGTATTATGGCAAGTGATGCTTGTGAAGAAAATAATATAAAACTTGCAAAGATAAAGCCAGAAACCGTAGAGAAATTAAAGACGTTTTTACCTTCAGCTGCTAATTTTTATAATCCAGTAGATATATTAGGCGATGCTTTAGCAGATAGATATGGAAAAACCTTTGAAGTTTTATTAAAAGATGAAGACATAGATGCATTAATAGTTTTACTTACTCCACAGGCAATGACACAAGAACTTGAAACAGCAAAAGCTTTGGTTGATGAATTAAAAAAATCAGGTAGAAAAATACCAGTAGTTACAAGTTTTATAGGAGGCCAAGAAGTAAAGGACGCTACAGACTATTTAAATAAGAATGGCATACCAAACTTTTCAATACCTGAAGAAGCTATAAGTGCTTTAAAGGCAATGATAGACCAAGCAGCTTGGATTAAAAAAGAAGTTTTAAAAGAAGAGAAATTTGATGTTAATAAAAATTTTGTAAAAGATTTGTTTGACAAAGCTAAAAACCAAGATAGATATGAGTTAGGTGAAATGGAATCTCGTGGTGTATTGGAAGCTTATGGTGTAAAAGTACCGACTGCAAAGGTAGCTAAAAATATTGAACAAGCCAAAGAAATAGTAAGTGGAATCGGTTTTCCTGTCGTTTTAAAAATTGATTCACCTGACATACTTCATAAATCTGATGTAGGCGGTATAAAAGTTGGGATAAATAGTATACCGGAATTAGAAGATGCTTTTCATTCTATATTATATAATGTTAAAAATTTAATGCCGGAAGCAAAAATTAATGGTATATCATTACAGCAGATGATAGTTGATAAAAAAGAAACAATAATTGGAGTAAATAAAGACCCTCAATTTGGACATATGTTAATGTTTGGTTTAGGTGGTATCTATGTAGAAATCTTAAAGGATGTTTCTTTTAGGATTGCTCCTATTACAAGAACTGATGCAATTGAGATGATTGAAGAAATAAAAACTTTAAAACTTTTAAAAGGTGTTAGAGGAGAAAAACCTTCTGATATTAATGCGATAATAGAAGTTTTATTAAGAATTTCTCAGCTTGTAACTGATTTTCCTGAAATTCTTGAAATGGATATAAACCCGCTATTTGTTAGAAAAGAAGGACTTGGTTGCATAGCAGGAGATGTTAGAATTAAGATACAATAATTTTTTTATTTAAACTCTACAATAAAAACTACTATTTAAAAATTTGATCTTTGGATTTAAAAGCCTAATCTTGATATTTTTATTATTTTAATAACTTTTTGTTTTTTAAGTTAAATAAATCAAAATTTAAAAAGGTCTATTCAAATAATAAAATTATTAATATAATAAATATAATAATTACTTAAGGTTTTATCTAAAATTACTTAAATTTGCTTTTTAAATTTGTATTTTAAAATTGCTTTAATTGTTTTATTAATTTTATAATGTTTTTATATATAATATTTTCAAATACCTAATTTTTTGTTAACTTAAAAGAAAGATTAGTTTGTATCAAGACGAAAAAAAATATTCAATAATTGTAGATGCAATGGGAGGTGACTTTGCACCTGATGAAATTATAAAGGGTTCTGTTGAAGGTGCAAAGATTTGTAATTTAGATTTAGTATTAGCAGGAAATCGTGACTTAATAGTAAATTCCGCCAAAAAATTACAAATAGATATTGAAAATGTAAAAATTATTAATGCCCCCGAGAATGTTTTAATGGATGACTCACCTTCTGAAGTCTTAAAGAAGAAAAAAAATTCTTCAATTTATTTAGGAACTCAAGCAGTTTTTAATAATAAAAATTCTGCTTTTTTATCTGCTGGAAATACAGGTGCTGTTATGGCATGTGCTTTGTTTAATATTAAAAAAATTGAATGTATACATAGACCAGCAATAGCTGTAGTTATTCCTCTTGCAGATAAAAAGTTTATTTTAATAGATGCTGGTGCAAATGCTGATGTAAAACCTGTTTATTTAAAGCAATTTGCTATAATGGGAAATATTTACTGTAGAGAAATTTTTAAAATTGAAAATCCAAAGGTAGCGTTATTAAATGTTGGCTCAGAAGAAAAAAAAGGAAATGAAGTATCAATTGAATCTTATCAGATGATTAAAGATTCAAATCTAAATTTTATTGGAAATATTGAAGGCAGAGATATTTTTGAAGGACATGCTGATGTGGTTGTTTGTGATGGCTTTGTAGGCAATATATTATTAAAATCAATTGAAGGAATGGCTAGTTTTTTCTTTGAACAGATTAAAGAAATACTTTTTAGAAATTTTGCAACAAAGATTTCTGCTTTAATCCTAAGGAAATATTTAAAAGAAATGAAAAATAAATTTAATTATGAACAATATGGTGGAGCATTATTACTAGGTGTAAATGGCATAGTAATAATTTCACATGGAAGTTCAAAAGCACTAGCAATTAAAAATGCAGTAAATCTTGCATCAGAAAGCTTAAAAAACAAAATAATTGATAAAATAACAAATAAATTAAAAGAAGATAAATAAAAAACTAAAGTAAAATATAATCAGCCAAAAGTAAAATATTTAAAAATAAAATATAATGTTGATATAATATCGCTTATAATATTGCTTATAGTGTTGTTTAATAATTTTAATTTAAACTTGAAATTAACTTTTATAACTATTAAATTGTTATTAAAGCAAGTTAAGTAATGGAGGTAAAATGGAAAATTTTGACAAAGTAAAAGAAATATTAGTAGATGTACTAGGAGTAAAAGAGGAAGAGGTTAAATTAGAAAGTAAGTTTGTTGATGATTTAGGTGCTGATTCATTAGACCTTGTTGAACTTATAATGTCTTTTGAAGATAAATTTGGCATAGAAATTAGTGATCAAGATGCAGAAAAAATTGTTACAGTAAAGGATGCTTTGGAATATATTGAGTCACATAAAAAATAATTTTTAAACTAAGAATTTTACCTAAGAAAATATCTTGATAAATTAAAATTAAATTAAACTTAAATTAAATTAAATTAAATTAAAAATTATTGGTTAGTTAATGGAAGAAGGCCTACTTAGAAAAAAATTAAAAAGCTGGCTAATTTCTCTTGGTATTGACCCGCTTGATTTAAAAATTTATCTTGATAGTATGACTCACCGTTCATTTGCAAAGGAAATTAATGTTCTTTCACGTGGAAATGAACAGTTAGAGTTCTTAGGTGATAGTGTTTTGTCTTTTATAATAACAGGATATTTATATAATAAATATTCATACTTTAGTGAAGGAAAATTAGCAAAATTAAGAGCTCTTTTAGTTTCAAGAAAAACTCTTGCTTTTTTAGCAAAAAAGATAAAAATTGATGAGCAAGTATTGCTTAGTGAAAACGAAGAATTATCAGAGGGAAGGAATAAGGAATCAATATTAGCAGATACATTTGAAGCTTTTATAGGAGCTATTTATATTGACAAGGGTATTAATTTTTTAAATCAATGGTTTTTTAAAAATTTTAATGAATTCATTGATGAAAAAACAAAAAATCCTAAAATTACCGATTATAAAACTTATCTACAAGAAATTATTCAGGCAGAATATTTAAAACTTGTGAAATATTCATTGGAAAAGTCTGAAGGTCCAGATCACAATAAAGTTTTTTATTCAGTGGCAAAAATAGACAATAAAATAATCGGTAGAGGAATTGGAAAAAATAAAAAAGAATCTGAGCAAGAAGCAGCAAAAAATGCCCTTAAAGAAATGTATAATTTAATTTTATAAATCATATCAACTTTAATCTTTAATCTTTTTTATTAAATCAATTTTAAAGACTATTATTAAATTTGGAGTTGTTTTAAATTGTACCTTAAAAGTATTTCTCTAAGAGGTTTTAAGTCATTTGGAAAAAAAAGTTACCTTGAATTTGAGCCTGGAATTACTGTAATAGTTGGTCCAAATGGTAGTGGTAAAAGTAATATTGCTGATGCCATATCTTGGGTTTTAGGTGAACAAAGTGCAAAAACACTGAGAGGTAACTCAATGGAAGATGTTATTTTTAAAAGTAGAAATGAAGAATATGGAATAGCAGAAGTATCTCTTGTTTTTGAAAATAAAGATAAATTTTTACCATTAGAATTCAATGAAGTAAAAATAACAAGAAGAGTTTTTCAAAAAGGAGGAAGTGAGTACTTTATCAATTCAGCACCTGCAAGGCTTACAGATATTTTAGAGATGACATCCGACAGAGGAGTAGGCAAAGGTCTTTATACAATTATAAATCAAGGTCAAATTGATGAAATAGCTTTGCTAAAACCTATTGAAAGAAAAATGATAATTGATGAGATAATAGGAATATCAAAATATAAACAGAGAAGAGCAAAATCTAAAATTAAGCTGTTAAAAATAAATAGCGATATTGACAGAATAAAAGACTTAATGCATGAAATAAAAAGAACTATGGATCCTCTTGAAATTGAATCTAAAAAAGCCCAAAAATATTTTGAAACTTTAAATCAGTTAAAAAATGAAGAGTTATCTTTGTTTATTTTAGATATAAATGAATTGAATTTAAAATGGGGTGAAGAAAATAAAAGATATTCACAACTTAAAATTGAACTTGAAAAAATAAATAAAAAAATTTTAGATATTGAAAATGAAAGAGATCAGTACGAGAAAAAATTTGCAGAGACAAAGCAGGAATTTGAAAATTTTAAAAATAGGATAGAAAATTTTAATAATATTAAAAATAAATTTGAAAGTAACAAGCAGCTTATAAATAATAAGAAAAATACTTTTTATACACTAAAAAACATTTTAAACTCTCAATATTTAAGTTTAGAAAACTCTATAAATCAGATATCAAATTTTAAAAACCAAAATTTTAATTTAAATATCAAAAATTCTAACGAGTTTTATACCATAGAAAACCAAAAAATAAATGAGGAATTTGGTAAAAAAGTAAACGAAGAAATATATGATATAAAAAGCAATTTAAATAAATTTTATAATAAAATTAGGACCTTTATAAAAGAAGAACAATCATTAGTTGAAATAAATAATGATTTTAATTTTATTTTAAAGAAAATTGACTCGTTACAAGTTTTATTTAACTCAAGTTTAAATAAAATTAAACAAGATTATAAAGAGAATGATAGATTTCAGAATGCAATAGATGATTACGAAAATAATAAAAATGCGAATATAAGTAAAGATTCTTATATAAAAAACCAAATAAACAGCTTAAGAGAAGAAATAATAGAAAAGACTGAAAATTTAAAAAATTTACAAAAATATTGTTCAAAAAAAATAATACAGCTTGAAAAATTATTAAATATAATTTTAAGGTTTGATAAAACAATTGAAAATTTAAATAGTAAAATGTATTCAGAATTTGATGAAGTTTTGAAGCAAATAAACAACTATAATTCTATAACAAATCAATTTTTAAGAAACATTAATGATCTGAAATCACAAAAACATTTAGCTGAAAATGAAATGTATAAAATAGATTTACAGAAAGAACAAATTAAAGAAAAAGTAAAAGATTTAACAAACAACATTTTAGAGACATATAACCTTTCTATTGATTTTATAGTAAAAAACTATAAAGCATCTGAAGATAGAGACAAATCAATTAAAATAGTTAAGAAATTAAAAAATGAATTAAAAAATTTTGGGACAATTAATCCTAATGCAACGTCTGATTATCAAATATTAAATAAAAGATATAAATTCTTGGAGGAACAGCAAAAAGATTTAATTGAAAGTAAGAAGAAATTAGAAATCTTAATTAAAGAAATAAGTGAAAAAGTTGAGCAGTTATTTATTCAAAAGTTTGATCAAATCAATACATATTTTAAAACTTACTTTAAATTACTATTTCCATTAGGTCAAGGAGAACTTGTACTGCAGAATATTCTGCAAGATGGGGAAAAAGATTTTGCAGTAGAACTAAAAGTAGATATTGGTAATAGTAAAATTGTTCCAATTAATCTATTATCTGGAGGTGAAAAAGCATTAGTGTCAATTGCTTTTCTTTTTTCAGTATTTGCTGTTAATTATTCACCATTTTATGTTTTTGATGAAATTGATGCATCTTTAGATGATATGAATTTAAACAGGTTTGTTAATTTATTAAAAAATTTTGCACTAGGTAGACAAATTATAATTATTACACATCAAAAAAAGACTATGGAAATAGCTGATTCAATATTTGGTGTTACTATGCAGTCTAGCGGAATATCTAAAATAGTTTCGGAAAGGGTACAAAAAATAAATGCAGGGGTTAATTAAAAATATTAACTACATTTGGAATAAGTTTAAAAAAACAAATAAAGAATTCTGGTATGAAATCGAAGAGCAGCTCATTTTAAATGATGTAAGTGTGGATACTACTGAATTTATTATTAATAAAATTAAAGATACTGCGTTAAAAGAAAATATAAACGACTTAGTATCGATTAAAAACCTTATAAAGAGTGAAATAAGTAAGATTTTATCAAGTGATTTATCAAAAGATAAGCAGTCAAATATAAAGCTATTAAATATAAATAATATAAACAGTGAAAATACAAATAGTGAATTAATTAAAGAGCCTTATGGACAATCTTATTTTTCAGACATTCCAAAAATATGGATGATGGTAGGGGTAAATGGGGTTGGTAAAACCTCAACTATTGCAAAACTTGCAAATTATTTTAAAAAATTAAATAAATCAGTATTATTAACTGCAGCTGATACTTTTAGAGCAGCAGCATTTGAACAGTTAGATCACTATGCTAAAACATTAAACTTGCCAATTGTTCATCACCAGAGATATTCTGATCCTGGCGCTGTTGTTTATGATAGTATTGAAAAGGCGCTAGCAAAAAAAATTGAACTTATTTTAATCGATACAGCAGGCAGAATGCATACAGATTATAACTTAATGGAAGAATTGAAAAAAATAAAAAAAGTAATCTTTAAAAAACAGAATAAAGACCCAGATGAAATTTTAATGGTTATTGATTCTACAACTGGTCAAAATGCAAAAAATCAGGTTAAAATTTTTAATGAAGCTCTAGGACTTACTGGTTTAATTCTTAGTAAAACTGATGGAACTGCTAAAGGCGGTGTTATAATTACTTTAAAATATGAATTTGGCATACCAATAAAGTTTATTACATATGGCGAACAATTAGATAATATAGAAATTTTTAAACCTGAAAAATTTTCAGAAAGGTTAATTAGCTAATGTATTATTTAATTTATTTTTAATTTAAGAAATTAAATAATTTTATTTTAAAATTTAAATTATAATTAAATTTATTAGGTGGGCAATGTTTGAAAACTTAACTTCAAAATTTGAGGATCTTTTTTATAAAATAAAAAATAAAGGAAAATTAAGTCCTTTAGACCTTGACAATGCATTAAGGGAAATAAGACTTGCATTGCTTGAAGCAGATGTAAATTTTAAGGTAGTCAAGGAATTTTTAGAAAACATAAAACAAAAAGCTATTGGTCAAAATATTCTTGAAAGTTTAACGCCTTCACAACAGGTTATAAAAATAGTAAACGAGGAAATTATAAATTTATTGGGTAGAAGTAGTTCAGAAATTAATTTTTCATCAAAACCACCAACAATATTTATGATAATTGGTTTACAAGGAACAGGAAAAACAACTGCAACTGTAAAATTAGCAAACTATATTAAAAATAAATATAACAGAAATGTTTCTGTCATTGCAGCTGATATATATAGACCAGCTGCGTCTATACAGCTTGCAGATCTTGCAAAACAGGCAGGGATTAATTTCTATTCGAAAGAAGATACAAATACTATTAATATCGTGAAAGAGGGGATACAGCACTTAAAACAAACTGGCAGTGATGTTATTATAATTGATACAGCTGGAAGACTGCAAATTGATTTAACAATGATGGAAGAAATTAAAAACATTAGAAACCAAGTATTACCACATCAAATTTTACTTGTTCTAGACGCAATGATTGGTCAGGAGTCTGTAAATGTTGCAAAACAATTTAATGAAGAAATGTCTTTTGATGGAATAATACTAACAAAACTTGATAGTGACACACGTGGAGGTGCAGCACTCTCAATTAACCATGAAATAAAAAAGCCTATTAAATTTATTTCAACTGGAGAAAAAATTGATGACTTTGAAATATTTTATCCAGACAGAATTGCCTCTCGAATTTTAGGAATGGGTGATATTTTAACTTTAATTGAAAAGACAGAAAAAATTATTGATGAAAAAAAGGCTAAAGAGTTTGAACAAAAAATTTTAAAAAATGAGTTAAATTTTATTGATTTTTTAGAGCAAATTAAAAACATAAAAAAAATGGGGTCCTTAGATAAGATTCTTTCAATGCTACCTATAAAAAATAAAAGCAAAATTTTTGCTGATATTAATATTGGCAATGAACAGATTAAAAAAATTGAAGCAATTATAAATTCTATGACTATGGAAGAAAAAATAAAGCCTTTTATTATAAATGGAAGTAGAAAAAAAAGGATAGCTGCTGGAAGTGGTACAACAGTAAGTGATGTAAACAGGCTTTTAAAACAATTTGCTATGATGCAGCAAAATTTAAAAAATATTAATAAGTTAACTAAAGGATTTAATTTACCTTTTAATTTTTCTTAAAAGAGTAAATTAAAAAAATTTTGCAAGTTTCTAATAAAAATATATAATTTATTTTAATAAAATAGTAGTAAAATTTAGAAATTTTTATTAGAATTTTACTTTTATTAAATTATTTTAATTAAATTAATTTAGATATTTTTATTGTTACTTTAAATAAAATTAGTCTTTATTACAAAAATAAGTTATTATACTGTATCAGGAGGTTTTTTAGTTGAGTGTAAAAATAAGACTTACAAGGTTTGGTTCAAAAAAGCAGCCTTATTATAGAATTGTGGTTGCTGATAGTAGAGCCCCTAGGGATGGGAGATTTATTGAAAAAATAGGAACTTATGATCCAAAGACAGAGCCTTCTACAATTACACTAGATAAACAAAAAGCTCTGGAATGGTTAAAAAAAGGTGCACAACCTAGCAATACTGTTAAGAAGATTTTTCAAATCGTTAATTTAAAACAGTAGTCATTACAAAAAAACGGAGGTAAATAGTGAAAGAACTGCTAGAGTATATGGTAAAAGAACTGGTAGATAATCCAGAAGAAGTAAAAATTACTGAGGAACAAGAAGGCGATAAAACAGTGATTTTTAAACTGCATGTATCAGAAAACGATCTTGGTAAAGTAATTGGTAAAAAAGGTAGAACAGCTAATGCTTTAAGAGTAGTAATGAGGGCTGCATCTGCAAAAAGAGGTAAGTCTTCAATAGTAAAAATAATTGATTGATTGCTTGTTTAATAATAAGGCTATTAAAAGACTGTAATTTTAATTTTTACTTTAAAAATTCAATAATAAAATATTTAATAAATATTTAGACATATTATTATGTCAAAGCCAGATTTTGGTAGAGTAGTTGGGGTAATTGGTAAACCGTATGGTATAAAAGGGTATGTTTTTATCAATTTGTTTACCGATTACCCCAATATATTTAAAAAGGATGAAAGCTTTTTTATTGATAATTCTGATGAGAAATTTGATGAAAAAGTTGAAAAAGTAGTAGAAAAAGTATTAGTTCTGCAAGATAAAAAAGAAATTTACTTTAAAAACAATAAAAGTAGAACAATTTTTAAATTTTATAATATAGATACAAGAAGTGATGCTGAAAAGTTAAGGGGGCTTGTGCTATATCGAAAGATTTCAAACCAACCTAAACTTAAAAAAAATGTTTACTGGATTGATGAACTGATAAATTGCAATGTTTATACACCTGAAGGGATATTATACGGCAAAGTAGTTGATGTTGAAAACATCCCATCTAATGATAACTTAATTTTAAAAAAACCAGATAAAAGCATAGAATATATTCCAATGATTGAGGACTATATTGAAAATATTGAAATAGATAAGAAAAAAATTTATTTAAAAAAAATTCCAGAATATTTTTAATTTACAGAATATTTTTATTTTAAATTTTAAAAAGAGCAATTTTATTGTTATTAATTTTTTTTATTATTAATTTTTTTATTATTTTAAATTATAAAAAATTTCAATGTTAATAATTGACGTTATAACAATTTTCCCAAAATTTTTTAATAACTTGTTTGATTTTGGGGTTATTAAGGAAGCTATTGCAAAAGAAATTTGTAAAATTAATATTTATGATTTAAGAAGTTTTACTATTGATAAGCGTAAAAAAGTTGATGATAGACCATATGGTGGTGGGCCAGGAATGGTGTTTTGTGTCCAGCCTATAGATTCTGCAGTTAGTTATATAAAAGAAAAAAATAAAGAAATGGGGATAAATTCACAAAAAGTGATTTTATTATCTCCTTCAGGTAAAAAATTAAACCAAAAGATGTTAAAAGATTTATCAAAAGAAAACAATTTAATACTTATATGTGGAAGATATGAAGGAGTTGATGAAAGAGTAAAAGAATTAGTAGTAAATATGGAAATATCTATTGGAGATTATATTCTAACAGGCGGAGAAATCCCAGCAATGGTTATAATTGATGGTGTTGTAAGATTGCTAGAAGGTGTTGTTGGAAATAAAAATTCAATAGTTAAAGAATCATTTGAAAACAATTTATTAGATTATCCTCAATATACAAGACCATTGGTTTATAAAGGTTTAAAAGTTCCTGAAGTGTTGTTAAGCGGCAATCATAAGGAAATTGAAAAATGGCGTATTGAAAAAGCTATAGAAAATACTAAAAAAAATAGACCAGATTTAATTGACAAAACAGTTTAAATTATTTATATTTTGCTAGTTTAACTTTACTTATTAAGTTAATAATAAAATTTAAAATTTAATAATAAATTTAACAGTAAATTTAATAATAAATTTTAATAATAAATTTAAATAAGATTTATAATAAGATTAATAATAAGTTTAGAGTAAATTTAAAATAAATTTAATTTTTAGGAAGGCAAAAATGAACATATTAGATAAAGTAGAAAATAAGTATATTAAAAATGATATACCTGCTTTTAAACCAGGGGACAAAGTTAGAGTTAATTTAAAAATTAAAGAAGAGAATAAAGAAAGAATTCAATCCTTTGAAGGTATTGTAATTAAAATGCAGGGTAGTGGCATAAATAGAACTTTTACTGTTAGAAAAATTTCCTTTAATGTTGGAGTTGAAAGAACTTTTTTATTAAACTCACCAATGATTCAATCAATTGAGAAATTAAACACTGGAATTGTTAGACGTGCAAAACTGTACTACCTAAGAAAAAAAATAGGTAAAAAAGCAAAAATTGAATTTGAAAAATAAAAAGAATATTTTTAAAGAATTTCTCAGCTATTTATTAGTTGCTGTTATAGGCGCTATATTTGCAATCAGTTTGAGAATATTTGTTATAGAACCATTTATTGTTCCTACGCCTTCAATGGCTCCAACTCTTTTAATTGGAGACCGCGTTATTGTAAATAAGGTTGCTTACAAATTTACCAAAATTTCTCGTGGAGATATTGTTGCTCTATACTCACCTTTAGAAAATAAAGATCTTACTAAAAGAGTAATAGGTCTACCTGGGGAAGATATTTTTCTATCTAATGATGGTAAAATATATATTAATGGTAAAGAGCTTATTGAACCATACCTGCCTAAAAATTTAGAAGCCTACTATAATAATGAGCACTTTAAGCTTGGAGAAGACCAGTATTTTTTAATGGGAGATAATAGAAATAATAGCTCTGATAGTAGGGTTTTTGGTCCTGTAAGTTCAAAACAGATTTTTGGCAAAGTTCTTTTTATTTATGGCCCTATTTCTAGAATAGGAAGAGTTTATTGACGTTAATATGGATATTAAATGTATTAGTATAGATATTAAACTGTAGTTGTACTAATATAAAGAAATAGGCGAAAATAAAAAAGGTTTATTAACACTAATATGGATATTAGTGAAGTAAAAAGACTTATAAATTTATGCGCATATGAAGATTATCTTTATAGCTGTGGATATAACGTAATTGCAGGTGCAGATGAAGTTGGAAGAGGTGCTTTAGCAGGGCCAATTGTTGCTGCTGCTGTTGTTTTTAATAGAGGCAGTTTAATGATTGAAGGTCTAAATGACTCTAAAAAAGTTTCTAAAGTTAAAAGATTAAAAATTTTTAGAAAGATTATAAAGTCATGTAGATGTTGGTCTATAGCTACAGTCTCTCCAAGAGTTATTGATAGAATAACACTTGGAAAAGCAAACAAACTTGTAATGAAAAAAGCTATATACAAATTAAAAATAAAACCTGAAATAGTTATTACTGATGCACTTGACATAGATTTAAATAAGTTTAATTTACAAGTAATTCCCCTTATAAATGGTGATGAATTAAGTGCAAGCATAGCTGCTGCTTCAATTATAGCAAAAGTTTTTAGAGATAAATTAATGATAAAATTATCAAGACAATATCCTCTATATGATTTTAAAATAAATAAAGGATATGGGACAAAAAAACATTTAGACGCACTTAAAGAATACGGACCTTCAAAAATTCATAGATTTTCTTTTAAAAATATAAATAGTAAAACTTAGAAAGAAAAATTTCTAAAGAATATATAAAAATAGTATAAAAATTTTTCCTATTTATTTTTTTTGTTAAATTTTATTATAAATTTAATTTTAATTATAAACACTTTATGATAACAACAATTTTGAAATGGTAATGCTAAGCATTGATAATAATAGCAATAATATAAATAATATTATTTATAATAATAATAAAGTAAGTAATAG
>Ga0136652_1000690_pt1 | contig 15760 bp, 15 predicted proteins | sample ConPoolayeEmetaG_FD_94864 | JGI IMG/M metagenome (GOLD analysis project Ga0136652, IMG submission 94864) | Hot spring microbial mat communities from California, USA to study Microbial Dark Matter (Phase II) - Cone Pool mat layer E metaG... ...
GTTTAGATCAATAAAATCTGTTCCCTTTTCCCTTTGCATTTTTGCATTTTTTATGAAAAAATCTTTATCCCTGTTTAATAGAGCCTGATGGACTTCTTTCCTTGAGGAGTTAAGCCTCTCTCCAATGAGTATCATTTTCAGCCTCTTACTTTCTCAACAATTTTCTTTATGTAGAGAGGGGTTGTTCCACAGCATCCGCCTATTCCATTAACTCCAATTTCAATAATTTTTGAGATGTTTTCAGCAAAATATTCAGGACTCTCCTCATAGCAAACAGTTCCATTCTCAGAAAGAATTGGTTTTCCAGCATTTGGCTCTACAAATACTGGAAGGTTTGTATGGGCTTTTAATTCCTCAACAAGGATAACCATTTCAGCGCTTCCAATGTTACAGTTTGCACCAATAGCATCTGCTCCCTCATCTTCAAGAGTTCTTACGCATTGAGATATTGGATTCCCCATAATTGTGAAAAATCCCCGTGGTGTTCTTTGATATGCAAGGGATACAAAAATTGGTAGAAAGGTTCCCTTTTTTGCACCCCTCAATGCACATACTGCTTCTCTCAGGTCTGACATTGTCTCTATTATTATGAAGTCAACATTTCCCTCTGCAAGAGCTTTAGCTTGCTCTTCAAAGGAAGAGGTTGCTGTTGTTTCATCCAATGGTCCATAGGGCTTTAAAATTTTTCCTGTTGGTCCAATATCACCTCCAACAAATTTTCCCTCTGGCTTTACAGAAACAGCAATCTTTGCTCCTGCAAGATTTATTTCCCATGCCCTATCCTCAAGTTTGAAATGGGATAGTTTTATAGAGTTCCCACCAAAAGTATTTGTCAAAACTGCATCAGAACCAGCCTCGAAATAACTTCTGTGAATTTCCTTAATTATTTCTGGTTTCTCAATATTCCACAATTCAGGGCATTCTCCCTTTTTCAATCCCCTTTCAATCAGCTGAGTTCCCATTGCTCCATCGAGAATTAAAATATTTTTCTTCATAAACTCAATTATATTCATCAAAACCTCCAATATTTCTTTCTCAACTTCTCTCGCTTTTCTCGCCCTTTCATCCTATAACCCTCAGCTCCTTAACCATTTTTTCAAATACTTTTAAGAATTCATCAACATTTTCAGGAGTATTGAATTTACCAAGGGAAATTCTGATGGTTGATTCTGCAAGCTCATCGGGCAACCCTATTGCCTTTAAAACATGGGATGGTCCTTCTTTACCCTCACTGCACGCTGATCCTGTTGATATATATATATCCTTTGTTGCAAGAGCCATTAAAAGAGCCTCCCCATCAATTCCCTCAATTGAGATGCTAATTGTTGAATCAAGTCTTTTCTCTGGATGTCCGTTGAAATGGATTCCATCAATTTTCTTTAAACCCCCAATAAGTCTCTGAGATAGCTCCTTTATGCTTTTCTGGTACTTCTCCATTTCTTGTTTCATTAAGCTCACTGCCTTTCCAAGACCAATTATTCCTGAGACATTCTCTGTTCCACCCCTCATTTTCCTTTCCTGCTCTCCATGGATAATTGGATTTAGGGAAGTCCCCTTTCTTATATAGAGAAAACCAACACCTTTTGGACCGTAAATTTTATGGGCAGAACCACTCAAAAGGTCTACCCCTAAATCTTCCACATTTACTTTTATTTTCCCAAGGGTCTGAACTGCATCGGAATGAAAAATTACCCCTTTTTTCTTGCATATTTTTGATATCTCCTTTATGGGCTGAATTGTTCCAATCTCGTTATTTGCATGCATAACTGAGACTATTGCAGTCCTTTCATTTATATTTTTCTCAATAAAATCAATGTCAACAACTCCATACCTGTCAACAGGAATGTATAAAACCTTTTTTTGCTTTTTCTCAAGATAATTGCATAGGTCAATTATTGAAGGATGTTCAATGGAAGAGACAAGAACAGAGTCTTTCTCAGGATTGGCTTCAAGGACTCCTTTAATTGCCCAGTTATTGGCTTCTGTTCCTGATGATGTAAAGAAAATTTCCTCCCTCTTTGCTCCAATAAAACTTGCAACTTCCTCCCTTGCTTCCTCAACAATGTCCCTTACCTTTTTCCCAATAGGGTAGAGGGATGATGGGTTTCCAAATAATTCTAAGACTTCTTTTATTCTTTCCTTTACCCTCGGGTCTATAGGAGTTGTTGCGTTGTTGTCAAGGTAAATCATTTTTATATTTCATCAAGGGGAAACATAAGGATACCAGATTTTAGTTTTGGATAAAAGTCAGTAGACTTTTCAGGCATTAACTCTCCCCTTTCTACAACCTTTTTAATCTCTTCCAATCTTACTGGATTAAGGATGAAAATTCCCTGATATTTCCCCTCTTTCACCTGTTTTATTCCATCAAGGATATTTCTCACATAGCTAATGTTTTTTTCAACAGAAAAACCACCTTCAAATAGAAGCTCCATTTTTTTGAATATCAGGGAGTGAAGTATTGAGACATCAAGGCTTTTCCATTCAGGAGATTTCTCCTTTTCCATAAAATTCATCCAGTCACTTCCTTCTTTTAGCTTAAGTTTGAAAATCTTTTTAAAAGCAGGGAAGTAAGCAATAAAAGAGTGCTTTTCTCCCTTTATAAATCTTTTAACTTCCATCCACTCATCATCCCTTTCCGGTTCTTTCTCTTCTTTTACTTCAAAGTAAGGGGAAAGGATATCTTCGAAAGAAAAGTTAAGGGTCTTAAGCCCCTTAACAAGTCTATGGGTTGGAAGGATTACGAGATTTTCGTCCTGAATAGCAAAGAGGGTCATCATTATATAGTCAAAGGGTTCCTCTTCAGATTTTCTTCTATTTTCATTCTCTCTTTTGTATAAAAGGGATGTCTCATATCTGTGGTGACCATCAGCAATGATCAAGGGTTTGGGAGCAAGGAGTTTTTGAATTTCCCTAATTTTTTCATCTTCAGTAATTATTAAAAGAGAGTGGGTTATTCCATCCTCATCCTCAACGGAAAATGCTCTTTTTGCATTTTTTAAGGCTGATTCTATCAAATTCCTTATTTCCCCATCCTCATCGTCGTAAAGAAGGAATATCTGTTCTGTGTTAGTGTTTGTGGCTGTTAGAAGATTGAATCTGTCCTCCTTAGGTTTTGGAAATGTTTTCTCATGGGGCAGAACCTTTTTTGAGGAGAATTCTTCAAGTTTTACAGCACCAATAAGTCCATTTCTTACCATCTCCTTCCCATCTACTTTGAACTTTTGCTGGTAAATGTATAAGGCTTTTTTATCTTCTCTAATGAAAATCCCCTCTTTTAGCCATTCATCAATGTAAATTTTAGCTCTTCTGTATTTGTTCTTTTCAGGATGAGGTTCATCATCCTTTCCAAGAATTATCCTTACAACATTATAAGGGCTCCTTTTATAGTATTCTTCCTGCATTACAGGTGTTATTCTGTCGTAAGGCTCTGTTATCACATCCCTTAAATTCACTTTTTCCGGATTATATCTTATTGCTCTAAAACTCTTAATAATTGCCATAATTCCTCCTTCATATTTCTTGAATTATTATTTTTAAAAAAGATAAGGCTTATTTTTCTCCAAAAAACTCTTTCAATATTTTTACAACTTCAAATCCAGCCCTTTCCTGCCCCTCTTCTGCGGCTGCTCCAATATGGGGAGTGCATACCACATTAGGATGATCTATTAGAGTGAAGTCTTCAGGAGGCTCCTTTTCAAAAACATCCAATCCAGCACCCTTAACCTTTCCTGAGTTTAATGCCTTCAATAATGCCTTTTCATCAACAACTCCACCCCTTGCAATATTTACAATAAAAACTCCATCCTTCATAATTTCAAACTCTTTTTCTCCAATCATTCCTTTTGTCTGTTCTGTGAGGGGGACATGGATAGTTATATAATCAGCATTTTTAAGGAGTTCCTCCTTTTCAACCTGTTTTACATCTGAATCTGAAATCTTTATAACATCATAGACAATTATGTTCATTCCAAAAGCTTTTGCTCTCTTTGCTACCTCCCTTCCAATTCTTCCATATCCTATTATTCCAAGAGTTTTTCCATATAGTTCAGTTCCTTCAAGGGTTTTCTTTTCCCATCTGTGCTCTTTCATGGATCTGTCTGCATAGGGGATTCTTCTTGCAAGGGAGAGCATTAGACCAAGGGTCAATTCTGCAACAGAAATTGATGTTGCAGTTGGAGTGTTGGCAACCTTTATACCCTTTTCCTCAGCAGATTTAACATCTATATTATCGAGACCTATTCCTGCCCTAACTATTATTTTTAGATTTTGAGCGGATTCTATAACCTTTTTTGTTACCTTTGTGGCTGAACGGACAACAATGGCATCAAAAGGAGGAATTGTCTGGCAGAGCTCATCTTCCTTCATTCCGGTTTTCACTGTGACCTCGAAATTCTTTATCCCCTCGAGTTCCTCCATTGCCTTTTTGTTTAAAAGGTCAGCGACAAGTATCTTTTTCATTTCCAAGCCTCCTTGAAAACTTTTTCAGCGGCGGAAAGGGAGGCACCAAATTCAACAGGGTAACCAAGTTCAGAAAGGGTCATCTCAAGAGCTGAAAGGGCTGTAATTATTTCAAAGGCTCCCATATATCCTAAGTGGGCAATTCTAAATATCTTCCCCTTGTAAGGTTCCTGTCCTTCTGCTATGTAGGCTAAGTATTTGTTTCTCATTGTCTTTACTATTTTTTCTCCGTCAATTCCAGCAGGAACTTTAACTGCTGTGCAGATATTTCCAGGAATTTTTGATAAAAGTTCCAATTTGAGAGCTTTAACCCCTTCCCTTGTTCCTTCAGCAAGAATCCTGTGGTGCTCAAATAGGGCTTCAAGTCCAATCTTTTTAATTAGTTCAAGGGATTTCTTCTGCTGAATAATTAGGGAGATTGCAGGAGTGAAGGGAGTTGTCTGCTTTTCAAGGTTTTTCTTGTATTTTTTAATGTCAAAATAGAACTTAGGAAGTTTCGAGGTTTCAACCATTTTCCAAGCCTTCTCTGAAAAGGCAATGTAAGCAAGCCCAGGAGGAACCATAAGAGCTTTCTGGGATGCAGAGACAAGAACATCAATACCCCATTCATCCATTGGACAAGGAGTTGCACCGAGACCAGAGATTGCATCAACTATCAAAATTGCATCAAATTTCTTACAGACTTCACCATACCCTTTAATATCGTAAACAGAGCCTGAGGATGTTTCTGAGAGGGTTGCAAGGACAGCTTTTGTATCAGGATTTTCCTTTAATTTTTCTTCAAGTTGTTCCTTTGTGAAAGGATCTCCCCATTCAAGGACAATTTCGACTATATTCAATCCGTAAGCCTTTGCTATATTCCCCCATCTTTCACCAAATTTTCCACCATTGAGGACTATAACCTTATCTCCCGGAGAAAGAGTATTTGTAACAGCTGCCTCCATTCCACCTGTTCCAGAAGAGAGAAGGATGTAGACATCCCGCTTTGTTTGAAATACATACTTTAGATCTTCTGAGACCTCCATAAATATCTTTGAAAATTCAGCAGTTCTGTGATGGATTATTGGTTCAGAAGCTACAGATAAGGTCTCAAAGGGGATTGGTACTGGACCTGGTGATAAAAGATAATATTTTTTAATCATGATGCCTCCTTATAAAAAAATTATTATCAAATTTTAAGATAACTGAAACTTTTTTTTCTGTCAAATTTTCAATTTATTGAATTGTCTCTTAAAATTGGAAGGGAGATTGTTATCTTTGTCCCTTTTCCCTTTTCACTTTCAATCTCTATCTCCCCTCCATGTTTTTTAACATAATTGTAAGATATTGTAAGTCCAAAACCTGTTCCTATTGTTCCTTTTGTTGTGAAAAAAGGATCGAAAACCTTACCAATATCCTCAGGTTCTATTCCTTTACCAGTGTCCTTTATCTCAATAAAAACCTTTTCCTCCTTGAAATAAGTTGAAATCTCAATAGTTCCTTCCTTTTCTATTGCTTCTATGGAGTTATAAATTACATTTAAGATGGCACTTTCCAGCTCGCCCATGTTTCCTTTTATAAAGGGAATGTCTTCAAGATTTGTCAATATTTTTATTTCTTTCCCTTCAGTTTCAGCCATATCCTTCCATCTTGGCTTAGTTAGTTCTACAATATCAAGAATTAGGGAGTTAATATCTATTGATTGAGCTTTTATCTCATTCTCCTTTTTATGGGTAAATTCCATTAGTCTACCAGTTATTTTTGTCCCTTCTTTTACCATTTTTTCAATTGTTTCTAAATTTTTTAAAATTTTTTGCTCTTTTACTGATTCCTTTATTAAACGAGCTCTTCCAGAAATAATTGTAAGGAGATTATTGAAGTTGTGAACAATCCCCTCTGAAAGCTCTGCCATTGCTTTCCATCTTTCTGATTCGATTATTAATTTTTCAATCTTCTCTTTCTCTGTAATATCCCTGAAAATTACATGAATTAAATCGCTTCCTATAAGCTTTGAGCTAATCTCCACAGGAATGATTGTCCCATCAAACCTTCTTAGTTCTATTTTTGAGCTATAGGATGAGCCCTTTTCGATAGTTTCCTTGATAAGGTCTTTAAGGGAATTTTTTTCAGTATCGAGGGAAAGGAAGAACTTCCCTTCGAGGTTTTCTTTGCACTTTAAGATTTTCTCTGCCATCTCGTTGGCTTCCTCAATTTTCGTTGTTGAAGAATTTATTACAAGAATTGCTTCACCCGCTCTCTCAAAGAAATCTCTGTATTTTTCCTCTGATCTTCTAAGTTCCTCCGTTCTCTCCTTAACCTTTTCTTCAAGAAAATCTTTTGCATCTCTTAGCTCCTTTTCCCTTTTCGCAAGACTTTCAGCCATTGAGTTTGCACTTTTCACTAGCTCTTCAAACTCTTCAATTGGAATAGGTGGAACTCTTTTTTCATAATTTCCTTTTGAGATTTCTGTTAAATGATCTGAAAGCATTCTCACAGGTTTTGCTATCTCTGATGCTATCCATCTGTTCAAAATGGACATTATCGCTATCAAAAGAATTCCGAGAATAATAAATGAGAGCCTTGCCTTTGCCAGACCTTTCTCAATGCTTTCTGTGGAAAATGTTAAAAGAATCGTCCCCCATGACTGTGATGAGCCTTTAACCCTTATGGGAACATAAACATCAATAGCAGGAATTTTTTTATTATCTTTAAAAAGAATGTATTTTTTTGATATTTCTGTTTGAAGGGAGGAAGGGGAAAAGGGAATTGAGTATTTTTGCCCAATCCAATTTTCATCTTCACTTGAGACTCTCGCTACATTCTCCCTGTCAAGAATAAGAAGAGAAACCAGCTCTTTATGTCCAATGTTTTTTGCAATTCTCTGAAGTTCTTCCCAGTCATAGTAAAGAAAGAAGGGTAAAGATGATTCCATAAATGTATTTGCCAAAAGCTCTGCACGGTTTATGAGGTTTCTTTTGAAGGAGCTTCTCATGAATATTTCAGCAGTTATTAAAACGGAAATAACCAAAAATATAATAGTGAATGTCAAAAATAGGAAGATCCTTCTTCTATAACCAATTTTCATCTTTTAAGCTTTACAACTCTAAAATCGGCATCTACTAAGCTATTATAAGAAACTTTAAGCCCTTCTATATTTTTTCTCACTATCAAGACAGCTTTATCTGTAAAAAGAGGGATTATGGGAATGTCCCTGTAAACAAGACTTTCTATTTCTTGATAAATTTTTATTCTTTTACTGTAATTGTCTTCTTCCATAGCTTTAATAATCAACCTGTCAACTTCTGGATTGGAGTAATTGGAAGAATTTACAGGAGATTTTGAGTAGAATAGAGGATAGATAATTCCAAAGGCTTCAGGAAAGTCAGCATGATATGTTTCAATAAATATCTGAAATTTCCTTTTTTCAAGCATTTCCCAGTATTCTTCTTCAGAGACTTTTTTGGGTTCAAGAACAAGCCCCAATTTTGAGAATTCTTCTTCTATCAAAGAGAAAAATTTCTTACTAAAGGGGGTTTCAGAGTAAAAGGGAAGGTATATTGGCTCGATTTTGTTTACTTTTTTAATTTCTTCAATTATTTTCTTTGCTTTAGGAAAATTGTAATCTCCGTAAGGAAGGGGAACCTCATATCTGTGGAGTTTCTTTGGAAGTGCGTAGGGAAAATAAACGCAATGATTTCCGAGCTCTTCTGCAATTCTTTTTCTATTTATTCCTAAAAATAGAGCCTTTCTGAAATCTTTGTTGTTGAAGGGAGGTATTGAAAGATTTAGAGCAATAAAAGTGAAGGAATATAGTTCCTCTTCAATTTCAATTGCATCTGCATCTGTTGGAAGATTGAAGAATTTGTTTCCAGGAGAAGGGAATATATCCACATCTCCTTTTTTAAAGAGGCAAAACCTCTCTTCAACAGGGATTCCTAAGTAATCTATTAAAATAATTCTGTCTATAAATGGAGAGCCTTCAAAGTAATTTGGATTTCTGGCAAGAGAGACTTTTTTCCTTTCTATATTTTCAATAAAAAATGGTCCTGAGCCAGTTAGCTTCCCATTTTTCTCTTCATGTACAATTTTAAAGGCAGGATTTGCAAGGAAAGATAGGAAAAATGGATACTTTCTTGATATTCTTATCACAATTTCATGCTTTGATTTTATAATAATTCTTCTCTTTACCTCTTCAAAGGAGCTGTTATCCTTTCCCATCAAAATTCTAAAGAACTCCATCACAATTGGATCTCTTTTGAGAGCAATTTTGTGTAACCTTTCAATGGATTTTAAAAAATCCTCTGCTTCGACAGTTTTTCCGTTATGGAATTTTACATTTTTCTTCAATAGGAATTCATATTTAAGTCCATCTGGGGATATCTTCCAGAAGTCAGCAAGATCGGGAAGGATTCTTTGGTAAGGGTCTAATTTTACAAGACCATTGTAAACATTATTCAGAATTAACCAATCCTCTATAAAAGAATATTTAGCAGGATCATAGAATTTACTGGCACTAATTTCAGAAATGGGCCAAAAAATTTTCAATGTATTTTCCGAGGGAAAAGAGGTAAAGGGAATTAAAATTAAAAAAAATAAAGCAATAAATTTTGCCTTCATATTAAATTTATATCAGAAAATAAAAAGAAATAAAAGGAAAAGGAGTTAGAATGTGTCTTAAATCACATTTTCCAAATCTTTTTCAAAACCCTGGATTGATTGTAAATATTTTAATTGAGGATTTGAAAATTTTACTTTCATTACTTCCAGAGCTTTTTATCTCTGCTTTTTGATTTTGGTTTGGGATATTAATATAATAGTTTTCTTAATTAAATTTAAAAAAGGAGTTATTTATGGAAAAGGATGAAATCCTTGAAAATGAGGAGGCAAAAAAGAGAAGGAAAAATCCTTCAAAAACTCCTCACACAGTAATTATTGTTCCAGAGCTTTGCAAAGGATGTGATATCTGTGTTTCTGTTTGTCCGACCGGGGTTCTCCTTCTCCAGGATGATGAAAAATCGATTCATGGTGTGATTGCAAAGGTTGATGCTCCTGAATACTGCACAGGATGTATGCTTTGCGAGTTGAGATGTCCAGATTTCGCAATTTATGTTGACCTTGATAAGAGAGGAGAGGGAGAACTTAGATTTTATAAGGAGGCTAAAATTGGGAAAGAAGGTTATACTGCCAGGTAATTACACTGTGGCTGAGGCTGCTGTTGCAGCTGGATGCAGATTTTACGCAGGTTATCCTATAACTCCCTCTTCTGAACTTGCTGCTAGGATGTCCGAGCTCCTTCCAGAGGTTGGAGGTGTATTTATTCAGATGGAGGATGAAATTGCCAGTATGGGAGCAGTTATAGGAGCTTCTCTTTGTGGTCTTAAATCAATGACTGCAACATCTGGTCCTGGTTTCTCTCTAAAGCAGGAACATATAGGAATGGCATGTATTGCTGAAGTGCCATGCGTAATTGTAAATGTAATGAGGGGTGGACCATCCACAGGTTTGCCTACAAAACCTTCTCAGGGAGATGTTATGCAAGCAAGGTGGGGAACCCATGGGGACCACTACTTAATTGTTCTTGCTCCGACATTTCCCAACGATGTTTTCATTACAACAATAAATGCTTTTAATCTATCAGAGAAATTCAGGACTCCGGTTATTCTCCTCCTTGATGAGGTTCTTGCCCATTCCCATGAAGTTGTGGAAATTCCAGATCCTTCTGAGTATGAAATAATCGATAGGGAGTTACCTTCCAATGATCAGAAAGATTTGAAGATTTATGAAAGGGAAATGGGGAAACCTCCTTTATATCCCAATTTCTTCTCTGGATGGACAATTCACATTGAAAGTCTTGAGCATGATGAAAAGGGTTATCCCACAACTGTTCCATCAAAAGTCGAGAAGGTGCAAATTCTGAGGAAAAGGAAGATTGAGGATCACCTTGATGAGATTGTTCTATGGAAGGAGCACATGCTTGAAGACGCTGAAATTATGATTTTTGCCTTTGGAACATCCGGTCGTTCTGGTTTGGAAGCAGTTAAAATGGCAAGGAAAGAGGGGATAAAAGCTGGTCTTTTCCAGCCTATAACAATATGGCCCTTCCCAGAGAAAGTTTTAAAAGAGAAATTTAGAAAGATTAAGAAGGTAATCGTTGTTGAGATGAATCTTGGGCAGATAATTTATGAGGTTGAAAGGTCCGCTGATGACAGTGTAAAGGTCGAGGGTGTCTTAAAGATGGACGGTACTCCTGTTTCTCCTCTTCAGATCCTTTACAGGATTAAGGAGGTTTACAAATGATAGGATATGAAAGATATCTTAGATATGAAACATTTCCAACATACTGGTGTCCTGGATGCGGAATTGGTGTTGCATTCAAGGCAATGGCAATGGCTTTTGATAAACTCGGGTGGGATCCCAATGACATAGCAGTTGTTTCTGGAATAGGATGCACAAGCAGAATAACAACCTATGTAAATGCCAATACATTACACACAACCCATGGAAGAGCTTTGACCTTTGCCACAGGAATTAAACTTGCAAGACCTGATAAAAAAGTTGTAGTATTTTCAGGAGATGGAGATGCACTGGCAATAGGTGGAAATCATTTCCTTCATGCTTGTAGAAGAAATCTTGATGTGAAACTGATAATTGTTAACAATTCAATTTATGGGATGACAGGGGGGCAGGTTTCTCCCACAACTCCTCTTGGTTTTCTTACAGAGACAACCCCCTATGGAAACATAGAGCCTGCTCTTGATTCTGTAAAAGTTGCGATAGCTGCAGGTGCAACATATGTGGCGAGGGAAGCTGTGACAAGACCCTTCTTTTTACAAAAGGTTATTGAAAAGGCTTTTTCCCATAAAGGTTTCTCAGTTGTTGAGGTAGTTTCCAACTGTCACATTAACCTTGGAAGAAAAAATAAACTTAGAACACCTTTAAGGATGCTTAAATGGCTTGAAAGTAGAATAATCCCCCTTTCAAAAGCCCAGACCATGAAACCAGAAGAACTTGAAGGGAAAATTGTTGTTGGAGAGTTTCTCGAGATTGAGAGACCTGAATACACGGAGCTTTATTTCAATGAGATAGTGAAAAAAGCAAAGGAAAGGAAAAAGGAGAGAGAAGAACTGGAAGAAGAGTCAAAAGGAGATTGAAGGAGGAGAAGATGAAAGACCATTTTGAAATTCGATACAGTGCAATTGGAGGCCAGGGAATAATTACTGCTGGTGCTATTCTTGCTGAAGCCATTGTTCATTATGAGAACAAATATGCAACCCAGAGCCCAACCTATACCTCTCAGGTTAGAGGAGGACCAACAAAGGTCGATGTGATAATCGACAAAAACGAGATTGTTTATCCTTACGCAACAGCTATTGATTTCTATCTCAGCACTGGAAACAATCCTTTTCACTTATATTTAAAAGATGTAAAGGATGATGCAATAATAGTTGTGGACTCAAATCTTGTGGAAGATTTTGATCCAAAAAACTGGAAGGTTTACAGAGTTCCAATTATTGAAGCAACAAAAAGGGAAATCGGAAACATTGTCGTCACATCTGTTGTTGCCCTTGCAATTACTGTAAAGTTAACTGGGATAATTTCAGAGGAATCTCTGAAGAAAGCAGTTTTAAAAATGGCTCCCAAAGGAACTGAGTCGATGAATCTTGATGCGATAAGACTTGGATACCAACTTATTGAGGAAAAATAAATAATTTAGTTTCCATTTGATGGGATTGGAATTATTAACAGGGCTCCAGAAGTATTTTTATTCAAACCTTACAATTTTAAAAAAGCTTCAGAGATTAAGTCCTGAGGAGATTTTATCTTTTGATTTAAAAGATCTCTTAAATTTAGGTTTAAAGGAAAAGGATGCTAATTTCATAGTATCAAGAGAAGTTTTAAGGGAAGGGGAGATGGAATTAAAGAAAGCAGAGAGAGAGAATGTATTGGTAATTTCAAAGTATTCTCACGAATTTCCTTCCCTTCTAAGAGAGATTGATTATTGCCCTTTTGTAATCTGGGTAAAGGGGAAAAAGGATACCCTTTTAAAACCCACTTTATCAATTGTAGGGACAAGGAATTGCACCTCCTACGGAAAAATTGTTGCTGATTCTCTCTCTTCAGAACTATCAAAAAGGGGGTTGGTTGTTGTCAGTGGTCTTGCGAGGGGAATTGATACTATAGTCCATTCTTCAGCAATTGAGCAAGGGGAAACAATTGCAGTTCTTGGTTCTGGAGTGGACATGATTTATCCATCGGAGAATAAAAGGATTGCTTCAAGGATTGAGGAAAAGGGAGCAATTATATCAGAATTCCCCCTTGGAACAAAAGCTCTTTCCTATCATTTTCCAATGAGGAATAGGATTATAAGTGGGCTTTCCTATTTAACCGTTGTCGTGGAAGCGGGAGAGAGAAGCGGAGCTCTGATAACAGCCAAATGGGCTCTTGAGCAGGGTAGGGATGTCCTTGCGGTTCCAGGACCAATTACTTCAGAGGGGAGTAAAGGAACTAATTTGTTAATAAAACAGGGAGCAAAGCCAGTTCTTTCGTGGGAGGATGTATGGGAAGAGATCCCATCCTTTTTAAAGAAAGATTTAAAAGAGAAGCTGGAAGAGGGGAAAATAGAGCTTTCAAAGGAGGAGGAAAGGATATTATCTCTTATCCCTTTTGAATCTGAAATAACCATTGATGAACTTTCCCTTTTATCAGGTTTCCCAGTTTATGAAATCTTTCCAGTTCTTTTTCAGCTTGAACTAAAAGGATTGATTGTTGAAAATCCAGGTAAATCTTACCAGAAAAGGATAAGATGAAAGTCTACAAGGCTGAAAACTTTTCCTTTTCATATAAGAAAAGTGATAAAAAAGCATTAAAAAATATAAATTTGGAAATAGGAGAAGGTGAGTTTTTAGGTATTATAGGGAAGACTGGAGCAGGGAAAACAACCCTTGCTTTAACAATGAATGGAATAATTCCCAATTTCCTGAAGGGTAGATTCGAAGGTTCGGTTAAAATATTTGGAAAGGATTTGATTTCGAGCAAGGTCAATGATTTTTTTAGAGATGTTGGGATTGTTTTTCAGGATTTTGAGACCCAGATTTTTTCATCCTCTGTTGAAAGGGAAATAGTGTTTGGGCTTGAGAATCTTGGAATTGACAGAGATGAAATTAAAAGAAGGCTTGAAATTTTCTCAAAGAAAATGGGAATTTATCACCTTCTCAGAAGAAACCCTTTATCCCTTTCAGGAGGAGAAAAACAGAGATTGGTTGTTACATCTATTCTTGCAATGGAACCCTCTTTACTTGTTTTTGATGAGCCAACGACAGATATGGACTATGAAGGAAGGGAGGGGCTTTACTTCCTATACAATGATTTAAAAGGTAAGAAAACAATAGTTGTTGTTGAGCATGAGCTGGAGCGATTGCTATCTTCAGACAGGGTTTTAATTCTCGAGAATGGAGAGATAGTAGCCTCAGGGAAACCTAAAGAGATCTTTTTAAATATTGATTTGTTTGAGAGATTTTCAATCAAACCCCTTGAAATTCCTTTTCTTTTCAAAAAATTGGGAAGTGATGAAATACCCCTCACTCCTGAAAAGGGGAAGGAAATTTTTGAAAGGAAAGGCTATAAAATCCTTCCTTCAGAAGAGAAGGAGAGACCTTCCTCGAAAATAATTGAAGTTTCAAATCTTTCTTTCTCATATGGTTCAAACTTAGTCCTTAAGGACATTAATTTTGAAATTAGAGAGGGGGAGCTTGTAAGCATAATTGGACCAAACGGAAGCGGAAAATCGACCCTTTTAAAATTAATTGCAGGAATTTTTCGTCCAGAGAAGGGGAAAATTTTTATAAAGGGGAAAGAAATAAAAGAGCTGAAAGGGGAAATAAATAAGATTATTGGATTTGGCTTTCAGAACCCAGACTATCAAATCTTTAAAGAAAGTGTGAAAGAGGAGGTTGGTTTTTCTCTTGAGCTTTCAGGTATTTTGGGAAAGGAGAAAGAGAAAAGGATTGAGGAGATTTTAGGCCTTTTAGGCTTACTTGATAGAAGAGATGATGACCCTTTCACCCTTTCTAAGGGAGAAAGACAGAAGCTTGTTGTAGCATCAATCCTTGCTACTGAAAAGGAAATTATAATCCTTGATGAGCCAACAACAGGACTTGATCCCTTTGAAGTTGAAAGAGTTGTTGAAATTATCAAAGCCTTGAAGAAAAAAGGTGTAACAGTTATATTTGTGACCCACTCTTTGGAGCTTGCCTTTTCTTTCTCTGATTGGATAATAATTTTGAAAGACGGAAGGATTTTTGAGCAGGGGAGACCGAGGGAACTATTATCAAAAAAGGGGTTAATGGAGTCAGTATTTTCAAAATTACCATCCTTTCTAAGGTTTTCCCAGATGGTTGGAGGAAATTTCCTTTCCCTTGAAGAGGCTCTTGAAAGGATTGAAAAATGATTTTTGAAGAGAGGGAAGCTTTTGAAGTAAAAATTGATCCAAGGGGGAAACTCCTTTTCCTCATCCTTTTCTTCTTGATATGTCTATTCCCATCTAAATTGTATTCGTCCGTAGCCCTTTTCTCTTTATCTTTGCTGATTTCCTTTTTACTAAAAGTTATAAAAAATGTCTTAAAAGCAAAATTTGTCCTATCGACAGTTTTCATCTTTACTGTTGTCCTCTGGCTTATATCAAAAGGTTTTGGATATATGGAAAGAGCAATTTCAATAGCTTTGAAGCTCGACTCAATGATTGTTGGAGGAATAATATTCATTTCAATTACAAGACAGGAGGAGCTATTTTTTGCCCTTAGAAAATTTTTCATACCCTTTAAGCCAAGCTTTGCCATATCCCTTTCAATGAGATTTGTTCCGATTATTTTGAACCTAATAGAAACAGTTGTTCAGGCACAGAGGGGAAGGGGTTACGAACTTAGTGGTAATCCCTTCAAAAGGGCTAAGAGAATAATTCCTTTGATTGGTCCTGTTCTTCTCTATGTTCTAAGATGGACAGATAAACTCTCAATAGCCCTTGAGGCAAGGGGTTTCTCCTCGGAAAACAGGATTGATTACTATGAATGGAAAATGTCTTTAAAGGATTATTTTCTCCTTTTCATCTCTCTTCTTCTATTTGCATTTTTAGTCTTTTTGAGGATAAAAGATATAATTTAGAAAGACTTTACAATCAGTTGAGTTTATAATATCCTTTTTCATTAAAGGAATTTTAGGAGGCATGGAATGAAGTTCTCATCAATTAAAGAAATAATTGATTATGCTAAAGAAAAGGAGGAGGAAGCAAGATATTATTATATCGAAGCTTCCAAATATACTGACA
>Ga0136652_1000693_pt1 | contig 15722 bp, 8 predicted proteins | sample ConPoolayeEmetaG_FD_94864 | JGI IMG/M metagenome (GOLD analysis project Ga0136652, IMG submission 94864) | Hot spring microbial mat communities from California, USA to study Microbial Dark Matter (Phase II) - Cone Pool mat layer E metaG... ...
AGTAAAAAAAGTAAGAAAGGGAGCAGCTAATGGTTAAAAATATAAAAAAAATTGGTGTTCTTACAAGTGGCGGCGATGCAAGCGGAATGAACGCAACTATTAGAGCGGTCACAAGATATGCAAAATACAAGTCCCTAGAAGTAATTGGTTTTTATGAAGGTTTTAAAGGGTTAATTGCTAATAATTTTATAGAGTTAACAGTTGAAAACGTTGGCGGTATTATTGATAGAGGTGGAACTATTTTATATTCTGCCCGTTCACAAGAATTTAAAACAGAAGAAGGAATGAAGAAAGCAATTGAAAATTTAAATAAAAATCAAGTGGATGGATTAATTATAATTGGTGGAGATGGCTCATTTAGAGGAGCACATGATCTTCATTTAAGAGGTGTAAAGGCAGTAGGTATTCCTGCAACTATAGATAATGATATTGCAGGGACAGATTACAGCATTGGATTTGATACTGCACTTAATGTTATTATAAGTCTTTTATCAAAAATACGTGATACAGCTTTTTCACATGATAGGCTATTTGTAATAGAAGTCATGGGAAAAAACTCAGGATTGATTGCAATTAATGCAGGACTTGCATGTGCAGCTGATTATATTTTAATACCTGAGGTTGAGGTTGATTTAGTAAAAATTGCAAACTCTATAAAAAATCATCGCAAAGGCAAAAGACACACTTTAATAATAGTTGCAGAGGGGGCTGCTAAAGCTAGTGATGTTGCTGCATCTATTAAATTGCTAGTTGGACATGAGGTAAGGGTATCGGTCCTTGGTCATATTCAGCGAGGAGGTTTTCCTTCTGCTCTTGACAGACTTCTTGCTGCTCAATTTGGGAAAAAAGCAGTTGATTTATTATTAAAAGGTGAAAGCGACTGCATGACAGCAATTCAAGGTAAAAAGATTTTGCCAGTACCTTTAGAATATGTAATGAATAATAAAAAAGATGTGAGCAGGGAGCTTTATCAGCTAGCACATATTTTATCTTAGTTAGTAATCTAATTAGTTCTTGCTAAACAATTCAAGTATTTTTGATATTTTTCAAATTTCTAAGCTTAAATTTTTTTTAAATTACTTAATTTTTATTAATTATTCAGCAAGAACTAATTAGTAATGTTAGTTAAGCAACATTAAAAATAGTTATAAATTTTATATTAAATAACTATATGTTAAATGTTCATATAATAGATTAGATGTTCATAAACTGCTCTAAACAAGAATTAATATCAAAATATTAAATGTTCGTATGTTAATTATATGATTATATAATCTTAAATAAACCTTAAATATTTGTTTTATTGTTTGAATAAATTATTAAAGTGGTGCCGAAGGTCGGGGTCGAACCGACACGAACCTCGCGGTCCACTGGATTTTGAGTCCAGCGCGTCTGCCAATTCCGCCACTTCGGCACTTGTTTAAACAATAAGTAGGTATTAAATTTATTAAGTGTATTAAATTTAAAAAAATAAGCAATTAAAAAATTAAGAAATTAAAAATTAAGCAATTAAACAATTAATCTAAACAAACAAAATTGTAGCTTAACTTTATCTTAATATCAAGGTCATTATAAAGGTCAATATCAAGGAGTATTAGGTTTTGAATATTGAAAATAAATTAATTTTAATAGACAGCAATAACATTGCTTATCGTGCTTTTTATGCTTTACCTCAAACTATTGCAACTTCTACTGGTGTTCAAACAAATGCAGTTTATGGATTTACTTCAATGCTGTTAAAGTTAATTGAGGATTATAAGCCTCAAACTATTATTTGTGTTTTTGACTGTAAAGGTCCAACTTTTCGCCATGATGTTTTTGAACAGTATAAAGCACAAAGAAAAAAAATGCCTGATGAGTTGTCAAATCAAATAAGAATTATTAAAGAAGTAATTGAATCTTTAAACATTTCAAGTATTGAAGTTGAAGGCTTTGAGGCAGATGATGTAATATCTGCTATCATTAAGCAGGTAAGTAATGATTTTACTGAAATTATTGTTGTTTCAAGTGATAAAGATATACTTCAGATACTCAGTCCTAATTCTAATGTTTCTATTATTGCACTAAAAAAAGGTATAACAGAAACAGTTTTATATAACTATGAGAAAGTATTGGAAAAATATGAAGTAAAACCAGAAAATATAAGAGATCTTTTAGCATTAACAGGAGATACTTCTGATAACATTCCAGGGGCTCCTGGAATAGGGCCAAAAACTGCACAAGATTTAATTAAGAAATTTGGAAGTATTGAAAATATATTTAAAAATATAGATGAAATAAAAAATGAGAAATTAAGAAATCTATTACTAGAAAATGAAACTTTAATTAGAAAAAGCTTAGAACTTGTAACTTTAAAAGATGATTTAAAACTTGACATAAAAGCATTACTTTTGAAAAATTTCTCTGGGTTTGAGTTAAAAAAAGCAGAAGATTTATTTGACTCATTAGAATTTAAAACCCTTAAAAACAGGCTTTATAATATAACAGGGTTTTACAACAGCAGTTTTAAAGCAAAACCAAATAATATAAACAATAACTCCAATAAAGTAATAAGATATAATTTTAATTATAATATTGATTTAGATAATAAAATTTTGCTTTCTTTTAAAAATTGTGTATTTATAAATACTATTAAATTTATTGAAAATAAACAAAATAAACAAGATAAAAAAGATAAGCAAGATACATTAAGTAAAAATGAAGATTATAAAACTGAAGAATACTTAGTTATTTTTGATGGGCTAAAAAATTTCTTAATTTTTAGCAGAAGTTTTTTAATTGAAAATTGGCAGAATTTAAATTTAAAAAAATTATTAGAAAATGCTGAATTAAAAAAAATAGGTTTTGATTTTAAACAAATTTACAAGTTTTTTAAAGAAAATAAATTTGATTTAAGCTCTCCAATTGAAGATTTTAAAATTCAGTATTTGCTTTTAAATCCTGTTAAGCCAGATATAGATTTTAAAGGAATATGCTCTGAATTAATAGATGGCTATAATGAAAAAATTGTAGACGATATAAAAATAAGTCAGCAAAATTATCAATCTCCTTTGGAATTTCAAAATAACCCCGATGTCTTTTTTGAAATAATAAAAAAATTAATTAATGAAGTATCGTGTTTTCCTCAAGTACATAATAAACTTTCTGAAAAAATTAAAATTGAAAAACTGGATTATTTATATTATGAAATTGAAGCTCCTTTAATTGAAGTACTGGCTGAAATGGAATTTAAAGGCGTTAGTGTTGATGTAGAATATTTAGAATATTTAATAAAGGAATATGAAAAAAATATAAAAGATTTAACAAACCAAATATATAAGTTATGCAATAAAACATTTAATATTAACTCTACACAGCAGCTTGCAAAAACTTTATACCAAGATTTAAAACTAATTCCGACAAAAAAAACAAAAACTGGTTATTCAACAGATGCATCTACTTTAATTTCATTAATTAATTTGCACCCTGTAATTGAAAAAATTCTGGATTATAGAGAAAAAGTTAAGTTAAAAAATACTTATCTTGATGTGTTGCCTAAAATTGTAGATGAGAAAGATAAGAGAGTTCATGCAACTTATAATCAACTAGGAACAACTACAGGAAGAATAAGTTCAAATAATCCTAACCTTCAAAATATTCCAATTAGAACAGAGCTTGGAAGGCAAATAAGGAAAGCTTTTATTCCAGGAATAGGGTATGATTTGTTAATTTCTGCTGATTATTCTCAGATTGAGTTAAGGGTGCTTGCGCATTTAGCTAATGATGAAGAATTAATAAAAGCATTTAATTTAGGAGAGGACATACATGCAAAAACAGCATCTGAAATATTTGGGGTCAGCTATGATAAGGTGGATGAAAATTTAAGAAGAAAAGCAAAAGCAATAAATTTTGGTATAATTTACGGAATGACTGAATTTGGGCTAAAAAGCAGATTAGATATATCAGAGGATGAAGCAAGACAATATATTCAGCTTTATTTTAATAAATACCCAAAAATAAAAGAATACATTAATAGTTTAATTACTAGTGCATACAAAACTGGTTATGCTGTAACAATGTTTGGCAGAAAAAGATATATTAAAGAGCTTGCAAGCACAAATGCAAATATTAGAAATCTTGGTGAACGTCTTGCAATTAATACTCCAATACAAGGGACAGCTGCTGATATAATGAAAATAGCTACAGTTAAAATATTTAAAAGTATAAAAGAACAAAAGCTGGATTCTAATATAATACTCCACGTCCACGATGAAATTGTCTTAGAAGTTAAAAAAAATGATGTAGAAACTATTAAAAATTTGATAAAGAATGCAATGGAAAATGCAGTAAATTTAAAAACTTCTTTAAAAGTTGATATAAAAGTTGGCAAAAACTGGCTTTTAGAATAATTTGGTTTAAATAAAATATTTTAAAGATATTGATAAATAATTTTATACATGATATTCTTTTGTGCGTTTTAAATTTAAAATGAAGGGTGGTTTTTTTAATAATGGTTAAAAATAAAAATTTTAACAGATTAAATGATGATAACTATATGATTAAAAATGAGGCAGGTGAATTAGTACCAAATTATGATGCAACAATAATTAACTTCAACGAAGGTGATATCTTACGTGGCAAGGTTGTAAAAATTGATAAAGATGAAGTTTTAATAGATGTTGGCTATAAATCTGAAGGGGTTATACCTTTTTCAGAACTTTCAATTAGAAATAATGTTAGACCTGAAGAAGTTCTTAGTATTGATGAGGAAATAGATATAATGGTTCTACAAAAAGAGGACCAGGATGGAAGGTTAATTTTATCCAAAAAAAGGGCCGAGATTGAAAAAAGTTTTGACAGGATTGAAGAAATTTATAAAAATGGCGAAGTTATTGAAGGTGAAGTAATTGAATGTGTGAAAGGTGGCTTAATTTTAGACATTGGTTTACGGGGATTTTTGCCTGCTTCACTTATAGATATTAGAAAAACTAAGGATTTAAACTCATATATTGGCGAAAAGTGCCTTTGTAAAATTATAGAAGTTGATAGGAATAGGAATAATGTTGTTCTTTCAAGAAAGGCAATAATTGAAGATGAAAGAAAGGTTCAAAGAAAATCTGCTTTAGATAGTATTGAAGTAGGACAAATTAAAAAGGGTATAATTACTAGTATTGCAGATTTTGGAGCGTTCGTTGATGTTGACGGAATTGATGGCTTAATTCATATCTCTGAGTTATCTTGGAATCATGTAAAACATCCTTCAGAGGTTGTAAAAGTTAATGACGAAGTAAACGTTGAAGTACTAGATATAGACAGGGAAAAACAAAGGCTTTCTTTAGGGTTAAAGCAGACACAAAAAGACCCATGGCTTGAAAAAATAAAGAAATATAAAATTAAGGATGTAGTTACTGGAAAAGTATCACGTATAGTGAAGTTTGGTTTATTTGTTCAAATTGAGCCAGGATTAGAAGGCCTAGTTCATATTACAGAACTTTCTTCTGAGCCAATTAGAAGGCCAAGCGATGTAGCCAAAATTGGTGATGAATTAACAATAAGAATTATAGATATAGATTTTGATAAAAGAAGAATGGCTTTTAGTGTTAAACAGGTAGAGCATCCAGAGCCTGACGAGATAGATACTGAAAAAGCTGGTAAAGAACTTAAAGAAAAAGACATTACTGAAGGCAAAAAAGATGAAAAAGTAAAGATTAAAATACAAGTATCTAGTGTAGCTGAATCCGATAAAGATAAAATAAAAGAAAGCATAAAAAGTTCAGAAAATACTGCTGATGCTACTGGTGTTGACAAAAGCGGTAATGTTCAAGACTTAAGTATTTCAGATAAAGAAAAAGAAGAACAAAATTTAGTTTCAGAAAAAAATGGCGATAGTTTAATAGATAGCCAACTTGAAGGTCTTGATCCAGAAGAAAAAAAGAAAGCAATTAAAAAAATTCTTGAAGAAATGAAGCATGAAGCAAACTTAGAATAGCTTATTGCTTTAATTAAATATTTATTAAATATAATTAAATACTATTAAATACTTATTTTACTTAAAATATTTATTTATTAAATTTGTTTTAATTTAATTAAATTAAAGCATTTTTAATTATTTTACCATAAGACTTTAGCATTCTTAATCTACAGCTTAAAAATAATAGTACCAATATAACAGTGCAATACTTCAAATGGTTTTCTACATAACCCATACTTGACCATTAATTTATTTTTTATCACAAAAGTTTTGATGCTAACTTAGCAAAATTAATGATGCCATGATTTATGTGAAAGTTTATAATATCAATTGGTTATAAACTTTTAATTTGTATTTAAAATATTTAATGGATAAAAATCTGTGCTTACTTTGATCAACTTTAATTGCTGTCAAAAAAAATATGGTAATAATGTGTGTTATTAAAATAATTTAATTACTTTAAAAAAGTTTTATAATAAATAAGTTATATAATAATAAGATTAAATAATAATATTAAAATAAGACTAAAAGCATTTAATAAAGAAGTGAACAATTTAAAAAGCAGAGATATATATATTATTGGAGTAACAGGAAAAACTGCTTGTGGTAAAACAACTGTTGCTAAGATGTTAAGTAAAAAGCTTGAAAGAAGCTTTGTCTATGATATTGATTTAGAAGCAAAAAATATATATAAAAAAAATAAAAGTGTTCTTTTAAAACTTAGAGAGTATTTTGGAAACTCAATATTTCTAGATGATAATAATATTGATTTTAAAAAATTAGCTTTAATAGTTTTTAATTCAAAAATTGAACTTGAAAAATTAAACAGAATTATGATTCCGTTAATTGATGAAAATGTAAAGAAGTTTGTTTCAAAGCTGAAAAAAGAAAATAATTGGGATTTTTTAATAATTGATGCAGCAATTCTTTTTAGCTTAGATATTTACAATTATTGTAATTTTATAATTCTGGTTAAATCAAATATTAAAAAAAGATGTAAGCTTTTAATGGAAAAAAATTTAATAAATTTAAACGAAGCGTTAATAAGAATTAAGGGTCAGTATATAAAAATTAAAAAAAATAATATAAACTATATAGTAGAAAATACTAAAGATTTAGAAAGTCTAGAAAATGAAGTTGATAAAGTAAAGGAAATAATATTAAAAGATTATTATGCCAAAAACTCTTAATTTAAGAAAAGGTCTTAATTTAGTAAAAAGTCTTAATTTAACAAAAGTCTTAATTATATAAAAGGGCTTAATTTTATAAAAGATGTTAATTTATAGAATAAATTTAAAAAATAAATAAAGTAGTTTAGTTTAAAATAATATAGCTTAAATGATTTAGCTTTTTTAATAACCATTATAACTATTTATTTAATAAAGATGATAATAAAATTAAAATGATAATAAACAGAAAATTTAAAATTACTTCAAATTATTCACCACAAGGTGACCAGCAAAAGGCGATTGATCAGTTAACAGAAGGCTTAAAAAAAAATTATAAATTCCAGACTTTGCTGGGCGTTACAGGCTCTGGTAAAACTTATACCATGGCTAATGTAATACAGAATATACAGCTTCCCACACTAGTTCTTGCACCAAATAAAACATTGGCAGCTCAGCTTTGTAATGAATTTAAGGAATTTTTTCCAGAAAATGCTGTTGAATATTTTGTAAGTTATTATGATTACTATCAGCCTGAAGCTTATATTCCAAGTAAAGATATGTATATAGAAAAGGACACTTCAATTAATGAAGAGATAGAAAAATTAAGGCTTTCTACTACTAATTCTCTTTATCTTAGAAATGATGTTATAGTAGTTGCAAGTGTTTCTTGTATATATAATCTTGGCTCTCCAATAGAATATGAGAAGCAAAGAATTTTTTTAAAGAAAAACAGTGAATATGAAAGAGAAGAGCTTATTAAAAATTTAATTTCTATTAAATATGAACGAAATGATTATGAATTTAGTCAGGGCAAGTTTAGGGTTAAGGGAGATATTGTTGAAATCTTTCCAGCATATCAAGATAGAGCAGTCAGAATTCAGCTTTTTGGTGATGAGATAGAAAAGATTTATGAATTTGATCCAATTTCAGGGGAAATTTATAATAATTTGGACATGGTTGTAATTTCTCCAGCTACCCATTTTCTTGCAACATCTGATTGGATTAAAAGGGCGTTAACTTCTATTGAAGAGGAGTTGAAAGAAAGAGTTTTATATTTTAAGAAAAACGGTAAGCTCTTGGAGGCTCAAAGGCTAGAATCTAGAACTAGATATGATATGGAAATGATAGCAGAACTTGGGTTTTGTAGTGGAATTGAAAATTATTCAAGACATATTTTAGGAAAAAACCCTGGAGAAACTCCAAATACTTTAATTGACTTTTTTCCAGAAGATTTTTTAACTATTATTGATGAATCTCATATTGCTGTACCTCAAATTAGGGGTATGTATGAGGGGGATAGATCCAGAAAGCAAACCCTTGTTGATTACGGCTTTAGGCTTCCTTCTGCACTAGACAATAGACCGCTAAGATTTGATGAATTTTTAAATAAAGTAAAACGAGTTATTTTTACCACTGCCACTCCAGGCCCATTTGAAAAAAAAGTAAGTATGCAAATTGTTGAACAAATAATTAGACCAACAGGTCTTGTTGATCCTGAAGTTTTTATTCGGCCTACGAAAGCTCAGATAGAAGATTTAATGGGTGAAATAAAAAAAAGAGTTTCTAATGGTCAAAGGGTATTGGTTACAACGCTTACAAAAAAAATGGCTGAGGATTTAGCAGATTTTTTAGCGGGTAAGAACATTAAAGTAAGATATCTCCATTCAACAATTGATACTCTTGAAAGAATAGAAATATTAAGGGGCTTAAGATCAGGAGAATTTGATGTATTAGTTGGAATAAACCTGCTTCGCGAAGGTTTAGATTTACCGGAAGTCTCATTAGTTACTATTTTAGATGCAGACAAAGAGGGCTTTTTACGTTCTGAAATTTCTTTAATCCAGACTATAGGAAGAGCTTCACGAAATGTAGATGGTGCAGTAATTTTATATGCAGATAATATTACAAATGCAATGAAAAACGCAGTTGAAGAGACAAATAGAAGGAGAAAAATTCAAATTGAATACAACATTAAGCATGGCATAACTCCGCAGACAATAAGAAAAAATATTTCAGATATATTAACTGCAACAGGTATTAAATCTAAAAGCTCAGCAAGAACAGAATTAATTTCAGATAAAAGAGAAAAGTTTACAAGTTATATGGATTTAGAAAAATTAAAAAATTTGGATTTATCAAAAATTGATAATATAATAAGCGGCTTAGAAGAAGAGATGCATTTGGCTGCAGCTGAATTAAATTTTGAAAAAGCTGCTTTTATAAGGGATGAAATAAAAAAAATTAAATCTGCAATAGAGATAATAAGTAATTCAAGAGATAAAACATTAAGTAACTCAAGAAATAAAGCAAAGAGATAAAGCATTAATTTAAATAATATTAAAACATTATGTAATAAAATTAACTATGAAAAATGAAATAATAATAAAAGGCGCAAGAGAGCATAACTTAAAAAATATTAATCTAAACATCCCACGTGATAAATTTATTGTTTTTACAGGTGTTAGTGGCTCTGGAAAATCTTCTCTTGCTTTTGATACCATATATGCTGAAGGGCAAAGAAGATATGTTGAATCTTTGTCTTCATATGCAAGGCAGTTTCTTGGACAAATGGATAAGCCAGATGTAGATTTAATTGAAGGACTGTCTCCTGCTGTTTCAATAAATCAAAAAGGGGTTTCTAAAAATCCACGTTCTACTGTGGGGACAATTACAGAAATTTATGATTACTTAAGGGTTCTTTTTGCAAGGATTGGTAAACCTTATTGTTATATTTGTGGAAAAGAAATTAAAAGGCAAACAGTAGACCAAATTGTTGATAGAATTTTACAGTTACCATTAAATACAAAAATCCAAATACTTTCACCCATTGTAAGGGGACGTAAAGGTGAATATAACAAAATAATTGAAAGTGCAAAAAAAGAAGGTTACCTTCGTATAAAAATTGATGATAAAATTTATAACCTTTCAGAAAATCCTGAAATTTCTCTTGATAAAAATAAAAAACATGAAATTGAATTAGTTATTGACAGATTAAAGATAAATGAGCAAATAAAAAAAAGATTAACTGAAGATGTTGAGATTGCTTTAAGAGAAAGCGATGGAATTGTTAGAGTTGAAGTTGATAAAGTTGAAAATGAAAATGAAAATGCAAATGAGAATGAAAATGAGAATGAGAATGGGAATGCTTTAACATTTTCTGAAAAATATACCTGTGTAGACTGCTCAATAAGTTACGAGGAAATTTCACCTAGAATGTTTTCATTTAATAGTCCTTATGGCGCTTGTAGACAATGCAGCGGTTTAGGTTTTAAAAAGGAAATAGACCCAAAACTAATTATTGAAAACCCCTCGCTTTCAATTAATGAAGGAGCTATTTCTTTTTTTAATATGAATTATTCCAACTATTATTCTCAGCTTATGAGGAGCTTAGCAGAAGCTTACGGTTTTGATTTAAACACACCATTTGAAAAATTAGATGATGAAATTAAAAAAATAATTCTTTATGGAACAAATGGGGAAAAAATAAGGGTACGTTATAGAAATCATAAAGGGCAAATTAGATACTATTATTTAAAATTTGAAGGGTTGGCAAATAATTTAACAAGAAGATATATTGAAACCGATTCTGAGGAGCAAAGAGAAAAGATAGACAGGCTAGTAAGTGAAATCCCTTGTCCTTCATGCAAAGGCGCTAGACTTCGTCCTGAAAGCCTTGCAATAAAAATTAACGGAATTTCTATTGCTGAATTTACAAAAAAAACAGTTGATGAAGCAATAGATTGGCTGAAAAATTTACAGCTAAGTCAAAGAGATACTCTAATTGGTGAAAGGTTGATTAAAGAAATAATTGAAAGGCTGTATTTCTTAAAAGATGTTGGCTTGAATTATTTAACATTAGATAGGCAGGCTAAAACATTATCTGGGGGTGAATCTCAAAGAATTAGACTTGCAACTCAAATAGGTTCAGGGCTTGTAGGTGTTCTTTATATATTAGATGAGCCAAGCATAGGACTTCATCAGAGAGATAATAAGAAATTAATCAATGCATTAAAAAGATTAAGAAACTTAGGAAACACAATTATTGTAATTGAGCATGATGAAGAAACTATGAGAAGTGCAGATTGGATAGTAGATATTGGACCAGGTGCAGGCATACACGGCGGAAATATTGTATATTCTGGAAAACTTGAAGGTATTCTAAAATGTGAAAACTCAATTACAGGTAAATATCTTTCTGGAAAATTAAATATTCCAGTGCCACAAAAAAGAAGAAGTGGGAACGGCAAAAGCATTATAATAAAAGGAGCAAGAGAGCATAATTTAAAAAATATAGATGTGGAAATTCCGCTTGGAATGTTTGTTGCTATAACTGGTGTTTCAGGATCTGGTAAAAGCACTTTAATTAATGAAATTCTTTATCCAGCTCTTTTAAACCTTATGACAAAAACAAATCATAGAACTGGGCTGCATCAGGCAATTTTAAATTATCAAAATTTAGATAAAGTAATTGTAATTGATCAATCTCCAATAGGAAGAACTCCTAGGTCTAATCCTGCAACATATACAGGGGTTTTTACATATATTAGAGAATTATTTTCTATGACTCAAGAAGCAAAAATTCATGGCTATAAGCCTGGAAGATTTTCTTTTAATGTAAAAGGCGGTAGGTGTGAAGCTTGTGCTGGTGACGGTGAAATAAAAATTGAAATGCACTTTTTACCTGATATTTATGTGCCTTGTGAAGTTTGTAAAGGTAAAAGGTATAATAGAGAGACTTTAGAGATTAAATACAAAGGTAAAAATATTGCAGAAGTTTTAGATATGACAGTTGAAGAAGCATTAGATTTTTTTAAAAATATTCCTAGAATAAGAAATAAGCTTGAGCTAATTAATGATGTTGGATTGGGATATATTAAGTTAGGTCAGTCGTCGACAACATTATCTGGTGGAGAAGCTCAAAGAGTAAAATTGTCAACAGAATTGTCAAAAAGGGAAACAGGCAATACTTTATATTTGCTTGATGAACCTACTACTGGACTTCATTTTGATGATATTAAAAAACTTTTAAAAATACTTAATAAGCTTGTTGATGCTGGCAATACTGTTGTTGTAATAGAACATAATCTGGAAGTTATAAAGTCAGCTGATTATATAATAGACCTTGGGCCAGAAGGTGGAGATAAAGGTGGACAAATTATAGCTACTGGAACACCTGAGGAAGTCTCAAAAGTAGAATGCTCTTTTACTGGTCAATTTTTAAAAAATGTTTTAAATACAATAGAAAAAAATAAACAAGCTGTTTTTTCTAAATAGTAGAAAAATAAAAATAATAAAATAAAAATAATAAAAAAATATAATCAATGTTACACACGATAAAAAAGTTAAGAATGAAATGGATAGTAAAAGTAAAAATATTAATGTTAAAAATGTTAATAAAGTTAAAGTTATTGATATTATTCCAGAACTGGCTGTTCTCCCTAAAAAGCCAGGAGTATATTTGTTTAAGGATTCATCCGGCAAAATAATATATGTAGGTAAAGCAAAAAACCTTTCAGATAGAGTTAAAACTTATTTTCAACATAAAGATAAATTAGACTACATTACTCACCCAATTTCTTTTTTTACAAATAAAATTGCATCCTTTGACTATATAGTAACAGAAAATGATGTTGAAGCATTAATTCTTGAGAGCAATTTAATAAAAAAAAATAGACCAAAATATAATATTTATTTAAAAGATGATAAATCGTATCCATTTGTTGTTTTAACTGAAAACGAGAGTTATCCTAGAATATTTATCACAAGAAATAAAAATATAAAAGGTGCAAAGTATTTTGGACCTTTTACAAATGTTAAAAATTTAAAAGAATTACTAGTTCTACTAAGGAAAATATTTAAAATTAGAGATTGTAATAAACCTACTCCAGGAAAAATTAAAAATTCTGTCTGTTTAAACTATCATATTGAACTTTGTTCTGCACCATGCGTTGGAAATATATCTGAATTTGATTATAGACAAAATACTGAGTTAATAAAACTTCTTTTTACAGGTAAGGGAAATAAAATTATTAAAATTTTAAAAAATAAAATGGCTGAATATTCTGCCCATCAAGAATATGAAAAAGCAGATTCAGTTAAGAAACAAATTGAATTAATAGATAGCTTAATGATAGACCAAAAAATATTTTTTAATTTAACTTCAAAAAATAGTTGGGATGCAGTCTCTTGCAGCTTTGATGAAGAGTTGAAGTTTGCCGCAGTAAGTGTATTTAGCTATAGGAATAATGAATTAGTTTCTGTAAATAATTTTTTAATATCAAATGTTGTTGTTGCAAATCCTTCTGAACTATTAAGTGCATTCATTAAAGATTATTATTTAGAAATTGATAACATTAGCTCATTTATACATATTCCTTATAGAATTGAAGATAAAAATGCTATTGAACAATGGTTTAAACAGCTAAAAGGAAAGAAAATTGAAATTAAAGTTCCAAAAAAAGGTCCTAAAAAAGAAGTTTTAGAGATGGCAACTAAAAATGCAGTGTTATTTCTTGAAAAGAAGAAATTTGAGAAAAGCTCTGGTCATTCTAAGGTATTCAAAGAATTATTAAATATTAAGGAGTTGCTTGGTCTTAAGAATATACCAAAAAGAATAGAGTGTTATGATATTTCAAATATTGGGCCAAACTTTTGTGTTGGTGCAATGTCTGTTTTAATAAATGGAAGTCCTCTTAAAAGTAATTATAGGCATTTTAAAATAAAAACTGTTGCTGGACAAGATGATTTTTCAATGATAAGTGAAATATTAAGTAGAAGAATTAAATACTTAGCTAATCTAAATTTAAACATTGAAGAGAGCTTTTATGAAAAACCTGATTTAATTGTAATTGATGGTGGTAAAGCTCAATATAATGCAGCAAAAAGAGTATTGGATAATGAAAACATACATGATATTGATTTAATCAGTATTGCAAAAAAACATGAAATTATTTATTGCAGCAAATATCCAGATGGATTTTTAACAAAAAAATTTGAAGAGAAGCATCAAAGTATTGCAAGAATAATTTATAAAGCTAGAGATGAAGCACATAGATTTGCAATCACTTTTCACAGAAAATTAAGGGAAAAGCATATGACAAATTCTATTCTTGATGGAATTAAAGGCATTGGAAAAATTAAAAAAGAAAAAATACTTAGCAAATATCCGACATTAGATGAATTAAAATCTGCAACTCTTCAAGATTTGTTAAAAATTAAAGGATTAAGCTATAAAGATGCAGTAAATATTTATGACAGTTTAAACAGGTATTGATAATTTTTTAATTTATTAAGTATTTTTTAAATATTTATTAAAATGTTTAAATATATATAACAATTAATATGACAATTAAAATTATTAGTTTATAATTATTATAATTTTAAATATTGTTAAATTTATAATTGTGGTAATAAATGACAAAATTAGGACAATAAGGTATATTATAATAACTTATAATTAAAGATACAATTTATCAGCTAATTTTTCTAATTTATATAATTTATATAATTTATTTTAGTGTGTAAAACGACTTCTGCTGGAGTAATTTATGCAAGAATTAAAATTAATTATTGTCACTGGATTATCAGGAGCAGGTAAGACTTCTGCCCTTCGGTATTTTGAAGATGCAGGATATTACTGTATTGATAATTTGCCTGCAAGCTTATTAATTAATGTAATTGATTTTTTTAAGATGAAAGATAAAACTATTGATAGAGTAGCAGTAGCTATTGATTTACGTAGCGGTTTGTTATTTAATGAAATATATGGCACCATAGATATTTTAAAAGAAAAGAAAATAACATTTAAAATTGTTTTTTTAGAGGCAGCAAAAGAAATTTTAATTAGAAGATTTTCATTAACAAGAAGAAAGCATCCGTTAACTGAAAATGGCAACTTACCTACAGGAATAGAAAAAGAAAAACAGCAATTATATAAATTGAGAGAAATTTCAGACGTTATAATTGATACAACATCTCTTTCACCAAGAGAATTAAAATTAGAAATTGCTGAGAGATTAATGAGTCCAGAAGAAAAAAGCAATTTATTTCAGATAAGCATTATTTCTTTTGGTTATAAATATGGTATACCCCATGAAAGTTTGGATATAGTTATGGATGTAAGGTTTTTACCAAATCCATATTATATTGATGAATTAAAAGATTTGGATGGACATAATAAGGAAATAATTGATTTTGTTATGAATAAGGAAGAAACGAAGCAGTTTCTTCGTTTATTTGAAAAATTATTGGACTTTTTAATCCCAAATTACATTGAAGAAGGTAAAAGTTATTTAGGTATTGGCATTGGCTGCACAGGCGGTAGACACAGATCTGTTGTTATTGCAGAAAGAGTTTATTATTATTTAAAGCTTAAAGGTTACTCTTTAAAACTCTTACATAAAGATATTGATAAAATTGAATGACAAAATTGAATAAAATATTTTAATTTTATTCTTTATTATTTGTTATAAATCTGTTACAATATTGCGATTTATTAAAAATAGTTAAATGTTAAATTAAAAATAGTTAGTAAAAAGGAGGAAAAATGGCTATTAAAGTTGGAATTAATGGATTTGGCAGGATTGGTAGAGTTTTTATGAGGG
>Ga0136652_1000695_pt1 | contig 15697 bp, 19 predicted proteins | sample ConPoolayeEmetaG_FD_94864 | JGI IMG/M metagenome (GOLD analysis project Ga0136652, IMG submission 94864) | Hot spring microbial mat communities from California, USA to study Microbial Dark Matter (Phase II) - Cone Pool mat layer E metaG... ...
CCGGGGTATCTTTTCAAGATAAATGGACTCATTTTCACCTAAATGAGAATGGCTTCTTGTAGCGAGTAAGCTTCACTCAATCTCCAATAAGAAAAGTAACTTCGTGAGCCAGCGCTACCATAGTTGAAATACTCGTTTTGAGCCACTGACAGACTTGGTTACCTCCGGTTTATATCCCGGTCACCTCCGAACATTGCTTCACCTTCTTATTACGCCGTTCTCGCCGCTTGCCCTGAAAGGGGGTTCAAGCGATGGTAATAAGAGCAGTATCACCGCCAGACGGACAGCCCGGCAGGGCTTCACCCTCGGTCATCTTTTCAGTTCGCCTGATAAGGCTATGAATCTGATAAAGTTACGTATCACATGCACATAAGCACCACCGCGATAAATTCATTACGGGAAAATCGCAAAAAGCGGTAAAATGTTCATTTTTCCATGCCAATGGTATTGACAAAGGTGTTATAATCGTCATAGGCAATCATTGGCATATGGTAATACGTAACAGCTATGTGATTATTACAAGAATAGTACTCCAAAAATCTTGACAAAAGGAGGTGATGGGCGTTAAGCAGAAAGTATTCTGAAAAACCTTCTTCCCACCCTTTCTCCCAATAATCTCTCAGGAGGAGATGAATGAGAAAAAAGAGCATTCTTCTGGTTCTGGTCCTAATTACAATTGTAAGCGTGGTTATGGCATGTGCCAAACCGGCTCCCACACCCACACCAGCACCAGCGCCAGCTCCAGCACCTGCTCCAGCGCCCGCACCTGCCCCCGCGCCAGCCCCCGCTCCTGCCCCGTCACCATCACCCACACCAACACCCGCCCAGCCGGCAAAAGTAATCACCTGGATTGGACAGTCAGCTCTGGGCACTGGAATACCGGTAACAGATGGACTTTATAGACTGAGTGAAAGAATCACCACCGCCACCGGTGGGCGCCTGGTGATGAAGCCAAATCCGGCTGGCTCAGTCTGCCCGGCGACAGAGGAATGGAAGGCAGTCCATACCGGCGTTCTGGACTTCTGCGCGGGCGGTGGTTCCTACATGACTGCCGAGGTGAAGTTTGGCTCAATGATTTCTCAGAGGGTTGCCGGACTGCCGCCCCTGGAGCACCTCATCTGGATGACCTGGGTTGGCTCTGACCTGATTAACAAGTGGTATCAGGCGAAAAACTTTGACATGATGGATGTCAAAGGTGCCGGCTGGCATGGCACCCCTGAAATCTGGATTCATCTGGACAAGCCGCTCAAATCACTGGCAGACTTCAAAGGTTTGAAGATGCGTTGCTCCGGTGATGGCGGCGCAGTCATCGCCCGGATGGGTCTGGGTACCGTCTTTATGCCTTTGGGCGAGCTCTTTGAAGCCATGAAGCGTGGCACCATTGATGCCTATGAGTGCAGTTCCCCGCAGTTTGACTGGACAATGAAGTTGAATGAAGTCGGCAAGTATATCTATCTATCGCCGACCCGAGCCCCCACCGAGGTCTACCAGTTCCTGGTGAAGCGGAGCAAGTGGGAACAGCTGCCTGATGACATTAAGATAATCGTGGAAGACATTGGCCGCGCTGAGGCAACCCGTTATCATAGCATCCTTGTCTCTAAAGATGAATCAGCGCTGGAGAACTTCAAAAAATATGGTAATATCGTGGAAAAGCTTCCGGCAGATATTGATGCGGAGTTTGTCAAGCAGGCGAACATCTATCTGGATGAGCAGGCGGCAAAGTATCCTGAGGTGAAGGAAATCCTGACCTCCATGCGCGCCTTTGGCAGGATGTGGGACCAGCTCTACGGGCTTCCTGACTGGGCTAAAGTCGGGCTTTAAGCCCGGTCTCAGCTAACAAAATAAACTTAGCATATCCCCGCTCCGAGCCTGAAAACTCGGAGCGGGGATAGGAGTAAGTTGTGAAAAAAGTTTTGAAAGCTATTGACGCTATCAATGAATGGATGGGCACGAAACTGGTCAAGTGGCTGGCGGTCATCCTGGTCCTGGTGGTCACGGGAGAGGTGTTCATGCGGTTTGTACTTAACCGCCCCACCACTCAGGGACCAATCCTTGCCATGTGGACCGGTGCCGTGCTTTACGCTCTTTCCTGGGGATATATTCACCTGCACAAAGGTCACGTGAGGGTAGATATTGTTTACGGTCGCTTTTCGCCAAGAGTCAAGGCAATCTTTGATGCTATCTGTTTCATTGTTTTCATGTTACCTTGGATTGGCTTGATGAGCTACGCCGGTTTCAAGTGGACCTGGTATGCCTGGTCCACCTGGGAAAGGACACAGGAGACCTACTGGTATCCCATCACCGGTCCAACCAGGACACTGATATTTATTGGCATTGCCCTTTTTACCCTGCAATGCATCGCTCAGTTCATTCGTGATATCTATCTGGCAGTGAGGAACAAAGCCTATGATTGATATAAGCCCGGGTCTTGCCACTCTGCTGATGTTCGGGACGCTATTATTAGGTGTTCTGCTGGGTTATCCTCTGGCTTTTGTTGTTGGCGGCATCGGCATCGTCACCGGCGTGCTTCTTTTTGGCGTGCCGGTTTCCCTTGAGCTTATCTACCAGCGTGCCTACAGCCTGATAAACAACTATACCCTTCTGGCGGTGCCCGGTTTTATTTTCATGGGTACCATGATGGGCTATTCCGGGATAACGGAAAAAATGTTTTCATCTTTATACGTCTGGCTCGGCGGGCTGAGAGGCGGGCTGGCCATCGTCACGGTACTGGTGGGGGTTGTCCTTGCCGCCTGCGTGGGGGTGATCGGCGCTTCTGTCACGGCTATGACGCTGGTTTGCCTGCCTCCGATGGTCAAACGGGGCTACGATAAAGCCTTTGCCTGCGGCGCCGTTTGTGCCGGCGGCACTCTCGGTATCCTCATTCCGCCCAGCGTGATGCTGGTGGTCTATGGGCCGATGGCTACGCTTTCCGTAGGCAAGCTGTTCTTCGGCGCTTTCATCCCCGGTTTTATGCTCGCCGGATTATACCTGGCTTACATTTTCGTGCGTGGTTACCTCCAGCCCCATCTGGGTCCGGCAGTGCCCTTAGAAGAAAGGAAAGTACCTCTCCTCAAAAAGACTGCTGACCTTATTGTCTCGCTGGTGCCGCCTTCAATACTGGTACTTTCCGTGCTGGGTGCTATCTTCTTCGGTGTGGCTACTCCCACAGAAGCCGCCGCTGTAGGCGCGCTCGCCACTACCCTCCTGGTGATTGCCTACCGCAAGTTCAGCTTCACTGCCCTGAAAGACACTGCCCTGGAGACGATGAAAATCTCCGGTATGATACTTCTCATCGGAGCGGTGTCCTTTGCTTTCGTGGGGATATTTGTGCGTGCTGGCTGTGGTGATGTGATACAGAGCTTTATCCTGGGCGCTCCCGGCGGAAAATGGGGTATCTTTGCTATTATTCAGCTCATCATCTTCATCCTGGGGTTTGTCCTTGACTGGCTGGGAATACTATTCATTCTGGTACCGGTGATAACACCAGCGGCGGCAGAGCTCGGATTTGACCCCATCTGGTTTGCCATGATGGTCTGCATTAACCTCCAGAGCTCCTTCATGACCCCTCCGTTCGCCTATGCTATCTTCTATCTGAAAGGGGCGGCGCCGCCAGAGCTGGGAATAACCGTAGGTGACATTATGCGAGGAGTCATTCCTTTTGTGGTTCTCATTCTGGTTGGCATTGCCCTATGTATCGCTTTCCCGGAGCTTATTCTCTGGTTACCAAGCAAAATGATTAAATAGATAAGCCTTGTTCGCTTCAGGAAGGCAGTCCTGAAACTTCCTGGTTTGCTATGAGGCAAGCGGGTACTGTCACTACTGTTGCGGTAATATGGCATAACAGGTAATAATAAGCGCACGGCATTCTTAGGAGGCTGAATCAATGAAAATAGCTGAGCTTAAGACATACATTGTGGGGACTCCACCGCCTCATCACGGTGGATACAACTGGGTCTTCCTGAAAATCACCACAAACGATGGTATCTCAGGTTTCGGTGAGGCGTATGGAATACCATTTGACGCCAGAGCGGCAGTGCGATTGATTGAGGACATGGGTGAACGGCTGGTGATTGACACTGACCCGTTCCAGATAGAAAAACTCTGGAGAATACTATACGGTAGCGGGTACGGTCAGCATCCGGACATGGTCAAAATGGGAGTTATCAGCGCCTTTGAGATGGCATGCTGGGACATCATCGGAAAGGCGCTTGGTCAGCCAATCTATAACCTGCTGGGCGGGCAGTATCATGAAAAACTCAGGTCATATACTTACCTTTACCAGGCTCCTGACCATTCACCGAGCGGTGAGGCGGCTCTGCATTGCAGCCCGGAGCGAGCCGCAAAGAGAGCAGCAGAGTACGTGGCGCAGGGCTTTACGGCGGTAAAGCTGGACCCCATTATTAACCTCATGTCACCGCTGGACCCCCGGGAGCTTTCCCTACAAGCGCTGGAGAATGCGGAGGCGGTCGTTAAGAGTGTGCGGGAGGCGGTCGGCGGTGAGTGTGATATCCTCATCGGGACACACGGGCAGATGACCACCCATAGTGCCATCAGATTAGCCAGGAGACTGGAGAAATATGACCCGCTGTGGTTTGAGGAGCCGGTGCCTCCAGAGAATGTGGCGGAAATGGCAAGAGTTGCCCGCATGACCAGCATTCCCATCGCCACCGGGGAGCGTCTGTCAACAGTGTACGAGTTTGCTCATTTACTGGAGCAACAGGCGGCAGCAATTTTACAGCCGGCTCTGGGACGTGTGGGAGGCATACTGGAGGCTAAGACAATAGCCGGCATGGCTGAAGCACACTACGCCCAGATTGCACCACACCTGTTCTGTGGTCCCATAGAAGCCGCGGCGAATATCCAGATAGATACCTGCTGTCCTAACTTCCTGATTCAGGAGAGTATAGAGACATGGGGTGGTTTTCACGCCGAAATTCTGAAAAAGCCGCTTCAATGGGAGAACGGTTACATCATACCGCCCACTGAGCCCGGTCTGGGCGTTGAACTAAATGAAGAGGTGATTGCCAGGCATCCATATAACCCGGTCAAAGCAAAGACCTGGCACTGGGAAACAGCCACTGACCTGTAGTCCAGACGTGATGCCCTGAAAGTAGCGGTTCAGCGTGAACGTATGCCCTGCATCTTTTGCCCTTCCTTGTTAATAATATTGCTTTAGTGTATAATATAAATAATTAGTTCAGTTTAGGTTGTTAAGAGCTTTCAGATTACGTTAAGACTCAGATGACCTAACTCTAACTAAAATGTAAAAGAGAGGAGGTCATCTATGAGTTTTCAGGAGAAATCTCTCCAGTGCTCCGATTGCGGAACCACCTTCGTCTTCAGCGCTGAGGAACAGGAGCTTTTCCAGTCAAGAGGCTATACCAACGAGCCCAAGCGCTGCCCCTCATGCCGCCAGGCAAGAAAAGCTGAGCGTTACGGGAATTCCGGTTTTGGCACCCGGCGCCAGATGTTCCCGGTGAAATGCGCCGAATGCGGTAAAGACACTGAAGTCCCCTTTGAGCCTCGCGAGGACAGACCAGTTTACTGTAGCGATTGCTACCGCAAAGTCAGACCGACCAAGTAACGCCGGCTGACCTTTCAGGACATGCACAGGCTGGGATTTCCGGTCTGTGTATGTCCCTAGAATGTGATGTGATGTTATGGGATTAGAAGCAACACTGCGTGAAGGAGAATCCCAGGAATCTTTACTGAAACGCTTTCAGAAGATGATTCAGATGGATGGCATCCTGCGCGAAGCCAAAGCGCATCGCTTTTTCGTGTCCAGAGGTGAAGCCACCCGCATTAAAGCGCAGAATAGCGCCAGGCGGAGACGACGTCAGAAATAAATCAGGTACATGTGCTGACGATTATAATCGCCAGCAATATATAAAGGAGGCAATGCCATGAAACTCTATGTGGGCAACTTATCCTACGAGATAACTGAAGATGAACTGCGGGAAGCGTTCGTCCCTTATGGAGAGGTGAAATCAGTAAGCATACTCAGTGACCGGTATAGCGGACGACCCAAGGGATTTGGCTTCGTTGAGATGTCTTCCAAAGCTGAAGGAGAAGCAGCTATTGCCGGTCTTAACGGGAAACCTTTGAAAGAGCGGACTCTGGTGGTCAATGAAGCCCGTCCCCGTCCTGATAGCAGGAGCGGCGGCTATGGCGGCGGCAGATACGGCGGCAAAAGAAGAGACCGCAGATATTAAACCACCCGCGCCACATAAGCTGATAATCTTTACATCATCCCTATTACCGCATCTCCATTGAGGAAAGCTCAACCAGCAAAGGTAGTCTTGCCTGCAAAACGGAGCAATAATGAATATCTATGTTGGTAACTTATCCCTTGAGATGACTGAAGAAGAACTGCGGCAGGAATTCTGCGCTTTTGGCAGTGTGGCATCGGTCAGCATCTTGAATGACAGGTATATTGGCAGTGGACAGCCCAGGGGCTACGGCTTTGTGGAAATGCCATCGCATTCAGAGGGACAGTCCGCCATCGCCGCTCTCAATGGAAAAATAATAAAAAATCACGTGATGAACGTTATTGAAGCACTACCCCTCTCACATAGTGAAAATGCCTGCCACTGCTACCGTCAAAAAAACAGCCGCCACACCGGCAAAGCAAGGCAGAGAAACAGACCCGGGTAACACCACCACAGGACTGCACCTGGCTTTCCGCGCTTTTCAACCGCCCCTGCTCTCAGCCAGGACATGTTCACGGTTTTGGCAGGGAGCGATATTTAGCATGTTCTCTGAGATGCGCCCGGATATCAAGAACCGTTTTAAGCACCAGAAGCAATAAAAGCCCGGCGATAGGCGATTGCAAAACCATTAACAGGAACCCGCCCAGGATAATGGTCACGTGCAATAGCACCACCCGCGCATAAGGCTGTGCCATCAGCTGTCCGGCGCGAACCTGGCGATACTCCCCGCGTCCGATGTAGTTCAGCACAAAAGAAAGCCCGTGACTGACTGCCAGCGCCAGTACTACCCACGCTACCTGCGCCTCACGGATAATCTGAAATACCACGGCAACATCTGCAGGGAACGGCATGTCTTCCCTGAAGTAACCTCCGAATACACCGAACAAAAACAAGCCATGCCCGAACGCGAACATGCCGTAGTGAACGCAGAAGAACGGGATGACAAAGAGTTTTTCTCCCCAGCCGGCAGATTCACCCGGTGCCGCTAAAAGCATTTTCAGCACGTTATATCCGCCGATGATAATGTTCTCCAGCCAGAACAGCATCAGCAGCGGGAATACCTCCCACCCCAGAAAAACCACGCCGTAAACCGGGAACAGATTCGCCGCGATGAGGGCAATGAGAGAAGGCCTGAGCAATTCAGAGGAGTCTACTTTCATGCCGGTTAATCTATTTAACATGCCCGCCTCCGGCGTTCATTGCCAGAACATTCAATAGGTTTGCTTGAACTATAGCAGACTCCACCTGTCATTTCCACCTTGAACAGCACATACCTGAGTATCTCCCGCTATTGCAAAGTTTTTTGTTCGTTCTGGCTGGTGCCGTCATTGTCCCTTGCCACTCACTGCAGAATGGCAACCTCAATGGATTGATAGATACTGCTCCATCCTCATGCTGAAAAACGCGCAATGACATAGAATAAACTGAGGGCAAATAACATCCCATCCAAAAGCACTTTGACAAAAGCCCCAAATGTTATATAATTCATACAAACTCGCCAAACTGTGCTTTAGCTCACTTTTGAAGCAGAGGTTCTTCCTGAGAATCAGCAGAGGAACGAGGAGGTGAAAAGAAATAGGAGAGCTTAACCGCTATCAGTCAGACATTATTCACAGAAGGAGAACACAATTATGAAAAAAATTGTCGGAATCATAGTTATTTCTTTGGTCATTGTTTCACTGGCGCTGACCGCCTGTGCCAAACCAGCGCCAACTCCGTCACCATCGCCAGCACCCGCCCCTGCTCCCGCTCCGGCGCCGGCACAGCCCGCACAACCAATCAAATGGACCTTCCAGGCGGCATTCCCCGCCGGAGACCCGTGGTATGAAGATGCCGTAGAGATAATAAAGAAAAGAATCATGCCCGCCGCTGGAGGACGTCTGGTAATTGATATCTTCCCGGCTGGCGCAGTGGTGCCTGACACCCAGGAAGCTGACTCTCTGCGCACTGGCACACTGGATTACGCCTATACTGCCAACGGTTACAACAAGCACCTTAATCCCGCCTTCCCGCTCTTTGACCAGATGGCAGGCGGGTTGTCAACCACGCAGTTATACTACTGGCTGCAGGCGTACGGCGGCAATGAGCTGGCAGAAGCAGAATATGCTAAGTTTGATATCAAGTACCTCTGCTGCCAGCTAGGTCCCCCGGAAGACTTTGCTTACACTAAAGGGATTGAGCTCAAGACCCTGGACGATGTCAAGAAGCTCAAGATGCGCACTGCCGGTGTCGGCGGTGAAATCATGCAGAAGCTCGGTGCTTCTACTGTCTTCCTGCCGGGCGGAGAGCTTTACGAGTCCATGCAGAGAGGTGTCATCAACTCCTTTGAGTACAGTGGCGCGGCTTCTTTCTTGGATATGCACTTCAACGAAGTGGTCAGCCACCTCTATATCTCCTATTCCCGCGCCCCGTCAGACTCTAACGTGATGCTGGTAAGCATGAAGTCATGGAATGCTCTCCCTGACGACCTCAAGTCTATCGTTCTCTGGATTCAGCGCGGCGCCCAGCAATTGACCTGGGAGCGCACCATACCCAGGAACGGTGCGGCACTGCAGAAGATTAAGGAATACGGCATAAAGGTGGAGCGGCTCCCCAAGGAAATTGAGGACGCCGTCATCGCCACTGCCCAGGCATATTTTGATGCTGAGGTAGCCAAGTATGGACCTAACAGCCTGTATGCCAAGGTAGTCAAGTCCATGCGTGAATTCAAAGTGCTCTGCGAGGCTCAAGGCGTCTTCTAAAGAATAAGCCATCAAGCCCCGCCCTGAAATTCACCCTCGCTTCGGGACACTTCCCCGGAGCGAGGGTCTCCCTGAAGATAATTTAGTGAGTAATGCCAACCATGAAGAAAACAATACAGGTCTGCGAGTCTATCAGCGAGTGGACCGGGAAAATCTCCATGTGGTTTTGCCTGTTCCTGGTGCTCCTGCTCAGCTGGGAAGTCTTCATGCGCTATGTCCTCAACAGACCAACTATCTATTCTTATGAAATCTCCACAATGATGGGAGTGACTATTGCCGTCGGTGGGCTGGCGTTTGCCCACAAATACCATGGCCACGTAAGAGTGGATGTTTTCTGGAAAAACTTCTCACCTAAAGGTAAAGCCATCGCTGATATTGTCAGCGCAGTGCTCTTTTTTTTCCCTTTCGTAACCGTTATCGTTTACATCTCCTGGAAATGGATGGTGCGCTCTTTTATAGAGAATGAGATACTCATCCAGACCTACCTTTATCCTCCTGCCTGGCCCATCAGGGCAGTGATGATGCTCGGTTTTCTGCTGTTTCTGCCTCAGGGGCTGGCTAAGCTTCTGCGTGACTGGCACATGGTAAGAACAGGTGAAGAGCTATGATGACTCTCAGCCCGGAGATGGTCACCATCCTCATGCTGGGCGGCTTAATATTAACCGTTCTCACTGGCTTTCCCCTGGCAATGCCCATCGGCACCATCGCCATCGCGGTGGGCTTATTGGCTTTCGGCACGCCTGTTTTTGACCAGGTGTACCAGCAGATTTTTGCTATCCTGCATAACTATGTCCTTCTGGCGCTACCTCTATTTGTTTTCATGGGCGTGGTGCTGGAATATTCGCTCATCGCCGATAAAATGTATGACTCTCTTTTTCTGTTGTTTAGCGGTTTCAGGGGCGGGCTGGCAATCATCACCATCATCCTCGGCACGATTCTGGCCGCCTGCGTGGGCGTAATCACCGCTTCTGTCACCATGCTCACCACCGTAGCTTTGCCCGCCATGGTGAAACGGGGATATGACCGGAGTCTTGCCTGTGGTGTCATTTGCGCCGGCGGCTCGCTGGGCATACTCATTCCGCCCAGCGTGATGCTGGTCATCTACGGTCCCATGGCAAGGGTATCAGTAGGCAAGCTCTTCTTCGGAGCAATGGGACCCGGTGTTCTCCTAGCCCTGCTATACATCAGCTACGTGACCATCCGCTGTTATCTGGACCCAAAGCTTGCGCCCACTGTGCCGCCGGAAGAAAGAGCCGTGCCGCTTTCCCGCAAGTTAAAGATGGTTTTTGTCTCCTTGGTTCCGCCGGCTTTCATTATTCTATCAGTTCTCGGTGTCATCTACATGGGTATCGCTCCGCCCACGGAAGCCGCGGCAATCGGTAGCTTCGCCGCGTTAATCCTGACCATTGTCTACCGCCGCCTTACCTGGTCAACGCTGATTAAGATTCTGCGGCGTTCTTTAAATATCAGCAGTGTGGTGATGTTCATCGGCGCAGCCTCAGTTGCTTTTACCGGCGTATTTCTCAAAGCAGGTGGCGGGAAGGTAGTCCAGGAGGCAGTGCTGGCTACCCCCGGCGGACGCTGGGGCGTCTTTTTCATGGTCATGTTCATCTACTTCATCCTGGGGTTTTTTATTGAATGGCTGGGCATATTTTTCATTATGGTGCCCATACTGGCGCCCATCGCACCCCTACTGGGTTTTGACCCCATCTGGTTTGGCATCATGATTTGCGTCAATCTACAGATGTCCTTTTTGACGCCACCGTATGCCTTCGCCATATTCGTCCTGCGCGGCGTGGCGCCGCCGGAACTCAGGATAAATTCCGCTGAGATAATCCGGGGAGTCTGGCCCTTCGTCATCCTTATCATTGTGGCACTGGCGCTGTGCATCACCTTCCCGGAGATAATCACCTGGCTTCCGAGCAAGATGATAAAGTAGCCCGCTAAAAGACATTTAGCTCAAATTCACTGATGCGCCGATACTGGTGCTCTCACCGCACACTTCGCCTGCCAGAAAGAACAGCTCGCCGTATTACTTTGCTGAATTTCGTATGTTACAATTAATTGTAGAGGGTTAACGTCAAACATATAAAACTGAGGGAGGCGAGAATGACTATTAGACACGTTAGCGGCAGGAAAAAAGGCAAAGTGATGCTCTATGCCCTGAGCACCTGCGTCTGGTGCCAGAAAACCAAGGATTTGCTCAATAATCTGGGTGTGGACTACTCCTTCACCGATGTTGACCTCCTGTCAGAACCTGAAAAAAGTGATGCCAAGGAGCAAATAAAGAAATTCAATCCCGCCTGCACCTTCCCCACTCTGGTGATAAACGACGACAAGTGCATTGTCGGCTATCAGGAAAGTAAAATCCGTGAGGCTCTCAAGCTGTGAGCACCGAGATAACATCAGATGAGGTGGTCCGGCTTTATGACAGACTACGGAAGGAAGCAGAATCTGCCGGCTACCACCTCAATCCAGACAGGGAAAGAACCAAAGCCCTGATAAAAGGCTTGCTGGTCAATGAAAAGAGGTATGGCTACTGGTCCTGCCCCTGCCGTCTGGCTTCAGGCAATAAAGAGGAAGACCTTGACATCATCTGCCCCTGTGATTACCGCGACCCAGACCTTACCGCTTACGGCACATGCTATTGCGGGCTGTATGTCTCTCAGGCGGTGGTGAGGGGTGAAAAACAGATTGTTTCCATTCCTGAGCGCAGACCTCCGCCTGAAGAAAGAAGGAGAAGAAAGATGCAGGTACAGAAAACCGGAACATCCTCACTGCCTCTGCCGGTCTGGCGCTGCTCGGTCTGTGGTTATCTGTGTGCCCGGGAAGAACCGCCGGAAGTATGCCCCATCTGCAAAGCCAGAAAAGAGCGGTTCATTCAGTTCATGTAAATGCGCTGGTGATGAGACAAAAGTCGCTGACAGCCCGGCAGGTCTTGCCTAAACTGAAAAAGTGAAAGAAACTTATGAAGAGCAGAGTAATTATCGGAGTTACTGCCGGAGCCATTATCGGCATGGTTTTAGGATATCTCGCCAGTCAGGGTAATGCCGGCGCAAGCATAAGAGGCGTATTTATTGGAGGCGTCATCGGCGTCATTGTGGGTGTTTTCTTCATGTCTCTGTTTTCCCGCTCCGCTGATTCCTAGGCGGGCTCATCCGCCGCTCGCTCATCAGGACGCAAAGTCTGACTCTAACCTGATAGCGATTTTGTGAAGGGGCTGGAGGCATAAAAACCAGGGAACGCGGAGAAGTAGTAATGCTTTGCTGGGGGGAGGCTTTCATATGAAAGAAGTGGTAATTATCAATGAAGCACTCTGTCAGGGGTGCGGGTCATGCGTTGATATGTGCCCACAGCAGATTCTGTACATAGACCCAAAAACGAATACCGCCAGGGTAACTGACCACGCCCGCTGTGACCGCAGACGGGGCTGTGAAAAAGTCTGCCCGGTGAGAGCCATTAAAATACTTTAGAGGAAGCAGAAAAATGCCAATCTACGAATACGAATGTGAGAAATGCGGCAATAAATTTGAGGAACGGCGAAGCGTCAAAGACTGTGATGCCGAACTTAAATGCCCGAAGTGCGGGGAGCATGACACCAAACGGGTATTCACCGCCGCCAGCACCGCCATCTTGGGCAGTTGCAGCGCGTCCTTCGGGTCCACCTGAGGACCAAAGTGGTGAGGCAGTTGCCCCACAAAACGGGAAAATTTCTTCGTAGATGACTTTTTCACCTGACACGTGAAGTGTTTTTCTCTCTAGTAAGTGGTGCAGTTTTACCATATAATCTTAAACCGGATGGATAAAAGGAGAGACTGCCGTGAAAAAAAGGTTTCTATTGCTCATGACGGTTCTGGCGATAGTGCTCACCGCCTGCAGTGGCGCAGGTGGAGGCAAAGGTCCCATCACCATCGGCTCCAAGATTGACACTGAAGGCGCGCTCCTCTCCCAGATGATGATTCTCATGCTCCGGGCTAACGGCTTTGAGGTCATTGATAAGTCTTCCTTCGGTCCCACCAGCGTGGTCAAGAAAGCACTGGAAACCGGCGAACTTGACATGTACCCTGAGTACACCGGCAACGGCGCCTTCTTCTTTGATGAGACTGAATCTGACGTCTGGAATGACGCTCAGAAAGGCTACGCCCGGGTAAAACAGCTTGATTTGGAAAAGAACAACATCGTCTGGCTCAAGCCTGCTCCGGCGAACAATACCTGGGCAATTGCTGTGCCCAAAACCCTTGCGGATAAGGAGAATCTGAAGACGCTGGATGACTTCGCCGCCTACGTCAACCGTGGCGGTTATGTCAAGCTAATCGGCTCCGAGGAGTTTGTCACCAGCCCGGTGGCTCTCCCCAGGTTCCAGCAGGTATATGGCTTCACCCTCAAGCAGAACCAGCTTCTCACCGTCTCCAGTGGCGATACCGCGCAGACAGAGAAAGCGGCTTATGAGGGTACTGACGGCGTCAATGCGGCGATGGCATACGGCACTGATGGCGGTCTCAGCGCCTTCGGGCTGGTGGTACTTGAAGACCCGAAAGGTGCTCAGCCGGTCTATGAGCCTGCCCCCAGGGTCCGCGGGGAAATCATGGAGAAATATCCTGAAATCGCCGGTATCCTGGACCCGGTATTTCAATCTCTGAGCCTGGAAACGCTCCAGACCCTCAACGCAAAAATCGCTGTGGAAGGGCGCAACGCCGCTGACGTGGCGCAGGAATATCTCACCAGCAAGGGATTTCTGAAATAATCCCCTGGTGAAAGTCAGGGATGGCATGATTTTCCTCCGGGCAAAACCGGACAGCGTCGCTATTACGGGAGCAGTCATCGGTCTTTGGTCTCTCCTGCCCGGCTGGCTCACCCTGAAGCCGAGCCGCATCGCCACCGGGACGAGCCTGAGCCTGTGGGACAGCTTCACCTTGCCCGGCGCCCTCAGCATCATATTTCTCTGGCTGGTATGTTTCAGTTTTTCCTTCCGCCTGAAAAACGAGCGCCTGGCGCTCCTCACCGGCATCTGCGCCAACCTTATCGCTATCGCCAGTTTCCTGATGGCTGGACTATCGGCAGAGCGCTTGCTTGCAGGGGAAGAGGCAACCGCACGCGTATCGCTTGGCGCTGGCATCTGGCTGACGTTAATCGCCACATACATTGTCATCTTTGCCGCCCGCCAGAAGCTGGGGCAATCGCCTCTCTGGAAAAACCTCGTTTCCTGGAGCGGTCTGGCGGTCATCATCTTTCTCTTTGCCTCCGGCTGGCTCAATGAACTCTCCATCGTGAGGGAGTTCCTTGACCGTGAAGCCCGCTTTATGCAGGAGCTAGTTCATCACGTGATGCTGGTGGGTGTCAGCGTTTCCATCGGTGGGGTGCTAGGCATCATGCTCGGCATCTGGGCAACACGGAGCGGCGCCGCGGAGAAGCCTGTTTTCTTCTTCAGCAATATCACTCAGACCATCCCCAGTTTAGCCCTCTTCGGACTGCTCATCGCCCCACTCTCCATTCTTTCGTTTACCTTCCCCACCCTGCGTGAGCTTGGTATCAGAGGTGTAGGTGATACCCCCGCCATCATCGCCCTCATCATTTATTCGCTCCTGCCCGTTGTGCGCAATACCTATGTCGGTCTGAAACAGGTACCGCCAGCGGTGATAGACGCCGGGAGAGGCATGGGGATGAGCAGAGGTCAAATCTTCCGCCGCGTGGAAATGCCCCTCGCCGCCCCGATTGTCCTGGAAGGAGTGCGCACCGCCACGGTGCAATCGGTGGGGCTTGCCGCGGTGGCAGCCCTCATCGGCGCGGGCGGGCTCGGGTGGTTTATTTTCCAGGGACTGGGACAGGCGGCGAGCGACCTCATCCTGCTCGGCGCTCTGCCCATCATCATTTTAGCCATCATCGCGGACATCATTATGCGCACCATTGTTCGGCTGGCAACGCCAAAAGGCGTAGCCGGAGAAACGCCATGATACGCCTGGAGAACGTAACCAAGCGATTCGGGGACACCATCGCGGTGGACAATCTTTCTTTTGAAGTCAATCAAGGAGAAGTCTGTGTGCTCATCGGACCGTCCGGCTGTGGCAAGACGACCACCCTGCGCATGATTAACCGCATGACCGAGCCCACCTCCGGGCGCATCTTCATAAACGGCAAAGACACGAGCACTGAGAAGCCTGAGGTCCTGCGCCGTGCCATCGGCTACGCCATTCAAAGCGTGGGGCTTTTCCCCCACCTGACCGTGGCGCGGAACATCGCCACCGTGCCAGAGCTCCTGCACTGGGATGAAAAACGCATTGCCCGGCGGGTAGAGGAACTGCTTTTGCTGGTGGGGTTAAACCCGGCGCAGTATGCCCGGAAGTATCCGCACCAGCTTTCCGGCGGGGAGGCACAGCGCATCGGGGTGGCAAGAGCCCTCGCCGCTGACCCTTCCGTCCTGCTCATGGATGAGCCGTTCGGGGCGGTGGACCCTCTCACCCGGGAGCGACTTCAGACGCAGTTCGCCCGCATCCAGCAGGAGCTTAAGAAGACGGTCATCATGGTGACCCACGACCTTGATGAAGCCATCAGGCTTGCTGACCGCATCGCCATCATGAAGTCCGGCAGGCTGGTGCAGTATGATACGCCTGAAGCTCTGCTGACCAAGCCGGCAAACAAGTTCGTCCACGACTTCGTGGGCACAGACCGGGCGCTCAAACGTCTCTCCCGTCTGCCCATTATGCCTTATGTCCGGCAGGCGCCTTCAGTCACCATGAACGCTACCATGGA
>Ga0136652_1000697_pt1 | contig 15663 bp, 13 predicted proteins | sample ConPoolayeEmetaG_FD_94864 | JGI IMG/M metagenome (GOLD analysis project Ga0136652, IMG submission 94864) | Hot spring microbial mat communities from California, USA to study Microbial Dark Matter (Phase II) - Cone Pool mat layer E metaG... ...
GCTGTGACGTTTCCTCTTCATCGAGAGTCGCCTCCACCGGCCGCGGCTACGCCGCGGCCGGGCAATGGACTCTCATAACACCTGGATCAGATTTCGGGGAGCAGCCCACCGCCGAATTAGGTCTCGCGAGTCTATTGCGCACCTCCTCATTGGGTACGTGCGTCAAATGCGTCGGCCGAGCGCAGAAAAACGGAGGGTCGGTGTGTTTTTTCTACGCGGCAATCGTCGCGTTAGCTGTTTCACTCCACGACCCGATTGAGGCTGGCGCACCGCGGCACACGTCCGCGACCACGCCACGTTTCCGTGGCTACAACGCTACGGCCCCATTGGAGCGATAACTGTGGGTGGACGGTAGGCCGTGGCGAACACCGAAGGCATCCGCGCTGGGCGGGCGTTCGTCGAGCTCGGCGTGGACGACAGAATCGCCAAGGGGCTGCGGGCAGCAGAGAAACGCATGAAGGCCTTGGGCGAAGGTCTCCGCTTGATCGGTGCGCGTCTCCGCGGCGGGCGCCGCGATCCTTGCGCCGATCCTGAAAGCCGTGAAGGCGTTTTCCGAGTCCGGCGACACGCTGGGGAAGATGTGGCGGCGGACCGGCCTGAGCGTGGAAGCCCTGTCGGAACTCGGGTTGGCCGCCGAGCAGTCGCCGGCCGGCCTAGAGACCCTCGAAATTGGCCTGCGGAAGATGGAGAAGTCGATCACCGACGCAGCCGGCGGCAGCGATGCAGCGACCAAAGCGCTCGCCCGCTTGCGGCTGTCGGTTGCCGGCCTGGGACCCGCTCGCCAAGGTCTGGGCCAAGTACCCGGCGTGGGGTTTGCGTCCAGGCGATGTGATTGAGGCCGTCCACATCCAGGAGATCATCGACACAGTCGATTACCTGATCGACTACGGCGTGTGGACCAGCATCCCAGTCTGCACCCGCAAGCGCACGCCGGCGCAGTTTATGGGCAGGGACTGCGGCTACCACTATGCTGCGAACTACCACGACCGCTGCGGCACGCCCCCTACTCGGATACGTCGTACTGCACTTCGAGGTGATCGCCCGTTCGCCGCTTGCAACCCGGTTTCACCATTTTCTCGAGTTCAGCACCTTCAGCACCACAATATCGAGGGCTTGTTCGGCCACAATGTTCTTCGGCCAGAGGTTCTCGCGGTCAAGCTCCTTGAGCCGCTTGGGGTCTAGGGTCCTGATTCTCCCGTACTCGTTGCCTCAGCGGCGGCCAAGCTGGCACCGGGCCGACGACGCTCATAGCGCTTGGACCGCTTTCTTGGAGAGCAGGCGAGCATCGGACGGGCGTGCGTAATGTGCGGAATGGGTGCGAGTACCGTTTGGTGAGCGTCTACCGAACGGAAAGCATGGAAGTGCTGAGGCCGGTCGCGCGGAAAAAAGCTCGGCTCAGGCGACAGTACGGTAGGCGGTGGCAGGAAGGGGCGCGGCGGTGATTAAACCCGGAGGGTGCGCTGTCACCTATTTCGTGCATATATGCATGCTTATGTGCATGTATGAGCGCGGTTGTTAGCGGCTGCGGCGCGGCCGCAAGATCTGCACCCTCACGAACTTACGCATTGGAATAAGGCAAGGAACCACTATGCTGCCACGTTCTCCGATAGGGGATTCCTCGACAAGGGGGAATTGTCGTGCGCGGTCACAAATTCTCTTGCATCGGCGGGGCGCGTAGGTTATACTACAGGGAGATTGCGTAGCCGGCCATCAGGGGGCCGGCGCGAACCGACACGGGGCGGATGCTGGGCACCGCGAACTGGGGCCGCTGCCGAGCGGGCGGCGGGTGCGGCGTCCGGTCCAGGTCGCAGTACGAGCGCCCGTACGTGGCGTAGAGAGGGTAAAGAGCGCTGTGACGCAATTTAGAGCGTTTTGCGTCGCACCGGCTTGGGACCTGTGCACATAAGTTACACGGATGTGCCACCGGGCAAGAAGTACCTCATGAGCTAAGGGGGAGTTCGGGCCCGGGGGATTTATGTTGTAACGGCCTTGGAGGGGCCGGCGGCAGTGTTTGGGCGCACACAAGCGGCGCCCAATTCACGAGGCGGGAGCTTGTTCGTCTCTCGATCCACCGCCTCGCTTGCACCCAGAATTGCCCAGTCTCGTTCTGCCCACAATCCACCAGTGTTCGATTCGAAACTCGCCTGCCGCTTGCTGAAGGACGGATCTCGCTCTCATTCCGAAAACCCCGTTGACCTAGCCGACCGAGTTTACGGGCAATGACCTGTAAAGATCCCAGCGGCAGTTGGTTTGTGGTTGTCTGCGGCGGGTTGGAGCCGATCGAAGCGGCTCCCATGCAGGACACTTCGGCAGCGCAAACGCATGTGGTCGTGCGCTGGTCGGCGCCTGATGAGCGTCAAGCCGGTGCCGCAGAGGAGGTACTGTCGCCCAGCCGGGAGGGAGGTCTGAATGGCCCGACGCGAGCGGCGGAGACTATCTATGTGCTGGTGACTGACGATGCGGCCCTGGGTGACCTGATTCGCCGGTTGTTGCGGGTTGCCGGGCTGGAGATGGCGAGCTTCTCGCGGGTGGAAGATTGTCTACGCGTTCTGGAACGCGATGTCAGCCGCTGCGGCGTGATAGTGGGGGAGGCGACCGCCATGTGCACAGCGGCCTGGCGTGAGTCTGCGCACCGGTTCGCTACTGTGCCTGTGGTGGCGTTAACTGAGCCGAACGACCTGCCGGCTGCTATTGAGGCCATGAAGGCCGGGGCGTTTGACGTGATGGAGAAGACGTCCGTGGAGAAACGACTGTTAGACGTAGTAACCGCAGCCCTGGCCGAGCAACGCGCCAGACAGCAGCAGCACCAGGCGTGTTTGGAGCTGCGGAGACGTTATGCCGAGCTTACGGCGCGTGAGCGGGAGGTGTTGCATCTGGTGGCGGCTGGCTTGCGGAGCCGGGCCATCGCGGCCCGCTTGGGGATTCGCGAGAAGACAGTGGAAGTCTACCGCTCGCGAGTCAATCACAAGATGAACGCGCGCAATGCAGTAGAGCTGGCGCAGATGTTGCGTGCCTTGAATCTGTGAGCAGCGCTGCGCCGGTTTGTGAGTTTGCCGAGGTAGGAGCGAAGCATGGTTTGGGGTTATGGGGTTGGGAGCGATAAGAGTCGGGCGGCGGGGCCCGCTTGCGGCGAAGAGCATGCCGTGCGCATCGCGCGGCTTCGCGGTCGCTGGTGGGTGTTGCATACGCGAGCCCAGAATGAAAAGCGTGTGGCGTCAGAGTTGGAGCGACACGGTTGCGCGTATTACCTGCCGCTGGTTACTGTACGGCATACATATTCACGAAGCCGGCAGGCAGTATTCCATAAGCCGCTGTTCCCCGGCTACCTTTTTCTGTGCGGGGACTATCGCGACTGCGAGATAGCGTGGCGCACCAATCGGGTCGCCAACGTCTTGGAGGTCCACGACCAAGAGCGACTGCGGACGGAATTGCAGCATATCTGTCGGCTGATCGAGGGGGGCCGTAACGTGGAGTTGTACCAGGGACTGCAACCGGGCCGACGGTGCCGGGTGGTCAGCGGTCCGCTGCGCGGCGTCGAGGGGGTGGTGTTGCAGTGGTCCGGAAGGACACGGCTGTATGTTGGCGTGTCGATGATCGGACAGTCAGCCACAGTAGAAATCGACGCAACCCTACTCGAGGCGCTGTCATAACAGCAGGCGGCGTACGGGGAGCAGGAAGTGCACACTTACTGCGATGACCGCGGGCGGTTGCTCTTGTCGTTGTTCGACCACCTAGCGGAAATACCCGGACAGGTCAACATGGCGTTGATGTACGCCGGCGTAGTCAAAGCATGGCATCGTCACGCGCAGCAGGATGACCATTGGGTTGTGGTTATGGGTGATCTGAAGGTTGGCCTGTTCAATACGGAAGACATCCCGCTGATGGCCGAGCTGCGACTGGCTGGGCCAGTTCTCGGCGAGGAGCGGGTAATCTCCATTGAGGTGCCTGCGAACATGGGCCGCGCGGTCTACCTCGGCGAACATCGTCCGGCCGCGCTGTGCATTCCGCGCAGGTTGTGGCACGGGGGGGTAGCGGTCGGGGGCCGGGACGCGCTGCTACTCTACTATGTTACGCGCCGGTACGACCCTCAGTGTCCCGACGAGCAGCGCGAGGCGTGGGACAAGTTCCCGTTCAAGTGGGAAGTCGAATTCCGCTAGCGAATCCGATTCAGGGGATCGCTCAGGCGCCGGGGTCAGAAGCCGCACATAGCTGCGCGCTTTGCGGCCGCGCGGCGAGTGTGCATGTCCTGGAGGGGTATGAGCGAGGCTTGCCGTGCGTGCGGCATTTCTGCCTCGACTGCGCGGATGAGGCCGCGGCGTGGCCGGAGTCAGATGACCTGGGCGGGCGGTTGAGGCTGCCTACACTGGTCGGACTGGTTGGGCTGGTGTTGATGCTCGTCGGGCTGTTGGGCGACTTCCTAGTGTCGGAGCGACACGCAGGTTTCGGCTGGCGGCAGCAAAGCGGAGTGTTGCTGGCGGTCGTGGTGATACTGATGGGATTGCTGCTGCGCGTGGACCTGCTCGCCCTGGCGGGGGGCTTTCTACTGGCGGCATCCGTGAGCGCCGACTGGTTCGGCCTGACCAGCGGCGCGGGAATCGGCTGGAAGCAACAGACATTGATCGCGGCGGGAGCACTGTTGCTTGTCACCGCGGCGGTGACCCACGTCGCACGCCGGCTGTCGAAAGAGCGTCGAAAGGCTGCGCTGCCGTCGGAGCCACATACGTCGGACTGCAAAGCGGCGACATGAAGTCGCTATCGAGCCTGCGGGCTGGAATATGAGCGTTCCAGTTGCCGGTGTTATATTGGGCGGAGCGCACATCTGGCAGGAGGATGCGTCGCAGTGCCTCGAACCGCGGCTCCTGCTGCCGGTTGCGAACGTGCCGCTGGTCCAGCATCTGCTGTGGTGGTTGCAGGGGGCTGGCATCAGCGAGGTGGTGCTATGCGCCAACGAAGGCACGCGATTTCTGCGCTGCCATCTGCGCGACGGTCGCGCATGGGGCGTGCGGCTGCAATATTACGTCGATCGCATACCGCGGGGGCCGGCTGGCTGTCTGGGCGATGCGTGCCGCCTGGTGGAAGCGGATACCTACGTGGTCGTGGAGGGTTCGATAATCCCGACCGTCGATCCGCTAACACTGCTCGCGCGTCACCGCTATGGCGGCGCGGACATGACCATGGTTGTCTACCGGCAGGCTGACGCAACGAAGGCCGGTCTGGGGGGCTCGTCCCCGCTGGGCGTATACGCATTCTCACGCCGCATACTGGGCGGGATTCCGGTATGTAGCTACCAGGACATCAAGGAAACGCTGGTGCCCCAATTGCTGCGCGCGGGCGGTGCGCTATGCGTTTTCCCAGTTGGTGAAGCCTCGCCGCGCTTGAGTGGCTTGTCTGGGTACCTGGCGATGCAGCGCTGGGTGCTGGAACGTGCGCGCCAGGATGGACGATGGTCGAGCGGGTACACGTGGCAGGGCACGATCGGCTTGCAGCCGGGCGTGCGGCTGGCGCCCAGCGCGCGTGTGATCGGGCCGGCTTTGGTCGGCGCCGACACGTACGTCGGTGACGGGGCGCTGGTGATCGGGCCGGCAGTGATCGGCCCCGGTTGTCGGCTGGATCCCGGCGTGCTGATCAGTGATACGGTCCTGTGGGGAGGTGCTGTAGTCGAACGTGAAGCACGCGTGGAGTCGTGCGTGGTTGCCGCCGGTGCCGTCGTTCGGCGACGTGCGTGCTTGAGGGGGGTGGTTCATCGTGCTACTCCGCGAGCTGCGGCAAGAGCGGGTTCGACAGAGTGACTGGGCCGTCGCACGCATGGCTACACAGCGCGAGCTGCCCGCCTGAGGTGGTGCAGCTCGGGCAGCCGAATTCCAGAGCCAGAGTATGAGTCAAGACGAAAGTTTGGGCCCGCCCGCCGTCGGTGGACCAGGCGCCTTGGTGAGCGGTGCAGAGCTGTCGAGGCTGAGTGACTATCCGATAGCGGTGCCGGAACCAGGTGGTGCCGACGACCGCCGGCAGACGCGACCATTCTCGCTGCGGCTGTTGCTGCGCTTCAAATGGACGATCCTGCTGGTGTTTGTGCTCAGCGCTCCGCTAGGGGTGTTGCTGGTCCAGACCCTGTTCGTTCCGCAATACACAGCGACGGCACTGCTGGAAGTGTATTCGGTGGTACCGCGGCTGGTGATCGAAACCGACGAGACTGGGCCGATCACGCAGTACGAGCGGTACGTGCAGACGCAGGCGGACATCATGCGCAGCCTGCCAGTTTTGGAGCGAGTGCTGGAGCGCAAGGACGTCCGGCAGACGGCTTGGTATGACGAGCCGCCGGCGCTGCTGGAGCGCTGGACCGGTCGCGTGCCGCAGCGTGTGGAGCGGCTCGTGAATGCCGTGACGGCAGCGCCGCGCAAGCGGACAGAACTGTTGGAGCTGTCGGTCACCACTAAGAAGCCAGTTGACTCCGCAGTGTTGGCCAATGCGGTGCTGGACGAGTATCTGAAGTACGCTCGTGAACGGTTCTCGGAGAAGGACCGGGCTCTATTCGACGCCCTAAGCGATGAGCAGAAGAAGGTGGCGGCCGAAATCGCCTTTCTAGAGCAGGTCGTCGCCGACACGCGGCGTGAGCTGCTGTCGCCTTCTCCGGATGACCTGATCGCGCAGCGGCGGATCCGTCTGGACCAGTACGAGGCGGAATTGCGCCGGCTGGAACTGGATATCGATGTGGCGCAGCAGGAACTGGCGGAGCTGGAGGCCACGGCAGCGTCGCGGCCTACCGACAGTACCCTGCCCGTCGCGGCCCGCTACCAGGCTGACGCCGAGTGGCGCCGACTGTTCGGGCAATGGAAAGACATCGAGCAGCGGCTGACAGAGGCGGCAACCCAGTTCGGCGAGAGTCACCCGACGATGGTACGGCTAAAGCAGTCTTGCGAGGCAGCCAGAGCAGCGCTGGAAGCGCGGCAGCGTGAGCTGGACGAGGGTACGCCCGGCTTGCCGCTAATAAGCGTGTCCGCGCCGGGCGCTTCCGGCACGCCGCACGATCCGGCGGCCCTGCGCTACCAGTTGCGACTGTGGGAGCTGCGCCGACAGCGGATCGCGCGAGAAGTTGAGGAGTTGCGTCAGAGCTTTCAGACCGATTTTACGGCCTCGGAGCGTCTGCGGCAGAAGACCGACGAGTTGCAGCGCAACAAGGAACGGTTGGCGGCGGTCGTGCGGCGATTGGAAGAGCTGGCGGAGAAGACCAAGGTCCCGGCTTCGATTCGCGTCATATCACGCGCGCTGGCTCCATCGGCGCCTAAGGACAACAAGGCGCTGAAACTAAGCATCGCAGCGATCGTAGGGGCCCTGGTGGCCGGGGTCGGCGCAGCCTATCTGCGGATGCGCTTCAGTCCGCAAGTGGAAGACGCCGCGGACGTCGGGCGCGTGGCGCCTACGGCTTTCCTGTGGGAATTGCCGTTGGAAGTAACCGACGGTCGCGGCAGGTGGCAGGAGTCGCCGGCACACGCAGAAGCGGTGCGCATGATACGCACGGCCCTGGTGAGTCGGCTGACGCGCGAGCGGGGTAACACTATTCAGATCACCAGCGCCGGTCCCGGCTCGGGCAAGAGCATGCTGGCGCTGCGGCTGGCACGCAGCTTGGCCAACTGCGGCAAGAACGTACTGCTCGTCGAGGTGGACCTGTTCCGGCCTGGGCTGGCTCAGCAATACGGTTTGGACCCGGCGCGTGGTCTGGTGAGCATGCTGAAGGGCGGCATGCAGTCTCCCAGCGGCATCTACGCTACCGGCATCCCTGGATTGAACATTCTACCGGCGGGACACGAAGCCTCTTCGGACAGCAGCGAGCTGCTTGCCGACGGGGCGTTCGCCGTCTTGCTGAGCGAGTGGCGGCGGTGCTACGACTTCATCGTTTTCGATAGTCCGCCGCTGCTACTGACGGCGGATGCTGCCATCCTGGCCGGTCATGCCGACGGCACCGTCATGGTGGTTCGTGAGCGGCACTGTCGTCGCCAGGACGTGCTCGAAGCTTATGCCAAGCTCAGCTTGGCGGGGGGCCGGTTGCTGGGCACCGCGTTCGTGGGGTCTGCGCCGTGGAAGCGTTACGGTTACGCATACGGCTATGGGTACCGCCGACAGCGGGCCAGCCAAGCTTTGCCGGCTGGGCCGCGGCCGGCGGGTGAGGCGGCCGGAGAGCGACAGGGAGGGTAGCCACGGACATCATCGCGGTTTTGCTGGATGCGCGTCCGACTTATCTGGAGTCGGACACTAAACCCACATCGCTGTTGCTGGCCCCACTGGGAACGGGCAGCGTGCTGGATGCGTTGCGCAGACAGTTGGAGGCAGCCGAAATCCTGCAGACGGTGGTCATTCCTGACTTCACGCCGCACGAAGCCTACGAGCGGGCGCTGCGAGCGCTGGCGGCGGATGTCAGGATCGTACTGCCAGGTAGCCTTGGGCAGTTCTTGGAGGCGTGCGAGCTGGCCGATCACCTGCTGCTGGTCGATGTGCGCGCAATGCCGGTCTCGGGCTGGCCTCTCGAACGTCTTGTCCGGGAGAGGACGGATTGGCACGTTGTCCGCCATATTGTGGATATGGGCGGGCTGGGCGCGCGATCGATGGAAAATGTCGAATACGATCGTCACTTGCGCCTGCGGGCGGTGCATCGGCTTTACCTGGGCGTGACGCGGCTGGCGCTGTCGAAAGTAGTCTGCTCGCTGCTGCCAGTGGCTGTGGCGCGTACACTCGGGCCCGACGATGTGACCCGTCTGTCGCAGGTGCGAGCCCGCTTGGTTAGCGCCGGCGTGCCCAGTTTTGACGACCCACAGCCAGAGCCGGTGGTCGACCTAGCCACGCCTGAAGGCCTGTTGCGTGCCAACGAGCTGGCGCTGGGGGCGGCGGAGCGACGAGCTGCGTGGTCTGGCTTCTGCCGGCACGCGCCGGGTATTTGGATTGGCCCGGGCGCGACGGTTCACCCGACTGCCCGTCTGTTCGGACCACTGGTGATCCACGCGCTGGCGACTGTGGACCGCGACGTTGCCCTGATAGGACCGACGGTCGTGGGGGCGGGTTCTCGCATTGGGGAGGCGGCCACTGTCGCGCGCAGCGTGCTCTGGCCGGGCGCACGTCTGCCGCCGCGCGGCACCTTCGTGCGGCAGGTGCTGGTGAGCAGCGGCGTCGGCGGCGATGGTCGGGTGGCCGGCGACGGCGATGGGGCCGATTGGCTCCCGCTGCCGGGTGTTATCGGCATCGGCACGCGCCGCAATCATCGGAACAACCGGCACCGACTCTACCGGCCGATCAAGCGAGCCCTGGACCTGCTGATCACGATACCCGGGCTGGTGGTGTTGGCGCCGTTGTTGGCGGTGGTGGCGGCCCTGATCAAGCTGACCTCGCGAGGCCCCGTGCTCTTCGGCCATGAGCGCGAAGGTCTAAATGGTCGGCCATTTCGCTGCTGGAAGTTCCGCACCATGGTCCACCACGCCCATCGGCAGCAACGGGAGTTATACGCTCGCAATCTGCTGGATGGTCCGCAGTTCAAGCTGGCGCATGATGAGCGCATTACGCCGCTGGGGCACGTGCTGCGGCGTACCAACATCGACGAGTTGCCGCAGTTGTTTAATGTGTTGCGTGGCGAGATGAGTCTGATCGGTCCGCGGCCGTCGCCCTTCCGGGAGAACCAGATTTGCGTGCCTTGGCGTCAGGCGCGGCTGTCGGTGCGGCCCGGTATCACGGGCTTGTGGCAGGTGTGCCGACGCGACCGCGAGGCGGGTGATTTTCACCAGTGGATCTACTACGACCTGTTGTATGTGCGCCATCAGTCGTTGTGGTTGGATCTGCGCATCCTGCTGGCGACGCTGATCACGCTGGCCGGGCGCTGGCCGGTGCCACTACGGTGGATGATTCCCGCGCGGCGCTTGGCGGAGTATGAATCGGCCCTGGGTAGCTTGCTGGCGGCGGCGCCGGCACCGGCGGCTGAAAGCCAAGTCGGGGTGGCGGCTACGCCGCAGCGGACGGCGCTGTCCGTGGCCGACAAAGGGTCGGCTACGCGCGGCATGGACGGAAGCGGGGGTCGGGTCGAAAAGGCGGCCGGCTACAGTGTGCCACTTGGGTAGGGGTAAGCCATGAAAGGCGTCGTATTGGCGGGCGGCTTGGGCAAACGCCTGTGGCCTCTGACCAAAATCACTAACAAGCACCTGTTGCCGGTGTTTGACAAGCCGATGATCTACTATCCACTGGCCTGTCTGGTGAACGCCGGAATCCGCGACGTTCTGTTGGTCACGGGTGGAAATGACGCCGGGGACTTTCTGCGGCTGCTGGGCAACGGCAAGGAACTTGGCCTGAAGGAACTGCACTACGCCTATCAGGAGGGCGAGGGTGGGATCGCCGACGCCCTGCGGCTGGCGGAAGACTTTGCCGACGGCGACAAGATCGTCGTGATCCTGGGAGACAACATCATCGAAAAGAACATCCGCACAGGCGTGGCCAATTTCTTCAGCCAGCCACGCGGAGCGCGCATCTACCTCAAAGAGGTGTCCGACCCGCAGCGCTTCGGCGTGCCGGAGTTCGACGGCGAGCGCATCGTGCGTATCATCGAGAAACCCGTTAACCCGCCAAGCAGTTACGCTGTGATCGGCATCTATATGTATGACGAGCAGGTGTTTGACTTCATTCGCAGCCTGCGGCCGTCGGCGCGTGGTGAGCTGGAAATCACTGATGTCAACAACATGTACGTGGAGCAGGGAACCCTGGAATACGAGGTTCTCGACGGCTGGTGGACGGATGCCGGCACGTTCGACTCGCTGCTGCGTGCTACCAACCTGGTAGCCGAGGGCGGCGCTAATCATGGTCCGGTCCACAATCACCGGAGCGCAGTGGCAAGCTGAGGCGGCAGTATTCATGAAACGTGTCTTGGTAACAGGAGCGGCAGGCTTTATCGGTACGAATTTCGTGCGGCGCGCCTTGGCGAAGAAGCCGGACTGGTACATTGTCGCCTACGACGCGCTGACCTACGCCGGCAATCCAGCCAACCTGGTGGGTCTGGAGGATACCGGCCGCTTCGAGTTCGTGCACGCGGACATTTGCGACCCTGAACGCGTCGACGCTGTATTCGCCTCGCCGCTATGGGCGGTGATCAACTTCGCTGCCGAAACTCATGTTGATCGCAGCATTATGGGGGCTGCGGAATTCGTTCGCACTAACGTGCTCGGCACGCAAGTGTTGCTGGAACGGGCCCGGCGCGCCGATCTGCACCGCTTCGTGCAGGTCTCTACCGACGAGGTCTACGGGTCACTGGGGCTGAAGGGGCGGTTCACCGAGGAGTCGCCATTGGCGCCTAACAGCCCGTACAGCGCCTCGAAGGCCGCGGCAGACTTGCTGGCGCGCTCGTACTACGTAACCCATGGCGTGCCGGCTGTGATCACCCGCTGTTCGAACAACTACGGGCCGTATCAGTTCCCGGAAAAGGTAATACCCTTGTTTATTACCAACCTTCTTGAGAACCGGCAGGTACCACTGTACGGGGATGGCCTAAACATCCGCGACTGGATCCATGTGCAGGACCACTGCGATGCGTTGCTCATGGTCCTAGAGCGCGGGGTTGCCGGTGAAGTCTACAACATTGGCGCCGATAATGAGCTGACTAACAGGCAGCTCACCCTCTCTATTCTGAGCGAACTGGGTAAGGACGAGTCGATGATTCGGTTTGTGAAAGACCGTCCTGGGCATGACCGGCGCTATGCCATCGACTCCAGTAAGATTCGCCGTGAGCTAAACTGGCGGCCACGCATAGACTTTGAAAGCGGGCTGCGGGCCACCATACGGTGGTATATCGAACACGAGTCCTGGTGGCGGGCAATAAAGTCTGGGGCATACCGCCACTACTATGAACGGCAGTACGGCGTCGCATGATGGGTCATCGCGGCGTGCCGAAGCGCAGCGCCGGTGCCTCAGCCTAGTAGTACAGCACCGGTAATCTGACGACACGATGGTACAAAGGATGCGTGTCTTTCTGATCGGATCCAAAGGCCAGTTGGGAACCGACCTGCTGCGCGTGCTGCCGGCGGACACGGTTGGGGTGGACTATCCGGAATGCGACGTTCGCAGTCCGCAACAGATTGAAGCGGCGCTGAGCGCCGCGGGCCCGACGTGGGTGATCAATTGTGCCGCCCAGACCAACGTGGACGGGTGTGAGCAGGACCCTGAGCAAGCGTTTGCCATAAATGCCCTCGGCGCCCTGCATGTCGCGCGGGCCGCGGCGCGGGCCGGGGCGCGCGTGATGTACCTCAGCACGGATTATGTGTTCGGCGGCGCGCCCCCCGAAGGTGAGGCGTACACCGAGGACGATCGCCCCGCGCCTGTGAACGTGTACGGGGCGAGCAAGCTTGCTGGGGAACACCTTACCTTGGCATGCAATGCAGCCAATCTGGTCGTGCGGACCAGTGGGCTCTATGGTCACGCCGGGGCGCGCGGCAAGGGGGGCAACTTCGTAGAGACCATGCTGCGATCGGCAGCCAGTGGACGAGCGATTCGCGTGGTTAGCGACCAGCGCCTCAGCCCAACCAGCACGGCTGCACTGGCGCCGCGGTTGCTTGCCCTCCTGGTGCGCGGCGCCCACGGGGTTGTGCACCTGGCGGCGGCGGATGCCTGCTCGTGGTTCGAGTTCGCACGGGAAGTCTTCGCTTTCCTGCGGTTGGACGTTGATTTGTCGGCGGTGACCAGCGCTGAATACCCGACGGTGGCGAGGAGGCCCACCTTGTCGGCGCTCCAGAGCCGGCGCCTGGGGGATCTGGATGTGCCGACATGTCCGTCGTGGCGCGAGATGCTGCATGAGTACCTGCGCACCCGACCCGTCCAGAGATCTGAGCCGGCGGTTGTCGCGCCCGCGCCAGGCGCGAGGTAAGGGCACCCAGCAAATGCAGAAAACCCGGGTGTCGGTTGGCACCATGACTGGCCTGAGGCCCACGACAGTGCCGGCAGGGCAGGGGTCGCTGCGCGCGCAGTCGCCTTCGGCAACCGCCGGGTGGTTGTCCTCGTGGGCCCGGATAGTGGGCTTGGGCGGCTGCTTTCTGTGGAGTTACTGGCCAATACTGTCGGACTTGCATGCCTTTTGGAGCCGCGATGCCGACTACTCGGCGGGCCAGCTTGTTCCGCTGGTGTCGCTGTACCTGTGCTGGCGCGAACGGGCGTTCTTGCGCAGCCGGAGCATACGGCCGAGCCTCTTATGGGGTGCGGCGCTGCTGTTGCTGGCAGAGGGGCTGCGGCTGGGGGCGGTATATTACGGCTTCGGCTCGATCGAGCGAATCACGGTCGTGGTGTCCATTGCCGGCGTCGTGCTGCTGGCCGCGGGCTGGGAGGTCTTCTGGCGGCTGCGCTGGGTGTTGTTGTTTCTGGTGCTGATGTTCCCGCTGCCGGGGCGTGTGCACGAGGCCGTCGCGCTGCCGCTGCAACAACTGGCGACGACGCTGGCGGCATTCCTGCTTGAACTGTGCGGGTTCTTCGTGGTCCGTGAGGGGCACGTGCTGCGGCTGGACGCGGATACCATTGTCGGCGTTACCGAGGCGTGCAGCGGACTGCGCATGCTGACCGCGTTTCTCTTTGTATCCGCCGTGCTTGCGTTCCTGATCCGCCGACCGAGGTGGCAGAAGGCCCTGCTGATCGCCTCTGGTATTCCCATCGCGGTGCTTTCAAATGGTTTGCGGAGTGCGGCTACGGGGGTATTCGTGTACTACTCGCACAACCCGGAGCTGAGCGACCGGTTTCATGATCTGGCGGGCCTGGCCATGATGCCGATCGCGATAGCGTTGTCGGTGGTCCTGCTGAAATTCCTAGCGTTGTTGAGTGATTCTGGGAGCCTGAGGCGGCCGACGGCCCGCTAGAGTGTCTGTTCCGTGAGTGCGCTGGGGAGTGGGATGTCCCGCCAGAATCGGGTGTACACCACGGCGCGTCCTCTTTGGGGAGCAGTGCTAGCGGCGATGCTGCTGCTGGCCGGGGGGGTCGCACATCGTGTTGTGGGGGAATATGTTGGGGCCGAACTGGCTACCCCGATCCGGCTGGAGCCCCCTCTATCGACGCTGCCGATGCAGATCGGCGACTGGCAGGGCGAGGAGGTCGCTGTACGGGAAGGGGTACTGCGCATCGCTGGCAACGACGACTACGTCAGCAGAAACTATCGCCACCGGCGGACGGGCGAAACAGTCCATCTTTACATCAGCTATACAGCCCGACCGCGTACGATGCTGCGGCACCGGCCCAGCGTCTGCTACCCCAGCGCGGGTTGGACGCCGCTGATTGCGACGGACGAGGTCCTGGATATTCTTGGACCCGGATTTCCACGGGCCGACGTGGCTGTGCAACTGCCCGTTCGTGTTCACTGGTTTGTGAAGACGGGGATACCAGAGCAGCGCGTCGTGGTGCTCAATTACTACGTTCTGAACGGTCGGCCAACCACCGACGAAAACAGCTTTTGGGGCCTCACCTGGCGCGACCCAAACCGCCGCCGCGACCCGACACGGTACGTGGCCCAGGTTCAACTTGCGACGAGCGTGCGCACGACGCCCGAAGCCGCCGCCAGCACGCTGCGGCAGTTCGCCGTCGATAGCGCACCACTGATCCTGCCGCTGCTGCCGGCGAGGGCCAGTGCCGCGGCCTCTGCCGCCGGAGTCGCTCCATGACGCTGCCACGGCCGCTGCGACTCGTTTTGTGCGGTGCGTCGCCAGACACCGGCAACCTCGGCGTCTCGGCGTTGTGCTATGGCGTGCTGACGGGCATTTTCCGCTGCCATCCGGACGCCCAGGTGACCGTGTTCGACGAGGGGCATGGCCTGCGGGAGGCGACGACCGAATTCGACCACACCACTTTCCACTACGCGCTCTGCGGCGCGAGTCGCACCCGGCGCATCTGGCAGCGCCGCAGCTACTGGAACATCCGCGTGTCGAACTGGTTCGGCGGCTTGGGCAACCCGGCCGTCCACAGCCTGCATCATGCCGACGCGGTCCTAGATATCACCGGCGGCGACAGCTTCACTGATATGTACGGGTCACGGCGTTTTCGCGCCGGCAGCGCGTTCAAACAATTTGTGTTGAACCTCGGCAAACCGCTGATATTGCTGCCGCAGACCTACGGCCCGTATCGTGATCCACGGCACCGCGGGATCGCCGCTGACATCTGCCGTCGTGCGACGATGTGCTGGGCGCGGGATGAACGGAGCTTCGCCACGCTGAAGGACCTGCTTGGGGACGCCTTTGACCCGCTGCGGCACCGCAGCGGCGTGGATGTCGCCTTTGCTCTTGAAGCCCGCACGCCGCGGTCGCCAGTACCCGAACCGATCGCCACTTGGCTCAGGGACCGCGAGCCGATTCGGGTCGCTTCCGGCGAAGCATTGCACGGTGCTGGTTCGCCGGTCGGCTCCGCAGGCGCCCAGCCTTTGAGCACGCGGGCACCCGCCCTCATTGGCCTGAACGTGAGCGGGTTGATCTGGCATGATCCCGTCGCCATGCGCGACCGTTACGGCTTCAAAGCCGACTATCGGGCGGTTGTGGTGGGCTGCCTGCGGCGTCTTTTGCTGGAGACCGACGCGAACGTGCTGCTGATTCCGCACGTCCTGACCCCGCCGGGGCACTATGAGTCCGACCCGGCGGCCAACGAGGCTGTCGTGGCGACTTTGCGTGAGGATCCCGACCGAGA
>Ga0136652_1000698_pt1 | contig 15661 bp, 13 predicted proteins | sample ConPoolayeEmetaG_FD_94864 | JGI IMG/M metagenome (GOLD analysis project Ga0136652, IMG submission 94864) | Hot spring microbial mat communities from California, USA to study Microbial Dark Matter (Phase II) - Cone Pool mat layer E metaG... ...
AGTGCTTCTATTAGTGGTTCAACAGCCCTACTGTCCTCCATTTCTCCGAGGGAGACGGCTGCAGCTGTTTGAACCTTCCAGTTTCCCCTGTATTTTAGGGCTCCTATTAGGCCCTCAACGTCTCTTTCTTCCCTCATCCTTTTTACGTCGGCTTCAGTTAACTCGGGTACTCCCATCATCACACCTTCCAACACGGAATTGAATTTAACTATTTTAAAAGATAATTGGTGATCTAAGCCGGGAATGCTGCGCCTCACAAATACCTTTAAAACATTTTATATTCACAAATATATAAACTCAACCATCCCCAGCCGAAGTCTGGAGCCGCCTCGGTGGGACGAGGGGCTACCTCCTCCCCGCCGCCGCTCCAGCGAGAAACCACTCGAAGTCGAAGGACTGATAGAAACACTAACAACCACAGCCATCACTACAATAAACTATTGTACCGACACCGTCAACTTGGTTTCAGCAGGATGGGCGAACAACACATTTGGAGAACCACCCAAAACACGCCAGTGGACTTCACCGCCATACTCGAATACACGCCCAAGTTCAACCTCGACTAAGACCACACCTCCAACCACATAACCCACCACATATATGGGGTGTGGTAGACGCATTAAGATTTTACTTTTGAAAAATAGTTAACTTTGTTCTGCCTGACTTCTCCTCTCTTTTATTAGCCGTAGGGCCTCCCTCGCAGCTTCCCGAACATCGCTTTCTAAAAAAACCTTTCGAACAACATTGGGCTCAACCCCCACAGATTTCACACCAGAAGACAATAGGAAACACCACATAAACCCAGCCAAAACACCAAAAACCAAAACAAAAAAAGAAACAACCAAAATTCAACTAAGAACCAAACAACACCACAAGAACAAAAAATTGAAAAAGGCTTCACCTCACAGATTTCGCACCAATGGACAACTTTGGGGACCCGCACACTCGGACTGTTGGGGACCGCGGGCTGAACGCCTCGCCGAAGCTTGGCGCGTACACCCCGGTTCCATCAAACCCATCTTTTATGGGTGTCCTCGTCCCTAGCAGCTCGTTACAGTCACCTGTCCCGAGCGTCACAAAGACCTAGCTAGAGAATGGCTGCCTCTTTTCGGGATCCGTTTCGGGCTTAGATGCTTTCAGCCCTTACCGGTTACGGCGTGGCTGCCCGGCAATACCCTATCGGATAACCGGTAGACTAGAGGCCGCGGCACCCCGTTCCTCTCGTACTGAGGGTACCCTACCCTCAGGCAGCCAACACCTCCAACAGGTAGAATCCGACCTGTCTCACGACGGTCTAAACCCAGCTCACGTTCCCTTTTAATAGGCGAACAGCCTCACCCTTGGTCGCTGCTGCACGACCAGGATAGGAAGAGCCGACATCGAGGGAGCAAGCCACGAGGTCTATGTGAGCTATTGCCCGTGACGACTCTGTTATCCCTGGGGTAATTTTTCTGTCACCACCAGCCCCCACCAATGGGGACATGATGGATCGCTAGGCCCAGCTTTCGCTCCTGCATCCCGTGTTGTCAAGGATACAGTCAGGCCGGCTTTTGGCCTTGCCCTCTACGGCGGATTTCTGACCCGCCTGAGCCGACCTTAGGGCGCCCTTGATACCTTTTCAGGGGCGTGCCGCCCCAGCCAAACTGCCCACCTATACTTGTCCCAGCGCCCAAAGGCACTGGTTAGAGGCATAGTCACGAGTGAGTGGTGTTCCATTTTTGCCTACTCCAACCCCCGGAGAGGTTGGCATAAACGGCTCCCACTTACACTCTGCACCCATAACCATACCACAGGCACAGGCTGCAGTAAAACTCCACAGGGTCTTCTCTCCCCGTTGGAGGTCCCTAGACTGTTCGCTAGGTTATGTGGCTTCACCGGACGCCAGGCAGGGACAGTGGGGACCTCGTTGATCCATTCATGCACGCCGGTACTTATCCGGCAAGGCATTTGGCTACCTTAAGAGAGTCATAGTTACTCCCGGCGTTTAGCGGCGCTTCGACCGATTGGACTCGGTTTTGACGGACCGCCACTGGCCAGGATTCACCTTCCGTACAAACCCTTTCGGGCTAGCGGAAAGCTATGTTTTTATTAAACAGTCAGGCCCCCCTGGTCACTGCGACCTGGGTTCCCCAGTATTACCTGAAGAATCCAGGCACCCCTTCTCCCGAAGTTACGGGGCCAATTTGCCGATTTCCCTTGCCTGGGTTGACTCCGATACACCTTAGGATGCTCACCTAGGGGCACCTGTGTCGGTTCTAGGTACGGTCATGGAGGATCCTTCCCAACTCCCTTTTCACGGGCTCCAGAGCTTGATCGAACCCCCCTAATATCGGGAGGCTATTCGCGCTTTCGCCTGGTTCTCGCCATTACGGCCCTCCCCAGGTTTATACGCTTAAACGGAGCGATGGCTCCGCTCGACCTACCCTGAAGCGTCAGAAGTTGGGCTTGTGTCGCCACACGTACCTCCATGGTACCGGAATATAAACCGGTTTCCCTTTCAGCTTCACGAGTTACGTTTAGCTTTAGGACCGACTTACCCTCGGCTGACGACGCATTGCCGAGGAACCCTGGCCCTTTCGGTGGTCGGGATTCTCACCCGACTTTGCTGTTACTACCACCAGGATCTGCAACATCAACCGGTCCACAGGACTTCACAGCCCTGCTTCCGTCCAGTTGACGCGCCCCCCTACCGGATCACGGTTTTTTCGACCGTGCCCTGAGGTATCGGTGGCCAGCTTAGCCCCGTCCATTTTCGAGGCCCGCTACCTCGGTGGGTAAGCTGTTACGCACTTTTTTAAGGATGGCTGCTTCTAAGCCTACCTCCCCACTGTTTTAGGCAGCGGACGCCCTTCGGATTAACACTTAGCTGGCACTTGGGGACCTTAACCTCAGTCCGGGTTATTCCCCTTTCGGCCCAGAAGCTTACCCCCTGGCGCCCGCTTCCGGCGTTCTGCGGCGCTGGAAGATTCGGAGTTCGAGAGGAAAGTGAAGCCTCGCGGCTCCCTGCTTTCCAATCGGTGCTCTACCCCTCCAGCTGCCTCCCGCCAGACAAGTCTGCGAACTTCTTCGGGGGGAACCAGCAATCACCAGATTAGATTGGCCTTTTACTCCTAGCCCCAAGTCAGAAGAACGAATTGTACGTCAGAACCTCTTCGGGCCTCCACCAAGGTTTCCCTTGGCTTCACCCTGCTCAGGGCTAGATCATCTGGTTTCGGGTCTCATAATTGTGACTCCGGGCCCGTTTAAGACCCCGCCCCTCACCAGTCGGGCTGGCTGCGGGCATGTTGGTTTCCCTACGCCTGCGGGGTTGACCCCCTTAGGCTCGCCACAACTATGAACTCCCTGGCCCGTGTTTCGAGACGGATCACATGACTCTGGTCCTCTCCCCTAGTACTGCTTCGTCGCCGAAGGTTCCTTCGGGGAGGATTTATCCTTTTGAGCCATGTACGTCTATAACCATCTGGTTTCAGGCACTTTTCACTTCGCTTCCGCGGTGCTTTTCAGCTTTCCCTCACGGTACTAGTGCGCTATCGGTCTTGGGACGTATTTAGGGTTGGAAGTTGGTGACTCCCAGCTTCCCACGGAATATCCAATCCGCGGTACTCAGGAGAACCCGCCCAGCACTTTCCAGATTACGCCTACGGGACTATCACCCTCTGCGGTGAGGCTTTCCAGGCTCCTTCGGCTTCTCTGGCGAAGTGGAGGCGGGACCCTGCAGATCCACATTCCCACCATGTTTCCATGGCGGGTTCGGTTTGCCCTTTTCCCTGTTGGGTCGCCCCTACTAGGGGAATCCCTTTTGGTTTCTTTTCCTCCCCCTACTAAGATGTTTCAGTTCGGGGGGTTCCCGTTCCATGAGCTGGAACACCTAGCGGGTATTAGCCGCTGGTAGGAAGTCCCATTCGGCGATCCCCGGATCAAAGACTACTTGCGTCTACCCGGGGCTTATCGCAGCTTGTCACGGCCTTCTTCGGCGCCCAAGCCTAGCCATCCACCAGATGGCGTGGGTGTATCGGGTCCTTACTTGGTGTCCACTGATTGGCGTCTGTGAGATTAAAGCCTATGCGTAGCGGTCATCGTGAATAGACTTTGGGTCTTATTTCACTGCGCTCTTCACCCGGAAACGTTTTGTTTTTGTCGTTCCCGAGTTGCATTTAAGGTTTTGGAACCGCCGATGTGGTGTTGTGGTTCCTTGTAAGTGTGAAATTGGCGTTTTTGCCATAAAATTTAATCTACTCAGAGTTTTTAAGCTTTCTGTATGCGCCTCATTGTTTTTGGAGTGGGCAGCTTTATAGTGCGCCATTTTGGTAGATAAAGTTACCGATTGTACGAAAAATTTTTGGTATCAAAAAGGGCTAATAACTGTTAAAGATGTGTAGGTGAATTTTTGGGCGTTTCTGGCTGCGGTTGGGGGAGGGGATTAGGAGCAGTGAGGTAGGAAGGAAGGCAAAAATGTTAACTGAATGCGCCAACTGTATCTAGTACCGGAACTTTGGTGTTTCGGGACGCAAGCGGTCATTGTTGTCAAAATGGTGCATTCAAACTGGTTGGGGGTGGCAATTAATTTTTTGGGCTTCGCCTCGTGTATTAACTAGGAGGGTTGAAAAATGAAGTTTAAAACGGTGTTTTTGTGCCTTTGTAGCAATTTCAGGGGGTACATTAAAAATGGCAGGTGGATAAAAAGTGGGGGAGGCTCGGTAAAAAGCCTAACAAACCTGGAGGGTTATGCCGGAATGATCCCAGTGGAAGCGTGGTGGGGTAAAATTATGTGGTGATGCCTTAAACCTACGTATGTCTACTTTTGACCGCGTAGACTGGAACCGTCGTCAACTGCTAGGCTAGATAATGTTTCAAGAGTGGAGACTTCATAGCATAGTCGAAATTTTTTTACCTACAGTCACCTTTTGCAAGTGCGGTAGAGGCGTGGTTCCAAGAAATTTTTTAAAGAGAAGGGTATAACTAACTAGAAGGTTCCTCTTGGAGTCTATAAAGTTAAGTTTGTTTGTGTTAAAGAGGGCACAACCCATCCTAATTGAAAACTCTTTATCACTGATATCCCGATAAGTGACTCTCTGTCCGCAGGTGTAAACACTGCGCCACACTAACAAGAATAACACGCTATACCTATTGGTCTCCCCAATTTTGGGCAGAGTAGATTTATTCGGTTCCCCTTACAAGGCTCCAAATCACTAAAGGAGCCTTACAGGCACTCTCCTTCGAGGCTAGCCGAACTATTTATTCTACAAAAATACTTAAGAGATGAAAAAGACTGAGCCCCTCCTATTCAAAAATTCCAATCAAACCCAAAAACGAAAACTGAACCGCAGGCAAACCCAAGAATGGGAAAACCCAAGACAAAGACCATATACGCACAAGCTGGACGCAAATAGCCCTGATTTTCGGAAGGAGGTGATCCAGCCGCAGGTTCCCCTACGGCTACCTTGTTACGACTTCTCCCTCCTCGCGGAGCCAGGATTCGACGCGGCCCAGAGGACCACGCCTCGTCCAAACCCCACTCGGATGGAGCGACGGGCGGTGTGTGCAAGGAGCAGGGACGTATTCACCGCGCGATGATGACACGCGATTACTAGGGATTCCATGTTCACGAGGGCGAGTTGCAGCCCTCGATCCCAACTGAGACTAGGTTTGTGGGATTACCTTCACCTCTCGGTGTCGGAACCCATTGTCCTAGCCATTGCAGCCCGCGTGTGGCTCGGGAGATTCGGGGCATACTGACCTGCCGTTGCCCTCGCCTTCCTCCACTTTATCAGTGGCAGTCCCATTAGTGTGCCCGGCAACCTGTTAGGGTTCCGCTGGCAACTAATGGCAAGGGTCTCGTTCGTTGCCTGACTTAACAGGACACCTCACGGCACGAACTGTCGACGGCCATGCACCTCCTCTCAGCTTGTCTGGCAAGGTCGTCAGCCTGGCCTTCATTCTGCTGTCGCTCCCGATAAGATTCCCGGCGTTGAGTCCAATTAAACCGCAGGCTTCACCCCTTGTGGTGCTCCCCCGCCAATTCCTTTAAGTTTCAGCCTTGCGGCCGTACTCCCCAGGCGGTGGACTTAACGGCTTCCCTGCAGCACTAGGGCAGCTCGTGGCCGCCCTAACACTTAGTCCACATCGTTTACAGCTAGGACTACCCGGGTATCTAATCCGGTTCGCTCCCCTAGCTTTCGTCCCTCACCGTCGAGCGCGTTCCAGTCGAGCGCCTTCGCCACTGGTGGTCCCCTCAGGATTATCGGATTTCACCCCTACCCTGAGAGTACCCTCGACCTCTCCCGCCTCCGAGTCTGGCAGTATCTCTAGCAGCCTAACGGTTGAGCCGTTAGATTTGACCAGAGACTTGCCGGACCGGCTACGGACGCTTTAGGCCCAATAATCGTCTTGACTACTCGAGGAGCTGGTTTTACCGCGGCGGCTGGCACCAGCCTTGCCCTCCCCTTATTCCACCGGCTACTTACACCGGTGAAAAGCCAACTTTTTCAGTTGGCACTCGGGTTGGCCCCGTCACACTTTCGTGCATTGCGGAGTTTTCGCGCCTGCTGCGCCCCGTAGGGCCTGGGGCGTTGTCTCAGTCCCCATCTCCGGGCTACCACTCCCGTGGCCCGTACTGATAATCGGCTTGGTGGGCTTTTAGCGTAACGTTTCCCGCTGTTTTTGAAGCCTTTTTTGTTTTGTTTTGGGCTTCCAATTTTTGGTTTCGGGTTTTTGGTGCGTTACGTCTCTACCCCACCAACAACCTAATCAGCCGCAGTCTCATCCTCAGGCGACGCCAGCGAGCATGCCGCTGGTGTCTTTTGGAGAACACACCGTTCCAGGCCGTGTTCTCTATCGGGTATTATCCTCAGTTTCCCGAGGTTATGCCCGTCCTGAGGGTAGATTGACAACGTGTTACTGAGCAGTGCGCTACGTCTCAGCGTGGCTTGAGACGTACAACTTGCATGGCTTAGTCCCAACCCGATAGCGGTCAAGTCCGGCAGGATCAACCGGTTTTGTGGGGGGGTTTCGCAAGGCTTTTGGGGGTCCAGCTTGTTTTGCGTTGGTTTTTTGGGTTTTCTCTTTTTTGGATTCGAATCTTTCTGGCTTTTTGGGGCCCAGTTTTTCGAATCCTCATTTTTTTGGGTTTGTTTGCCATAGCGGAGTTGTTTTGCGATCCTTCATTTTTGGTCTTTTGACCCATTTTTTCGGGATCGACGCCGTTTGCTATGGCTTGTTTTTTCCGCATTATTGTTATTGATTGTGTTAATTTAACTTTTTCGGTTTTTTTGTTTTTGGTGGGTGTTTTGGGGTGTTTATTTTGTTTTTTGGGGGGATTTTGTGGTTGTGTGTTTGGGTTTGTTTGGTGGGTTTGGGTTTCTGTGTGGTTGGCGTGGATTCTGCTAGTAATTCAAACAATAATATGGAGAGAGAGTTTGGGTTTCTGTGTGGTTGGCGTGGATTTGTGGGGGGGTGTTTTTTGGGGGGATGTTTGGTTTTTTGGGGTGTTGTTCTTGGGTGGGGGGGTGTTTTTGTTATGTGAAGGTTTGTGGTTTGGTTTTTCGTTTTTTGGTGTTTTGTTTTTTTAATATAAAATTGTTTTCTGGTGTATGGGGGTTTGCCATGGAAAACTCGTTTTGGTTTTTGGTTTGGAATGTGTGGGTGTGTGACTGTTTATCTGTGGTATGTGTGTGTATGTGGGTTTGTATTGTTTTTGTGTTGTTGTTTGGTTTTTGGTTTCTTGTTTTTGGGTGGTGGGCCCGCAGGGATTCGAACCCTGGACCAACAGGTTTCTCAGTGGTGTTTATGAGCTTCGACTTTTTTTGCGGTGTTCTGTCGCTCTACCAGGTTTCTCGGAAGTTTTTTGTTTTCCTCTGAGCTACGGGCCCTTTTTTTGGTGTGGTGGTTTTTGGGTAGTTAGTGTTTTTGGTGTTTGATAAATTTTTTGTTTATTTTTGGTGGTTGCTTTGTATTTTGTTGTGGGTGGTGGTTGATAAATTTTTTGTTTTTGGGTTGTGCCGTTTTTTAATATTTTTTGGTATTGTGGTGGTTTGGGTTTGGAGTGTTTTTTGGGGTGTGGATGGGTGTTTGGGGGGTGTTGTATGTTGTGGTGGTTTTTGTGGGATTGTGGTGGGTTTTCTCCTTTTTTGTTTTGTTTTTGGTGTTTTGGTTGTTTGTGTTTTTTGTGTGGTGTTTTGTGGGTAATGTTTTTAAGGTTGTTTTTTGTTTTTGTTTTGTTGGTGTTGTGGTTTTGTTTGGGTGTTTTGGGTTGTTGTGTTGTTGGTGTTTTGTTTTTGTGGTTGGTGTTTTTTGTTTTGGTTTGGGTTTTTTGGGGGTTTTGTTTTGTTGGTGAGTGAGTTGGATGTTCCTGATGTTGTTAGGAGGGTTTTGGGTGAGTGGGGGTTTGTTTCTTTGTTTCCTCCGCAGGTTGAGGCGGTTAGGGCGGGTGTTTTGGGTGGGGAGAGTTTGGTTTTGGCGGTTCCTACTGCTTCTGGGAAGACTTTGGTTGCTGAGCTTTGTATGGTGAAGAGTGTTTTGGGTGGGGGGAAGGCGGTTTATCTTGTGCCTTTGCGTGCTTTGGCGAGTGAGAAGTTTGAGGAGTTTAGGAGGTGGGAGTGTTTGGGGTTGAGGGTTGGTTTGTCTACGGGGGATTTTGATTCTTCTGGTTCTGAGTTGGGGGGTTATGATATTTTGGTTTGTACTAATGAGAAGGCGGATTCTTTGTTGAGGCATCATGCGGGGTGGATTTCGAGGGTTTCGGTTATTGTGGCGGATGAGGTTCATCTTATTAATTCTGTGGATAGGGGTCCGACTTTGGAGGTGGTTTTGGCGCGGTTGCGGCAGGTGAATCCGGATGCGCAGGTGGTTGCTCTTAGTGCGACGATTAGTAATGCGGATAGGCTTGCGGATTGGTTGGGGGCTAGGCTGGTTTTGAGTGATTGGAGGCCGGTGGTTTTGAGGGAGGGGGTTTATTATGGTGGGGTGGTCAGTTATGGTGATGGTGGTTTTTATAGTGTTTCTCAGGTGGATGCGGATGGTTCGATTTGTTTGGCTGTGGATACGGTTAGGGGTGGGGGGCAGGCGCTGATTTTTGATTCTACGAGGAGGAATGCGGTTTCCATTGCCAGGCGTCTTGCGGGGGTTTTGCATGGTTATTTGGGTGGGGCTGAGAGGAAGGCTCTTAGGCGTGTGTCTCGGGAGCTGCTGAGTAGTGGGGAGGTGACACAGATTTCGAAGCAGCTGGCAGGATGTATTGAGGGAGGTGTGGCATTTCACCATGCGGGTCTTAGTTATAGTCAGAGGAAGTTGGTTGAGGAGAGTTTTAGGGGGAATTTGATTAAGGTGGTTTGTGCTACACCTACTTTGGCTGCGGGTGTGAATCTTCCTGCTAGGCGGGTGATTATTAGGAGTTGTAGGAGGTATGATGCTAATTTTGGTTATAGTTGGATTCCTGTTTTGGAGTATAAGCAGATGGCTGGGAGGGCGGGGAGGCCTAAGTATGATGTGGAGGGGGAGGCTATTATTGTGGCTAGGAGTGGGGGGGAGAGGGATGCGCTTATGGAGAGGTATGTTTTGGGTGAGCCGGAGGTTATTGAGTCGAAGTTGGCTTCGGAGTCTTTTCTTAGGACTCAGATTCTGGCCACTGTGGCTTCGGATTATGCTCATGAAAGGGGGGGTATTATGGATTTTTTGGGTAGGACTTTTTATGCTTACCAGTTTGGTTCGGATTTCCTTGGGGGCTTTTTGGAGGATATTTTGAGGTTTCTGGTTTCGGAGGGAATGGTTAAGGATAGGAGGGGTTTATTGTTTGCTACGCCTTTTGGGAAGAGGATTTCTGAGCTTTATATTGATCCCATGTCTGCTGTTATTATTAGGGATGGTTTGAGGTCGAAGGTGGAGAGGGTTACGGATGTGGGCTACTTGCATCTGGTTTCCAGCACCCCGGATATGCCGCGGCTGTATTTGGGGAAGAGGGATTACCGGGTGGTTGGGATTTTTGCTGATGAGCATAGGTTCGAGTTTCGCAGAAGTCCTCCGGACGAGTGGGAGGATCCAGATGGTTATGAGTGGTTTTTGTCAGAGTTGAAGATGGCATATTTGTTGGAGAGGTGGATTAGTGAGGCTTCGGAGGATGAGATTATTTCGCAGTTCGGTGTGGGTTCGGGGGATATAATGAGGTTTATTGAGGCTGCGGACTGGTTATTGTATGCGACTTACAAGATCGCAGAGCTGCTGGGAGTAAGGAAGGAGCTGCCTAACATTTGGCGCCTCAGGATGAGAATAAATTATGGAATTAGGGAGGAGCTTTTAGACCTTGTTAGGCTGGCGGGGGTTGGGAGAGTGAGGGCGAGAAGGCTGTATGATGCGGGATTTAAGACGGTGCGGGATTTGGCGTCTGCCAGGGTGGAGGATTTGGTGAAGATCCCAACGATAGGTAGGGAGCTGGCTGAGAAAATATTGGTGCAGGCGCGCGGTGAAGTTGAGGAGGGGAAAATTAAGAATTTGACAAGCGAGCAAAAGTCTTTGAAAGATTTCAAATAAAAAATGGGCTTTTTGACCCTGCAATTGAGAATGTCATTTTAATTGGTTATTGGAGGGTTCATTCCCCCCCAAAAAAAGAAAAGTGGTTGCAAGGACTTTTCAGGGGAAAAGAAAAAGAGGGGAGAACGTATACTCACTTTTCGGACGGGAAAAACTTTTTGGTGCTTGAAATACTGGAATTTGAACAGTGGTTGGAATCTGTTTCTTGATTTGAGGTTTTTTAATTTTCTTGTTTTTTGCTTGTTTGCTTGCTTGTTTGTTTTTTGGTTTCCGTTGGTTTAGAATTTCCAGTAGGGTTTTAGTGTTTTTTTGATTTCGTCCACGAGTCTTTTTACTTCTTCTCGGGTTCTTGGGTCTGATTTTGGCTGTTCGTCGTCTAGTAGTTCTCCTAGTTCTGCCATATGGGAAATCACGTTGTATATGCTTCGGGGGATAGCGTTGAGGTTGTATCCTCCCTCAAGGAGTACTGCAACTTTGCCGTTGCATTTCTGTTTGGCGACGTCAAGGATTGTTTCCATGATTTTTCCGTGGCCAACGGAGCTGATGCTCATGTTTGTTAGCATGTCGGAGTAGTGAGCGTCGAAACCTGCTGAAACTAGAACGAATTCGGGGTGGTATTGGTCGGCTATGGGGGGGAGCAGTTCTTGGAGTGCGAAGAGGTAGCTCTCATCGTCGGTTCCCCAGGGGAGGGGGACGTTTACGGTGTATCCTTTTCCTTCTTTTTCGCCGATTTCCTGGTACCAGCCGGATCCAGGGTATATTCCCCATTGTTGTAGGCTGAAGTATAGGACGTTGGCGCTGTCGTAGAAGGAGTCTTGCGTACCGTTTCCGTGGTGGGCGTCAAAATCAACTATGAGGATTCTTTTAAGTCCCCAATTTTTGAGCATGTATTTGGCCAGAATTGCTATGTTGTTGAAGATGCAAAAACCGTGACCGTGACCATAGGTTGCATGGTGTCCTGGAGGTCTTATCAGCGCGAAGCTATTGTCAACTTCGCCCGTTCTAATTTTTTCTGCGGCTAGCAATGCGCCCCCCACGGCTCTGAGGGCCACCTCAAAGGATTCGGCGCTTACAACGGTGTCTGGGTCAAGCATTCCTCCTCCCTGCCTGCTCATGTTTTCAACGTGTTCTATGTACTGTGTACTGTGATTCATGGCTACTACTTCAACGGGTGCTTTTTCGGGGCTGAACAGTTTAATTTGGGGCTTGTCTAAAACGCCCTTCTGTTTTAAAAAATCCATGGTTACTATTAGTCTCTTTTTGTTTTCGGGGTGGTTACCTGTTTCATGCCTTAAATAGTCTGGATGATAAACGATACCAGTCTTGGCCAATTTAGCCTCACTCCATATAGTATCAGACTAGTTTCCTTTATCATTTCACCTTATTTAAATTATGGGCAACATTCTATTATTTTTTCAAAGTGATTACAGTTTAACATTGCACCATCAATAAGGCATGTCTGAAGTTAAAACTCCCTACTTAAGAGGGAAATCTTCAGTAAGCCCCCTAAACTGGCACCCAAAAAGTAGCTGGTACATCTGTAGTATGTGAAAAATGAGTCAAAAAGGGGATTAACTTAACTGGCTTAACGCCCCGCCTCCACATACTAGTGTCAGAAATCAAGCCAAAATCATCCCAAAATTTGCTGGTGGACGTGCATAGTTTTAAACCTTTTAGCACTTTTTTGGCTTTTTGATAGGTAAATAGAAAGTTGAAGGGAATAGACGCCCCATTTTAGGGGGAGTATAAATATCTAAAGTGGATATTTTTTGGGGGATTGTTATGAAGTTCTGCCCCGAAAAATTTGTCAGAAGCAGGAAGGGTATCCTCATAATTTTATTGTTGGTGCTGGTTCCCATAATTCTAGGATATGCACATAGTTCTTTTTATCCAGTTAGCCTACCGAATAGTTTGCAGTGTAAGGAGGGGGAGAGCTTGACTGTTTATAGGGGTGAGGAAGTGGAGATAGTTGTGAGAATGGTGAACTCCACTCATCCCATTGTGGGGGAACTGACTCTTTTTTATGATCAGCCAAGTGGCCTGGTAATTGGAGGCGCATTCACTAATTTTAGTGGACACGCAGTTCTTCACTGGGGGATACCCCTTGATTACAATTTGGGTGCAACCACTATAAAGGCATACTGTCCACAGAGGCCAGACACTATACCAGTTTATGTGAATCTTTTAATAAAGTCAAGAACGAGTTTTGGGAACCTCACATATCCAACAGTAGCTTACCCTAAAGAGTATTTAGTTATTGAAGTAAACCTTTTAGATAATAACAATTGTTCTATTCCCGGCCAGATTGTAAGGTTATACGATTCTCAGAATACAAGTCTCAATAGCTCAATCACGGACACGTTTGGCCACAGTATATTGTTTTGGCAGATTCCACAAAACATTACTCTTGGGCAAAACAGTTTCAGGATAAAATTTGAAGGTAGTATGATATACGACTCGGTGGAAAGCGGGTTTAATGTGACTTTTGTTCCCCCTGCTGCAGAAATTGTGTCAATCACTTTAAATGCAACTCAAGTCAAGCCAAATGAGCCAATTTGCATAACAGTGAAAATTAACAGTAGTGACCCACTATTTTCAGTTAGAATAAACGAGTATGAGCTGCAAAAAGCAGGTGAAAACACCTGGATTGGAATCGTCAATGCACATTCATCTCCAGGAAGGCATATGTTAACAGTAACTGTTTACTATAATGGAGTGCAATGTGTTAAAGATTCAAGTACCTACTATATAGTTGAGGGAGAATCTTTAGGATTCCCAGCAGCGCTACTATTGCTGTTCTCAAAGGATAATTCGTTTGGTGAAAGGTTTATCTTCTTTGCTCCCATTTCTGCTTTGGCGATGGTCTCCGCATTCATAGCTTGGAAAAGAAGGGACCACAATCCAGACTTTTCCAGAGATTATACTTTGGAAAGCGACGAATGCTTACCCTAAAAGGAGTAGAGAAGGGTGGTGGGGTTGCCGAGATTTCCAACCCACCCAGTCTAGGGTGGCTTCTTGAACTCGGGAACACCTGCGTTCAGTGGAGAACACTGGTTTCTCCGCCCCAGGCAGGACTCGTGCCGCTTAATAGTTTTCGAGCGGAATTGTACCCTTCGAGTGGGATTTCTCGAGGGCTCATACCAAGTTTTCCGGTCAGAGGAAGCTCCAAGCCTCTAGACCACAACCCCACTTATTATTTAGGACATATGATTAGAAAATATAAATTTTTTCTATTAAATGGAAGATACAAAGGAGCAATTATTCAAGCTTAGTGAGAGAAATAAGTTTAGATTGCTTTGAGTATTCAACCTATTCATTCTGGGAAAACTTTAAATTCAACCATTTTAACTTGGAGTTATAGCTTCAAAAGTAAAACTAGGGTTGAATGTTATGGTTAAAAAGTTTACTTATCGCGGATACTCCCTAGAGGAACTTCAAAGGATGCCAATGGATGAGTTCATAAAACTGTTGCCATCACGTCAGAGAAGGAGCCTACTGAGGGGGCTCCCACCACGCCAAAAAAAATTACTAGAGAAACTAAGGAAGGCAAAAAGAGCGCAGAGAAAGGGCAAAAGGGTAGTTGTACGTACCCATAACAGAGACATGGTAATCTTGCCTGAAATGGTGGGTTTAGACGTTGCAGTCCACAACGGAAAAACATTTATTGAAATAAAGGTTGAGCCGGAGATGATAGGCCACTATTTAGGGGAATATTCACCCACGTGTAAACGCGTAGTCCATGGAAGCCCCGGAATAGGCGCCACAAAAAGCAGCATGTACGTCCCACTAAAATAAAATAGTAATTTTTCACCCCCTAAGAAAACCCATATTTAAAATATGAAATTCCCACTATACCCAAAAACAAGACCAGCCCAAAATTCAGAACCCACAAAAACAACCAAGATAGAGGGAGAGACGCACCCAGTTAAAACTTAAAAAGCCACACAAAAACACAGGCCTAATTGATCAACACCCCTCACAACCATAGGAGGCCCCTGCCGAAAGGTTTACAGCGCTTCCGGTGCAACCCCTCAGCCCCTAAGAAGTTTTTCATGAATGTAACTTAAAAGCAAAACTATTACGTATACGCAAAAAAAGTAATCATAAGTCCCCGTAATAATATCATTCAAGGCTAACTAAAAGGTTGTGAACGACTCTTTATTTTCTAATGATTGGAAGCTTCCAGAACCATGCATGACTTGTTTAAACAGTGAGCCCAAAAATCGATACTGTCAAATTAAGGTTTATTTGGAGGGATCCTCCCTTTTTTTGATTATGTTATGATCACTTTTTGAGAGACGGAGGACTCCTCCGAAGATTATTCTGTTCTCCCTGAATTTATACTTTGGATTCAAGCCTGCGGGGTGTGCGGGACAACCTCTTCGAGAAGTGGGGCCTCTGGAGAAGCCACGAAGCAACACGCCAGTTGGGTGCACCACACCAACCGTGAAACCCGAAGCTACTTCGCCAAGCCCCTATAAGAGGGGCAGCCAGATTGTTCTGGACGAGTCCCGGACGCGGGTGGGTGGGGAGTAGGGCTGGCTGTGGGTGACCCTGAACCCGGTTGAGGCGGCTGGCTCTTGAAATCTACCTGTCAAAGAATCGCAACGGGCTTGTGGCGACAAGTTTCATGAAGAAACTCAGGGGAAGTACGGGGAGAAGGTGCTATTTGTGACTGACGGAGGGAAGTGGTACCCCCTAGGCAGCCCAAAACGTGGGAGCCCGCTGGATGAGGGGTAGGGTTAGAAGCTTGCGTGGAAAGCTGATTTTTCGCACCATAAAGGATCGCCTAGGAGTGTTCAACTGCGCCTTCTCCAGAAGCAGCCAGGGACTGGAGAACGCCCGCAACTTCCTCAGATTCTTGCGCCTACTACCACAACCAGGTTCCCCCCCCACTACTCCCTGAAACAGGGCACCCCCATACCGTCGGGGGAAGGCCCCGCATCCAAAGATTACGAAAGGCGCTCGAGGCGACAAAATGCTTAAGTTGACAATACCCAAAAATCATCTATTAAGCATATGAGGAAAACACTCAACTTCTCGCTATATTTAAATTTTAATAGCGGTTTCTAGATTCAGTCAAAAAATGGGTAATTGAGGCACATTACACCATGTACAGTTTTCCTATTAGTGTTTTAGA
>Ga0136652_1000702_pt1 | contig 15637 bp, 10 predicted proteins | sample ConPoolayeEmetaG_FD_94864 | JGI IMG/M metagenome (GOLD analysis project Ga0136652, IMG submission 94864) | Hot spring microbial mat communities from California, USA to study Microbial Dark Matter (Phase II) - Cone Pool mat layer E metaG... ...
CCGCGAGCCGCCTGGTCGCCGCCCACTGAACCGCAACTCACCCACAACGACAATCCCAAACTCGCCGAAAACACGCCGGAGAACTACACGCCGTCCGAAGAGCCGGGTTGCTTAGCAACCTGCCCTATCCCGGGGTGCAGTTCGCCCAGCCAGGGGGCAGCCTGACTCGGATCTACGGGGTACCCTTCGGCTATGGCCTCTCGGCCCGTCAGACGGCTGACAGCTTCGTGCAGACCCACAGCCCGGTCTTTGGTGTAGACCCGGGAGACCTTCGCCCCGGCAACGGCTTCAACGATCGGCTGACCCAGCCGCTGGGGTACGAGCCGCAGACCGGAACCTACAAGTTCACCTTGGTCTATTACCGGCAGTTTCGGGACGGGATTCCGGTCTACGGGGGCGAACTCCGGCTGCTGGTCCGCAACGAGCCCAGTTATCCGCTGGTTCTGGCCGTCTCCAATCTGCGGGATCTAGGCGGTTTTACGGTCCCGGATGCGGCGGTTCGGAGCGTGGCCCGAGACGCGGGCCTGGCCGCCGCGGCCGCCGCCCGTCCCGGGCTGGTCAACTTCGAGGACCAGCAAGTCGTGATCTGGGCGGGGCTGGACGGGGCCAATCCCACCCCGGTCTTGGCCCTGCACTTTGTGGCTGATAACGGAATGCCGGCCAGTGCCGACTACGAGAAGTACCGCTTCATCACCGACGCCGCCACCGGCCAGATCCTCTACGAGGAGAATCTGATCTACCACACCGACGTGATCGGCAGCGTGCGCGGGATGGCCACCGTGCTGCCCGGGGCGGATGTCTGCGATGTGGAAGTGGACACGCCCATGCCCTGGGCGCGAGTCAACATCGGCGGGACGGTCGCCTACGCGGACGGCAACGGCAACTTCACGATCTCGAATGCCGGCAATTCGCCGGTGGTGGTCCAGTCACCGGTTCGCGGGTTGTACTTCTGGGCGCATAACCAGGGCGGGTCCGATACGGTGTTGTCCCAGACGGTCACTCCGCCGGGACCGGCCAACTTCATGCATAACAGCGCCAACAACGACGAGTTCAAGCGGGCCGAGGTGAACGCATATGTCCAGGCCAACCTGGTGCGGGACTTCGTGCTGGGTCTGAACCCGTCCTATCCGACCATCGGCAACCAGACCGAGTTCGCCGTCAACGTCAACCTGAACGAGACCTGCAACGCCTATTACGACGGCAGCTCCATCAACTTCTTTCGATCCGGCGGCGGCTGCGCCAACACCGCTTTTTCCAGCGTGGTGCATCATGAGTACGGGCATCACCTGGTAAACGTGGGCGGCAGCGGGCAGGGCGAGTATGGCGAGGGCATGTCGGATTGCATCGCCATGCTGATTTCCGACGACCCGCGCCTGGGGGTCGGGTTCATGACCTGCTCTTCCGGCATTCGCAACGCCGACAACAATTGCCAGTACGATCGCTACAACTGTTCAACCTGCGGCAGTGAGATTCACGATTGCGGGCAGTTGCTGTCCGGCTGCGTGTGGAGCACGCGACAGGAACTGGAGGCCACCCATCCCGGTCAGGGGCTGGACATCATCCGTCAGCTCACGGTCGATTCGATCCTGCTGCACGGCACCGGGACCGAGATCGACCGGAACATAACCATCGACTTTCTGACCCTCGACGACGATGACGACAACCTGACCAACGGTACGCCGCATTATGATGAGATCACCGCCGGCTTTGCCGCTCACAACATGTGGCTGGGGCCGGCTCCGGGGAACGACGACTGTTCCCAGGCGATCGAGATCTGCCACGGCCGATACACCCACCTGACCGACCTGGTGACCAACGACGGCTCGTCGAGCTGCGACCCGGGCAGCACCACGCCGGACGCGTGGTTCGTATTCCGGTCCGCGGTCGACGGTTTGCTGCGACTGAAGCTGTGCGAGTCGGATTATGACACGGTTCTGTCGGTCCACACGGGCTGTCCGGGCACGCCGGCCAACCAGGTGAGCTGCAACAACGACACCGGCTGGTATGGGCTGTGCGGCAAGTTCCCGACCTATCAGTCGGCCCTGGTGTTCTGGGCGGTCGCCGGCCAGCCCTACTACATCCGGGTCTCCGGCTACAACGGCGCGACCGGCCAGTATGTGCTGGTTGTGGAGGGGGTCCAGTGCGCGTGCACCGAAAACAGCGAGTGCGACGACGGGAACGTGTGCAACGGCACCGAGTATTGCGACCCCCTGGGACGCTGCCTGCGGGCGCTGACTGCCGACTGCAACGCCAACGGCCAGGAGGACGCCTGCGATATCGCCCAGGGCCTCGAAACCGACTTCAACGCCAACGGCGTACCCGACGAATGCGAAGGTTTGGGCGACATGAATTGCGACGGCTACGCCGACTTCCGGGATATCAACCCGTTCGTCGTCCGACTGGTGAACCCGACCGCCTACGCAGCCGGCTACCCCGGCTGCCCAGATGCGCACGGCGACATCAACGGCGACGGAATCGTCAGCTTCAAGGACATCAACCCGTTTGTAGTCTTCATGACGCGCAGGTAGCTCTTTCGTGAAAGGACCGGACATGAGGCCACGTGGACTATTACTATTGACCGAGATCCTTTTTTGCGCCATCACGGCGGTGCGGCTGGACGCCGACCTGGTGCCGCTGGGAGATCAGGCGACTTATCGCTACGAATGGCGGGCTAATACCTTCACGCCCAGCGCCCAACACCAGGCCGCCCTGGCCGTGGCCCCGGACGGCCGGGTGGTCACCGTCTGGTCCAGCCGGCGGCAGCAGGCCGGACGGGCCGGGGTGTACGCTCAGCAGTTCGATTCGGCCGGCCTGGCCCGGGGGACCGAGACCCCCCTCAGCCTGTGGTCGCAGTCCCACCAGACCGAACCGGCAATCGCCATCGACCCGCAGGGCAACGCCTGGACCGTGTGGCAATCCTACGGCCAGGATGGATACGCGGGCGCGATCATCGCCCGGTGCTTCGACCCGGCCTTCAAAGGCGGCTCGGAAATCCTGGTCAACCAGCGCTGGCGCGGCCACCAGGCCCAGCCGGCGGTCGCCGCCCGTCCGCAGGGCGGAGCGGTGGTGGTCTGGACCTCGCAGGAGCCCGGCCAGCAGGCCGTGCAAGTGTGCGGACGGCTTTTCGGAGCCGACCAACAGCCCCTCTGCGACGAGTTCATGGTCGGCTGTCGGCCCGGGCGCTTCGAGGCCACCCCGGCCCTGGCGGTGGTTAGTGATGGCAGTTTCGCAGTGGTCTTCAGCGTTTTTGATGAACAGATGCGGCCGGCCGGCATCCGGATGCAGCTCTTCGACCCGGCCGGGCACCGTCGCGGCGAAGAGATCAACGTCAGCGGTCCACCCAGGCAGAGCCAGATCGAGCCGGCCATCGCCGCCGGTCCGGGAGGCTACCTGGTCGCCTGGCTGGACGCGGAGAGCGACGGAGACGATTACGGGGTGGTGGCTCGGCGGTTCGATCTGGAAGGTCGCCCGCAGTGCGATCCTTTCGTGGTTAACACCGGCCGGGCCGGCCCGCAGAACGCGGCCGCCGTGGCGGCCTGCGACGACGGCCGCTGGGCCATTGCCTGGAACGGGCCGGATGGCCAGGAGGAAAGGGTTTTCGCCCAGCTTTTCGCGGCCGACGGTTCACGCTTGGGCGAAGAATTCCGGCTGACCCGCGCCAGCCAGGGCCGGCAGGCCCTGCGGGCGGCAGCGGGCACTCAGCGGCTGGCATTCGGTCCAGGCGGGGAGCTGCTGTGCGTCTGGAGTGGCGACGCCGGGCTGGGCGATGAGTCCGGCGTGAACGTCACCATGATCTCCCCCAGGCGGTTGGAACTTGCCGGTCGGTCTCAGGGCGTGACTGCCGACATGACTCCGGCAGTCGTGGCGGGCAGCGCGATCGAGGGGGCCTCGCCGCACATCCCGCCCACCTTCGATCCGACCATGATCGACAAGGGAGAACGCGAGATTCGCCTGGAGGGCCGGTTCGGCTTTGACGCGATCCTGAACACCGGCTGGACGCCGCCGGATCCACATATGGCGGTGGGGCCCGGTCACATCGTGGTGATGACCAACGGGGCGATCGCATTTTTCGACAAGTATGGCACCAAGCTGTTCCAGGACGAGATCGAAGACAGCTATGGGTTCTGGGGCAGCGTCGGAGCGACCGGGTTTGTTTTCGACCCGGAGATCCTGTATGACGAACTGAGCGGGCGGTTTTTCGCGATGGCGGCCGAAGCCTATGCTCCACCGAGTCAGAGTCGCTCTTACGTGCTAGTGGCGGTTTCAGATGACTCCGACCCGCAGGGCACCTGGTACAAGTACCGTTTCGACACCACAGCATTGGCCGGCAATATGTTCGACTCGCCCAACATCGGAGTGGATGCCAACGTGGTCTACATTACCGGGGATGGGTTCGGGATGGGCGCTAACTACCCGGTTTATACGTTTGATAAGGCTTCGCTGCTGGTGGGCAATCCGCCGGCGATCCAAAAATCGACCACCCTGCCGACTTCGACTCAGTCGGCGGGGATACCGCCGGTGGCCTATGACAATCCGCCGGCCTTCTACATGATCGAGCATGCCGAGGGGCTGAACCGGACCACGGTGCGACTGATCGCCCTGCGCGATCCGCTCGGTTCGCCGTACTTCAACACCTACACGCTGAGCGTCGCTCCCTACAGCGACCCGGAGGATCCGCCGCAACAGGGTACCAGCACGCGCCCGGAGACGTTCGACTCGCGATTCTGGAGCGTGGCGTACCGTAATGGCTCACTGTGGGCCACCCATCACGTTAACAACACCCGGGTCCGGGCCCGCTGGTATCAGATCGCCATGAACGGCTGGCCGGTCTCAGGCAACAACCCGCAACTGGTACAGTCCGGGGAGATCAACCTGGGCGGCACGATCCGAACCTTCTTCAGCGCCATAACCGTAAACGCCTGGGGTGCGGCGGCAATCACCTGCGCCCGCAGTTCGCCGACCGAGTACATCTCGATGATTACCGCCTACCGTTACCCCACCGATCCGCTGGGCACCTTCCGCACGCCGGTGATCGAGCGCACCAGCACCGGTCCCTATAATTATGATCGTTGGGGCGACTACGGCGGGATAGCCTGCGACCCCAGTGCGCCCAACTGGTTCTGGGCGCACCACGAGTACGCCATCGGCAACAGTTGGCGAACCTGGGGCACGCAGATTTATCTGTCGCGGGGAGACGTGAATTGCGACGGCGTGGTGGGCTTCGCGGACATCAATCCGTTCGTGCTGGCCTTCACCGACCCCAGCGCCTACGAGCAAACTTATCCGGACTGCCCGCTGGAGAATCGGGACATCAACGGGGACGGCGTGTTCAACTTCGCGGACATCAACCCGTTCGTGAACATGCTGTCTAACCTCTAAGTGGCCGCGCAACGTAGATCAGACCGCGAAGCGCCTAGCTACCGGGCGATGTCCGAAGCACTAGCGAGGAGGAGCTGACGTCGGGGCCGGCGAAAGCCCCGGTGTGCGGGTCCGGTCAGGCCAGGACGGCCGCTCCTATAATGTTCTTGACCTTGGCGGCCAGTTGATCAGGCGAGAACGGTTTGATCAGATAATCGTTGGCGCCGGATTTGATTGCTTCGATCACCCGGGATTTCTCCGCCTCGGTCGTGACCATGATCACCGGCGTCTTGCTCCCCGACTGACGAATAGCCCTCAGGGCCTCGATCCCGCTCATTTTGGGCATGTTCCAGTCCAGCAGAATCAAGTCGAACTGCTGGGTCTGCGCGGCCTTGACCGCCTCCAGGCCATCAGCGGCCTCCGCAGCCTCCTGGATGCCGGCCATCCCCAGAGCCTTGATCACGATGCGTCGAATTGTCATCGAATCGTCGACGACCAGGGCTTTCATAAGAGCGCCTCTAATTGGGGTTGTAGGTCACTTCCATGGTGAAATCGCCAGCGTCTGAGGAAAAAGGCACTTCCAGCCAGACCGACTTGCTGGGGTATCTCAGCTTGTAGCCGGTGCCCTCCACTACCGTGGGCAACCCCAACTGCAACGGCGGATCGTGATTGAACTTGGCTTTGGCCGAACCGGCCACCATGTTCACCAGCTCGGAGATCGCGTCCGTGACTTCTTCGTTCAGCTCCGTCATCTGGCTGCCCAGCATGCGCCCGGCCAGATTCAGGGCGGTTTGAGGCGGGAAGCGGAGGGCCACCACGCCGCTGACCCGGCCGCTCAGTCCGACCAGCGAGGTCAGCAGCGGCCCACGTGCCTGGCCGTCGCTGACCTTCAAGCCGGTACGCCGAGGCTGTACGTTGAGCATCGTCGCGAACACGCTCCCCACGGCTTCGATGAACGGATTGATATAGCTCACGTCCACGGGTTGCCCTCCGGCGGCCAACCGCCCGCCGGGACCTCTCCGTCGCGAGCAGGTCGCGAGCGAGCCGGGTGCCACCTGGTGCCGTTGCTCGGCGCGTCCGAGCCGGGTCTTAACCTGGAGGTTACATCGTCCAGTTCCACCCGGGTGTTTGGGAGATTCTGATCCGAGTGTGGTCCGATATGGCGGCCGGGCGGCCAACCTGGGACCACCCCCACGCCGGCCCGGCCTGCCAAATCGCGTTTGACATTGGGAAGGTCGGCGGCAATACTGAAATCGTCCGCTAAGCAGCATGCGGCCAGAGCCCCGCAGACGAGCGGTGGGCCGACCGGCGGACCGGCCCTGAAGCTCCGGGGTCGTAGCTCAATTGGTTAGAGCGCCGGCCTGTCACGCCGGAGGTTGCGGGTTCGAGTCCCGTCGACCTCGTTCTCCCCGGGTTGGTGCAAACGAGGTTCTGGCGGCCGGCCGGCCAGGACCAGCGGGGTGCTACAGGAGGCGAGCGATGCCTCTGAACCGGCGCGACTTCGTGGTCTCGGCTGCCGGCCTGGCCGCCATGGGGGTTGCCAGAGGAAGTGCTGAAGTCATGGCCCGCCCACAGGTTGAGCAGAGGATTGCTCCGCCGCCCGGGCCGGTGGTCATTGCCAGTGGCAATGGGGTGGCGGCCTGCAACCGGGCCATGGAGCTGCTCAAGCAGGGGGCGGACCCAGTGGACGCGGTGGTCGCCGGGGTCAACCTGGTCGAGGACGATCCGCAGGATCACACGGTGGGGCTGGGCGGGCTGCCCAATGAAGACGGAATCGTGGAGCTGGACGCCTGCGTGATGCACGGGCCGACTCACCGGGCCGGGGCGGTGGCCGGCCTGCGCAACATCCGCAACGCCGCCAGCGTTGCCAAGCTGGTCATGCAGCGCACCGACCACGTCCTGCTGATCGGAGAGGGCGCATTGCGGTTTGCCAAAGCCCACGGATTCAAGGAGGAAGATCTGCTGACCGACCAGGCCCGACAGATGTGGCTCCAATGGAAGGAGACCTGTTCCGACAAGGACAACTGGCTTCCGCCGCCCGGGGCCACCCAGCCGTGTAGTCCGGCCGGTCGTCAGCCGCCTGGTTTCACCTGGGGCACGATTCCTTGCCTGGCAGTCACCGCCGGAGGCGACCTGGGAGGCTGTGTCTCGACTTCCGGCCGGGCCTATAAGATCGCCGGCCGCACCGGCGACTCCGCGATACCCGGTGCGGGCCTCTATGTGGACAACCAGGTCGGGGCCTGCGGTTCGACCGGCCGGGGGGAGGCCAATCTCGTAAACTGCTCCTGCTTCCTGATAGTCGAGCTGATGGGCCGGGGGGCCCGACCCGAGGAGGCCTGCTGGCAGGTGCTCAAACAGGTAGCCGATCGCACGCAACCACGACTGCGGGACCAGCAGGGGTTGCCCAACTTCCAGCTCACATTTTATGCATTGCGGCGGGATGGGCTGACCGGCGGCGCCTGCCTGCGGGGCGGAAACCGGATGGCGGTTCACGACGGCAGCCAGTGCCGGCTGGTGGACCTGCCCGGGCTGTTTCCGGAACTGGCCCAACCCTGAACCGCCGGCCACCGCCGTTCGACCCTGCCCAGGCAGATCAGCCGCATTCCGTCCGACAGATGGATTCTCGGAACCGCCCTGGAAAGTGCTTCATGGCCGGTGGTCTTCGACCGGCCGATGCGGGCCGAAGGCTCATAAGAACTCAACTCGGCTGGCCGGAAGGGCTGGGGCGGTTGCAGGCCATGCCGGCAATGCCTGGCGGGTCACTCCCGGCGGATGGCCGCCCAAATGCTTGAGTATAATTGGGCACCCGAGAACCATGACGACCCAGGATCGTCCGGCCGGCTGGCTCCGATATGCCGCCCGGCAAACTCCGTAGGAGGAAGAAGCATGAACGAAGCCGAGTTCCAGAAGCGGTTGGCCGAACTGGTGGCCGAAATCGAGGCTTTGCCGGAGGCCGAGCGTCAGCGTCTGCGCCAGCTTGCCGACGAGACCCGAGACCGTCACGAGCAGATCAAGAAGAGCGTGAATGCGCTTCAGGAAAGCATTGATTTCTTGCGGCTGGGCATCAAGTACATGCTGTTCGACCTGGAGGCGACACGCCGGGAGAACGGCTATCTGCGCAAGATGCTGGAGCAGAACAACAACGACAACAATCCCTAGGAGGACCCCCAAGCCCGATGCGGGGCCAGCCGCTCCGCATCGCCTGACCCACAGGAGCCGTCAAGAGGGATACGGGACAGTTCCAGAATCTGATGCGAGCCCGGCTGCCTCCTGCCGGGCTCGCTTCTTCTCTGGCCGTCCACGAACCGGAGGGACGCTGGCCCGCGAGTCGCGGGGTCGCTCAGCCCACTGTCCCGGTTGCGGTGAGTGTCAGGTCGGATCGCCGGACGGTGGTTGCCAATCCACTGGCGGGGCATCTCCCCACAGCCCGTCCAGATCGTAATACCGGCGATGCTCCTCGTCGAACAGGTGGATCACGACGTCGACGTAATCTGCCAGCAGCCAGGTCGCATCGCGGCTGTCGGCGAGGCGGAAGCAGCGCCGGCCCGCGCGGCGGGCATGCTCCTCGATGTCCTCCAGGATGGCGTGCATCTGTCGGCTGGATGTGCCGGTAGCGATCACGAAGAAGTCAGCCAGATTGCTCAGGCCGCGCAAGTCGAGTACCCGGACGTTCTCGGCCTTGTTCTGATCGGCGATGCGAGCGGCGGCCAGGGCGAACTGGTAGCCCTCCTCTCCGCTGCCGGCTCCCGCCCGCCGCAGGTACGCCGCGGCCACGTCGTCGGTATACTCCATGACTCTCATTGTAACCGCTGGCCGTTGGCGCGGCAGCGGTTGCCGCGCGAGCCGTCGGCCGGCACGACAACCGGGGCTGGCCGGGCTGGGCCGATTTAGGGGCACAGCCTTTTCAGCGCTGCACTGATATTCGGAACAGGCTGGCTCCGATCAGGAAGCCGGCGACTCCGGCGCCGACCAGTATTCCGCACGGCAGCAGCATCTCCAGCGGCGAGAAACCGCGCCAGATGGCGCCTTCCATGGCCAGTACCGCCCATTTGACCAGACTCAGGCTGCTGAGGGGCTGCATCCAGGCGGGCATGAAGACCAGGGGCAGCATGCCGCCGCCGAGCATCGCCATGACGATGATTATGGCCCAACTGATGCCGCTGACCGACCACTCGCTGCGACCCAGGACCGATAAGAGCATCATCAGCCCGACGACCGCGATCGAGATCGACAGGACGCCCGCGGCCAGCAGCGGGACCGAATTGAAGCCTACGCCGAATGCGAGTCGCGCGATCGTCAGAAGAATGGTCATCAGGCCGGAGGTGGCGATAAAGCACGCCAGGGCCTTCCCGGCCAGAATCTCCCAGCGAGCCAGCGGGGCCAGGGTCAGCCGCGGCAAAGTCCCGCGGGTGCGCTCCAGCAGCAAGGTGGCGGCGAAAGTCGCGGCACAGGCGAGAACGCCCCAGGTGATGGCCTGGGGAAAGCAGATGGCGAACGAGGAGCGCGGCAGGGATGGTCGATTGGCCGCCCGGCGGGTGACGTGCGTGGTCGCAATCTCCACCGGCTGCCAGCCGGGTTGACCGGCCGCTTGGACCTCGGGTGAACTGCTTGGCCCGTTCTGAGAAGTGGTTGCAGTCGGGTCCCCGAACAACGCCGGATCACCCGGCAATTCCAGGTTAGCCAGCAAGCCGTCGAGAATGGCCCGTTGGAAACCGGTCAACCCGTCGGCCTGCTGGAGCGACTGGCGTGCGGAACGGGCGTTGCGCTGAAGGAACTGGCGGTCGGTGAAGACCCGCTGCATCTGCTGGTAGGCATGGTAGCTGATCAGTCCTTGGACCAGACCGCCGGTCATCGACTTGCCGGGGTCCAGGCCGAGTTCCAGCCGCATAGGCGGGCCCCAGAAGATACGTTCGCTGGCGGCTCCGAAGCCGGGAGGAATCACCAGGTAAGCCGATCGGGCCCCACGGCCGACCAGTTCGGCTGCCGCCTGACGACTGGCCACCAGTTCCACCTTGAAGCTGCGGTCGCTTTGCAGGCTCTCGATCAGTCGGCGCGAGCCGGGCGTATTGTCCTCGTCCACCACCAGCAGACCGATGGCCGAGGGTCCGGACGCGGCCCCCGAGAAAAGTACGCCGAAGAAGATCGCGTAGATCAACGGAAAGAAAAAGGTGAAGAAGAAGCCCAGCCGGTCCCGCACCAGCAGGCGAAGGTCCTTGCCGGCCAGCACTAATAGGGCGGACATCAGTCGCGCAGACTCCTGCCGGTCAGGGTGAGGAAGACCGATTCGAGGTCCGGTCGCTCCAGGCGGACACTCAGCACCCCCGGCTGATTCCAGGCTCGGGCCAGCTCGGTTTGCGGATCGGTGGTCTCGATACGCTGGGATCCGTCGGGCCGCTCGATGACCACCCTGGGAGTCTGACCGTGCGTCCGGATCAGCCCATCGACCGTGTCCAAGGCCAGCAACCGCCCATGGTCGAGAATGCCGACCCGATCACACAACCTCTGGGCTTCCTCCATGTAATGCGTGGTATAGACGATCGTGCGGCCGTCGCGTTTCAGAAACGCGACCAGGTCGAAAATGGCGTTTCGCGAATGGGGGTCGATACCGACCGTGGGCTCGTCCAGAAAGATCAGCGTCGGGTCGTGCACCAGAGCCACGGCCAGATTCAGTCGGCGTTTCATGCCGCCCGAATAGGTCTTGACGCGGTCTTTGCCGCGGTCGGCCAGTCCAGTAAGGTCAAGCAGCCAGGCGAGCCGTTGCTTCAACAGCGACCCGCCCAGGCCGTAGAGTCGCCCGAAGAAACGCAGGTTCTCCGCGGCCGTAAGCTCATCGTAGAGTGCCAAAGCCTGGGGTGCGACTCCGATCCGGCGCCGAACATGCGGATCCAGCGGCGAACCGGCACCATCCAGCTCTACCGTGCCCTCGTCCGGGCGGAGCTGGCCGACGGCCAGGTTGATAGTAGTGGTCTTGCCGGCTCCATTCGGCCCCAGCAGACCGAAGACTTCTCCGCGTCGTACCTCCAGAGACAGCCCGTCGACCGCCACCAGGTGGCCGAAGCGCTTCCTGAGACCGGTAAGCCGCAGCATCAGGAGGCACTTTCGAGCAAGCGGATGCTGCCTGTCAAGCGTTGCTCGGGGCCGGGGCACGCCGCCCGCGGTTCCTGCGGTCGCGGTTCTGCGGCTCGCTTTCCCGGCCTGTGCTCCGCCGGTGTTCAGAACAATCCCGCACCGACCCCGGCGGGCGCGGCCTACGATCCGGTCAGCAACGCGATAAACGGATTGATATCAGCGAAGTTGACTACTCCATCGCCATTGATGTCTGCATTGGCTGGACAATCCGGGTACTGGCTGGCATATGCCGCCGGGTCGGTCATCCGCAGGACGAACGGGTTAATATCGCTGAAATCGACCAGTCCGTCGCAGTTCATATCCCCGGCGATCACCGGGTGCAGGATGCCCCAGATTTCGATGTCGTCGATGTTCCAGCCGGGGTAGGTGACCGAATAATCGGTCGGCCCCATGCCCCAGCGCAGGTAGACCGTGGCCTGACGGTCGGCGACGCCGCTAATGTCATGCGCCTTCTGCGACCAGGCCGACTCATCGAGGGTGGTCCCGAAGCTGTCCCACAGCAGGGTAAACCCGGTGCCGTTGTTGGACGCTTCGACCGTGGCATGGTCGCTGAATTCCACGCCCAGCCAGCGCCAGAAGCGCAGCTCCGTAGCGGTGACATTCATGCAGTTGATCGGCCCGCTGGTGAGATAACGAGCCGGCATGTAGCTGGTGTAGTCCCCGGCCAGGTTGTATCCGTAGACGTTCGAGCCGGTGTGCCCGCTGGTCGGATCGCGGTGGTGGCTGCCGCCGCCGGTCGGAACTCCGAAGGCCCAGGCTCCCTGGGTGCTCCAGCCGGGGTTGCTGTCCAGGGAGAAGCTGTAGATAAGCTGCGGCGTGGCCACGATGTTGATCGACACTGTGGCGATATTCGAATCACCGCCCTCCGGCGGGACGCCGCCGTCGTTGGCCTTGAATGTGAAGCTGTCCGGACCGGCGTAGTACAAGCTGGGGTGGTAGACCACCACGTTGCCGTTGCCGACCAGCGTATAAGGCACGCTGCGGATCACCCCGGCCCCCGGATCGCTCAAGTACGAACCGTGAGTGGGTAGACTGGCGATCACGTAGCTCAGTACGCCGGGCGGATTGGGCAGGCCGTCGTCCAGGGCTTGCAGGGTCACATTAACCGGCGTGCCGGGGGTGGCTACCAAGCTCTGGCTCTGAGCGATCGGCGGAACCGGCCCGATGTTGATTTGCAGCGGGATGGTCCGCTGGTCGCTGCGGGCCAGCGAGTCGGTCACCTTGAAAGTCGGATTGAAGGAGCCTGACTCGGTCGGATAGCCGCTGAGCACGCCGTCCGGGGTCAGCGTCAGTCCATTCGGCAACGCCGAAGGCCGGAAGTACTCCAGCGAGTTGGCATTGGTCAGCGCGGTCGCATTGTTGTAGCTGGAAAACGTATAGTTCGACCCGTCGCCGTTGGAGATGCCGATGGTCGGCGTCAGCCCGGTGTTCCCGCTGCCGTAATGGAATCGAATCCGTCCATCCGCATATAGGGTGATTGACACGTTGCAGGGATAGCCGCCGGAGATGGTGGTGGCCTTCCAGCGGAAAGTGACCTGGCTGGGAACCGAAGCATCGATGAAGATGTCGCAGCCGGTGCTGTCGGTCCGGATATCGTCCCACAAGACGGCAATCCGCTTGGCCGCCTTCAGCCCGGCGTCGCTGTTGCTCCACTCGTTGCTCCCGCTGCCGAAGTTCACAAAGCCGTTGCTGCATACGTACGCGGTGGTGTACTCCACGCCGTAGAAGGGGAAGGCAAATGGCAGCGTGTAGGTCCAGTAGGCGTCGTCGGCACGCCAATTCTGGGGGGTGCCCACCTCGGCAAACAGGCTGCTGCCCAGGTTGGTCTCGAAGTACTGACCTTGCGTCAGCACCGTCCAAGTCAGCGGCGGCTGCCCCTGCTCGGCCTCCAACTGCACCGGACCGTACCATCCGTTCAGCAGCCCGGGCGGCAAGGCGTCGGTGGTGATTACCGGCGGACCATAAAGCACCAGGATTTCGACCTTGGCGAGATTCGAATCGCCGCCGTCCGGCGGCACTCCGCCATCATTGGCCTTGAAGTTGAAGAGGTCGGTTCCGTAGTACCCGGTCGCCGGCGTGTAGAGCACCTGGTTGCCGTAGTTCACCAGGCTGTAGGGCAGGTCGCCGCCGGTGATGACGTGGCCGTTGCCGACGTCGGTCAGCGTGTTCCCCGCCTGCGGCAACGTAGTGATGATGTAGGTGAGCGCGCCCGGCGGGTCGGGCAGGCCGTCATAATCGGTGGCCAGCAGCGTCACCAGCAGCGGCGTGTCCACCGGCGTCTGGAGATACGAGTCGAAAGCCCTAGGTGGACCGGAACACATGGCCAACGCCAGGTTCACCGCCTCGAAAGCGTCCACCATGCCCATGCCGTACGAGTTGTCATTCCCGGTCGGCCCCAGATCATGGGCCGTGTCCAGAAGTATCTGCTTGACCTCGTCCACACTCAGGTCCGGGCAGGCCTGACGAATGAGGCAGACCGTCCCGTTCACGTGCGGCGAAGCCATGGACGTGCCGTCCCAGCCGTAGAATTCGTACCCACCGCCGGGCACTGAGGACCGCACCTCGACGCCGGGAGCGACCACTTCGGGCTTGATGGCCTCCCCGCCGGTCGGGGTGCAATGGCTCGGCCCGCGGGAGGAGAAGTCCGCGATCGGCCAGCTTGGGTTGTGGGCATCGACCGCTCCCACCGCGAAGCAGTTCAGGCCGGTGGTGGCTCGATCGGCGGGACGCCGAACCGTCTGCGGGGAAGGCCCCTCGTTGCCCGCGGAGAAGAGCTGGACGATGCCCGCCGCCTCACAGTTGTCCAGGTAGAGCCAGAAAGTCTGATCACAGGGCGGATACCCGTGCCAGGTTGCCAGGCCCCACGAATTCGAGCACACCGCCGGCACATCCCAGTTGGTCGAAGGATTCCCATCCGGGTCGATCAGCCACTGGAAAGCGGCGATCGCGTCGGCCACGGTGTGCGGGATGTCGATCCGGTCGATCACTGCGGCATGAATCCACTTCGCGCCCGGAGCCACGCCGATCTCGTCACCCGGCGGGCCGCCGCAAACCGTCCCCATGGTATGGGTGCCGTGAGCCCCGAACGCCGTCGGGAAGGTGGTGTTGGTGACCGGGTCGAACCAAGCCCATTGCGGGTGGCCGCTGTACTGCGGATCCAGGCCGCGCCAGCGGCTGGCCAGGGCCGGATGGTTGCCATCCACGCCCGTGTCCAGAGTCGAGGTCAAAACACCCTCGCCGGTGAAGCCCATGGCCCAGACCTCCGGAGCCCGAACCGCTTGCACGCCGTTCTCGGGCGTGCGCTGCCCGCCGCGGTCAGTCCCCTCGGTCCGCGGATTCTGCGGGGCAATCAGCTCGATCTCGTAGTTGAAGTAGATGTTCCCCACGTCCGGATGGCCCGCGAGTTGCCGGATTTCATCGACCGGGCCGTCCACCTGGAACAGGTTGGCGACCCAGAAGGGCCGATAACTGTTGATCCGCCCAGCAGCGTGGAGAGCTTGAAGGTACTCCTCCAAGTCGCTCTGGGTGGAATAGGCCTGATCCTGAAGGGCGCGGACCACCGTCTCGTGCCGGAGCTGCATGGTCGCTCGGGCCGATTTGAGAGCCGCGTTGAGCCCGCGGACATCCACCTGGTCCTTGAGGAACACCAAAACCGAAACCGTCTCGGTGCCGGGTTTGGTGGCCAGAATTTGTTCCAAGCTCGGGTCGAGCGTGCCGGCGGTGGCCGCAACCATGGTTGCCAGCGCCACACCGGCCAGCAGTCCGCCAGCGACCAGAATCTTCCTGCTGCGCATCGTCATAACTCCTTGGGTAATGGCATCTTCCCTGAAGATGCCGATCCGTTACCGGCCCCACAGAACGCCCCCGCGACAGTCGAATAGGCCCAGCCCATACAGGCGTGAACCTCGAGTGGGAATCCTTTGGCGCGCAACAAAGACCCGGGGCTCAGTTGGGAACGCTTCCGCCCCGCTCCACGCCGCAGCCCTCAGTTTACTGCGCCGCCAGCCGTAACTCAAGATATTTGTGACCGGCGGTAACGTCAATTCCCGTGTGTAATTGTTGCGGGTTAAGAAGGGCATTTCAGGCCACACCGCGGACCTCCCGGAATTCTTTGCAGACCCGCGTGGCGTACTTGGCGTTGTAGTACGCC
>Ga0136652_1000703_pt1 | contig 15637 bp, 16 predicted proteins | sample ConPoolayeEmetaG_FD_94864 | JGI IMG/M metagenome (GOLD analysis project Ga0136652, IMG submission 94864) | Hot spring microbial mat communities from California, USA to study Microbial Dark Matter (Phase II) - Cone Pool mat layer E metaG... ...
AACCCTCCTGATCCACAAGCTGGGTCAATCACATATTCATTCTTTTTAGGATTAAGCATTTTCACGCACATCTTTATCACATTGCGAGGTGTAAAGTATTGGCCCTTTTGCCCTTTTGAGACCTCTGCAATCAAATGTTCGAAAGCACGGTCTATAATTTCCAATTCCTCCCTGCCTGAGCCAAAAAATTTCTTATCTTCTAAGAAAGGAACACAGATTTGAAGTTGTTCTGGTGACAGATCGATTTTTGATAATGGGTTAAAAATATCTTTCCATTCCTCAATTGCGCCTTTAAAAAGCTCATCATTGATTACAGCATAAGTCTTTTTGGGCTCTTTATATTGTCTGAAATAGACCTCCCTTTTTGCCCGAAAATTCTTGGCTTGATCTTCGTCATAAAGCTTTGCATAGATCAACTTAAAAACTTCCTCAAAGACATTGACGCCAGCCTGTGCCAAGACCATCTCCTCAAGCCTTGAAATTATGAAGGATAGGTCAAACTTCTCCTGCAATTCATCATAGATCCTTTTCTCTTCAAAAAGGTCGTCCCATGTCTGATTAACATTGGGGATGTCCGAAAGGGTGGTTATATATTCTTTCGGGTAAGGGCGATATAGTATAAATCGCTGGATACCGTTTGACCAAACTCCACCCTCCGCCCCTTCTGCACTTAAATAAGATTTCAATTGTTCTTCAGCCTTTTTTGCATTTGGCTGTTTTAACTCAAAAATAATGTAAGGTGTAATCTTATCCTCTTTATACAAAACAATGTCAGCCGACTTCTCCCGAACTTCGGTGCCGAATTGCACTGACTTCTCAACTTCAATCCTCTCTAATGGATACTTATATTCCTGGGTTAACTTAATCAGCCAAAGTTGACGGATGACCTCCTCGGGTTTTCCTATCTTTTTATTTTTATCGTAGATGAATATATCTTTACTTCTTTTTAAGCAATGGACATAAAACTTCCCATCCTCTTTTTCAAAGGCTTTGATCCTTTTTAAGATATTTTTAGAAAACTCCTGCAATCCATGTTTTACGGAAGAATCTTTAAAAACAAGGTCTAAGATCTCATCGGCCTTAACTTCTTCTTCTAAAGGTTTGTAACTTATTTTGTTCATGGCCTTAAATCAATCCCCTTTCCTTGAAGCTAAAAAAATTACTTTTACCGATAACGATATGGTCTAAAACCTCAATGCCTAAAATTTTCCCGGAGTCTACTAATTTCTTGGTGATTTTTATATCATCCTCTGAGGGTTCGGGGTCTCCGGAGGGGTGGTTATGGGCTAAAATTACAGAAGCAGCGCTGTGGGTGATGGCATCCTTAAAAACTTCCCTTGGATGAACCAAGCTGGCATTGAGTGTGCCGATGGAGATAGTGGAAATTCCGATAATTTTATTACGAGGATTCAGAAGAATAAGCTTAAAATGTTCCTTCGCTTTATCCTTAATACTTGCTCGAATAGCTTTTACAACTGCCTCAGGTTCTTTGATATCAAAATTTTTCAGCTCCGGTTCTAAGTCCTCTCTCTTTCCAAGTTCAAAACAAGCTTTAATCTGGGCTGCTTTCGCAAGACCAATCCCCTTTATTTGGGAGAGTTCCTCTATGGTTGCCTGACTTATCGCCTTGATATTGCCAAACTTTGCCAACAATTCCTGGGCAATACTCATTACGGACTTCTTAGGGATACCACGACCAATGACCAGAGACAAAAGCTCTTGAGCAGAAAGAGCCTCCGGACCGAATTTCTGAAGCCTTTCCCGAGGCCTCTCTGATTTTGGAAGATCGCGAACAGTAAAAGACGAGTCTCGGGTCACTAAAACCCTCCCTTAATCTTCACAAAATTGATCACCTCTTTGGCCAAACGAATAGCGTTCTTAGCATCGTTCTCATCAAACGCCTTTGAAGGAATGCCACCAGGCAAGGCATTGGGGTAACGAGTGGGAATATAATATTTATCGAGGGGGGCAGCATTGATATCTAATTGCTTAAATTCTGCATCAAATGTTTGGGCATCTTTACAAAGTTCTGCTACAGAATGCCCCCACACCTCTTCAGCCCCTTTTGAATAAAGGTAAGCCTTCAATCCCTTCTCTGCCGATTGCTGAGCAAGAAAACAGGCCACGTTGTATCTTCCACCAGAACGATTAAACTCCGCATCGTCAAGGTCTTGTTCTGCCTGCAAAAGCCAACGGCGTGCTTCATTCATTGGATCCGACTTCATACAGTAGTCTCCCCTCTTTAACAGCCCTCCTTAAGAATAAATTGGTTAACGTCATCTCTTCAAATTCCTCAGGGGTGTAAACAAAGAAATCAATGCCATAGCGGGGTCTGACCGCTTGGTAGATTTCATCCAATCGATCCAAAAAACGCTGGTTTGATTCCTTAATAATCAATAGGTCGATATCACTGGACCGATGGACTCTTCCGACAGATAACGAACCAAATAGGATAATCTTTTTTACCCCCAAGTTTATCAGAATGGGAAGGACTCTATCCAATTCTTTTTCCAGGCCCTTCTTCCTCTTTTCAGATAATCCCAACTTTATTGCCATATTTCGTTCTCTATCTTCTTCCAAACTCTATCCAAATTCTCCTGACTCCGAACTCTCCGATCCGAGGAGAGGGAATGAACTCAGGATTATAGCAGGTGTATATTTCCAATCCTAACTCTCCGAAGACCTTCTTCCTCAGCCACCTCTTTACATCTAAAAGCAAAAGCCCTTGAGGTGGTGGGAAGGTCTTTAAAAAAGAATTGGGGATAGAAGGCCAATAAGGAATAAGGAATCTCTGGGTCAAGGGATGCAATCCATCTTGAAATCGCCCGAACCTCTCCCTCATCAATATACCCAGGGACAAGAAGGGTGCTGGCAATCAAGGGTGGAGGGTTAGGCCTTTTTCTGATCCACTGGCTGGCCCGTTCAAAATTCTCTTGGGTCCTTTTATTAGAAACGCCACAGAGAGCTTGGTGAAGGGAATCGCTCCATGCCTTGATATCAAATTTGACACATCCTCCGGAGGCTAAAGAAATCGCCATCACCTCTTCTAATAGATGGGGATTCATCGAACCATTGGTCTCCCAGCAGATACGAAGAATCCTTCCTTGAGCCTTTTCCAATGCCTTCTTCGAGGCCTCGATCGAATGGGGAAGTTGAGGAGTGGGGTCACCACCAAAATAACAGATACAACTGGTCTTCTCATCGACCGCCATTGCCAGCCTTTCAGGAGTAACCCTGTCTTTATCCCAAACCCTCTCCCGATAAGTCCAATTCTGACAGAAGAGACAATCGAAGGAGCATCCATGATAAAAGACCGCCAGGTTCTTAAAACCATATTCAGGTCCATCCGTATAGGCATATTGGGGATATCCAGCGCCTGTCCCACCAGGGCAGACCCAATCCGCAACACAATTTGTTGGCAATCCATCATAATACCAACTGACATTCCCTTCTTCCGGAGAGACTCCACTGAGGACTCCTCCTTTTTGTGTCCTCAATCCACAATATCCCCATCCTCCCTCAGGGACTCTACACTGGTTGGTGCAGATTGAACAAGGAATCCCGGCCTCATCCTTTGGAGGCCGATTAACCAACCGGAAAGGGGCTCGACATCGGTAGTGGGCCTCCTCAATAAGAGGTTGAACGGTCTCTCCCCCTGATCGAAGACAATCCAAGCAGACCTGGAGGGCCTGAGAAAGAATTTTAGCCTTCTTTCCACAGGCAAGGCATTTTTTCTCTTGTGCCTCTGCCTTCCTGAGGGGCACCCCTTTACTCCATAATTTTATAAACGGTATCGTGTTCTCTTGTTCTGTCTTTCACTTTAATCCCAATATCTGCGCCAGGGCCTGCCTCCTGAACATTCTTATTCTCAATCTGCATGGACTCAACCGTCTGGGTGATATCAGTGGTATGCCCAACAATATGGATCTTATCTCCGACCTTTAAGGTATCCGTAAGCCGAATGGCCGCCACGCTTATCTTTCCAAAAAATTTGATCACCTCACCGACTTTCTTCTCTTCCATCTTCTTCCTCCTTTCTAAATTTGAATTTCACTCCTATCTTCTCGATCGCCTTTAAAACCTCCTGGGTTTCAATGGATCTTAAACAGTCAAAATGTCTGCATAGAAAGAATCGTTCTTCAGAGCAGGGGGAACAGGGGATCTCTCGTCGAACAACCAAAACCCTTTCTCCTTTTGGAGACCACACCTTTGGATCCGTAGGTCCAAAAATTGCAATGGTCGGAATTCCCAGTGCAGAGGCCATATGGGAGATGCCAGAGTCGTTTCCAACAAATAGCCCGCACCCCTCCATTACCGAAGCAAGTTGAAGCAAAGAAAGTCCCCTTACGATAATGGGTGGAGGGTCTCCTATCCTCTCAAAGGCCTTTTGAACCTCTATCCCTTCTGCTGGGCCAAGGACAATGAGAAAATGGACGAGGAAGTGATTCTTCAGGGTTTGAACAAGTTCAACAAATCTTTCCAATGGCCAGACCTTCTTTTTGCTCCCACTCCCTGGATGAACCACTATCACTCCATCCCTTCCCTTTCCATCCAAACCTTTCTCTTTCCAAAATTCCTTTGCCCAACTTCGGTCCGTCTCGTTTAAATAGAGTTTAGGCAAAGACTCTGAAATGGAAAAACCATATCTGGAAAGTTGACGGAGGAGGTGGTCTGTGAGGTGGATCCTTTCATCCCAAGTTGGAAAAGAATTGATAGGAAGGACCACACCCTGACAGATTCGATTAAGGTTACGAAGAAGGACTCCTCCTTGATCCTTCCCAAAGAGGACTATCAGATCAAATTTTTTGAAGAATTCTGAGAGCGTATAATCTAAAAATCCGTTCTGGACAAAGAAAGTAGCCATCCCTTTCTGATCGATGGAAAGAACCTGCTCCGCATAAAAATGCCCCTCTACCAGTTCAAGAATTCTTGGATATCCGAGAATGACCACCTTTGAATGGGGAAAAGTATTCTTTAGATTTTTTAAAACTGGAAGGGCCAGAATGAAATCACCCAATGCCCCTTGATGAATAATCAGCATCGTAAGAACTTCTGATCTGTTCTTTAAAATGGGTTGTGCCATCTTTCCTTTCCCCTCACCTCAGGAAATTCTCTCCAGACGCTTCCGAACATGTTCATCATCAGGGTTGATCTGGAGAACTTTTTTGTATTCCTTCTTCGCTAAAGGATACTTCTTCTGTTCCTCATAAAGGACACCCAAATTAACCCTTGCCAAGATGTATTGAGGATTGATGTGAAGGGCTTTTTTCAATTCTGAAATGGCCTTTTCATACTGTTTTCGATCACTATAAAGTAGGGAAAGGTTGTAGTGAAGATCTGCATAATTGGGATTGAGGCTAACCGCCTTTTTCATATTCCAAAGGGCTTTCCGTGTTTGCCCGATCAAACCATAAAGATAACTGAGATGAGCATACCCCATACCGTAAAGGGGATTGATCTTTAAGGCCTTCTGGTATTCCTGAATCGCTTTGGAATACGATCCCTGAAAATAATAAACTGCTCCAAGATTAGCATGGAATAGGAATTGATCGGGATTCCATTTCGCCGCCTTTTTCAATTCCTGAACTGCCTGGGTAGGTCTGCCTTTTTGGGCAAGGTAAATTCCAACGAAATGGTGAAGTTGGGCGGAGTGGTAATTTTGAGGAAACCTCTTTAAAAACTCTTCTGCCTTTACTCCAGGATCAAGCCTTCCTTCTTTCCAGAAACCGTTCTTTTTATAGAAATCGACATAATAGGGACAACACTGAATCGCCTTTCTCATCTGAGAAAGCGCCTCCCTCTTTCTTCCCCTCTTGAGATAAACCATTCCTAAAAGATGGTGAAGGTGCCCTCCCTTTGGAGATTTTTTCAATTCAGCGAGAAAGATCTTTTCGGCCTCGGTCCCTCGTCCCATTTCAAGGTATAGGCAACCAAGGTTAAAGGTTGCCTCCTGATAGTTTGGATTGATGCGAAGGGCCTTTATAAAATGACTCTCTGCTTTCCTTCGATCTCCTTGAGCAATGAAAAGGAGACCTAATTGATGGTGGAGGTCCGCATAATTGGGATGGGACTCGAGAGCCTTCTCTATCTCCCCCAAAATCTTTCTATAAATCTGATCGGGTTTTCTCCTCATCTTCTTCTTCCTTCATCTCTTCTGCCTTCCTTTTCTTTTCTATAGGAACCCATTGTCCCCTTTCCTTCCTCCAATTTTCGAATTGGAAAAGGACATCGGAAACCCCCGGAATATTTCTTAACTTCTTTTCGAGAGAAAAGAGGGTTTTTTCTGAAATCTCTTTAACCTTCTCTTGATCCTCTCCCGCTAAGTGTCGGGGAAGTTGAAAAACCCCTCTCAGATAAACCACCCCCCTGATGCTACCGAAATCCAGTTTCGAATAATCGATGCTGGTCCGTATCAGGATACGTCGAATATTAGAAAAAATGACAAAGTCCTCTTTGAGCATCTATGGAACCTCAAATGAAAGAGACCTTCCCTCAACCCTTAGGTCTTTGTCTCAAGGGCCCTTTCCATTGCATCCAATAGTTCCTCGGGATCATAGGGCTTCTTGATGTAAAACCTTGCCCCTAACTCCATGGCCCTTCCCTCAGCATTTTTTTCTGGACTTCCGGTGAGGAAGATGATGGGGATGGCTCGGGTATCGTCCGACTGCTTCAATTTTTCAGCCACACTAAACCCATCCCCTGCTGGCATTCGGATATCGAGCAGGATCAAATCGGGATTCTCTTTATGGGCCATAAAAATCCCTTGGGCTCCATCGTAAGCCACGACTACCTCATATCCTTTGGACTGAAGTCGAATCATCAAGGCCTTCACAATATCCCTTTCATCATCCACAATAAGAATTTTTTTCTTTTCTTTCATCGTCTCTTCTTTCTTACTCATCTTTCCAAATCGATCCTTTCTTCTATCCTCTTTTTGTAAAGAGGATCCCCTTGGAGCCAAGTGAGCATTTTATCCCTTTTCTCTTGAAACGGACCTATCTCTTTCTTCTCCATAGGCATTCCTGACGAAAAGGTCTCTCTTAAAGGATTTCTAAACCTCCCATCTTTGGCCAACCGATAGTCTAAATGGGGTCCTGTAGAAAGCCCGGTTGAACCCACATAGCCGATGACCTGTTTCTGTTTGACCGAAACCCCTTTTTTAATTCCTTGAGCAAAATTAGAAAGATGGCCATAAAATGTCATATATCCATTTCGGTGTCGGATGACGACCTGTTTTCCAAACCCTCCGTTCCATCCACATTGAACCACGGTCCCATCTCCCACCGCCCACACAGGGGTCCCTATGGGTGCAGCATAATCTACCCCATGGTGGGGAAAGACCCCGCCAAGAATGGGATGTCTTCTTGCCTGGGTGAATCTTGAACTGATCCTCATAAACCTAAGTGGAGCCTTTAAAAAAGGCTTCCGAAGTGAAATCCCTTTTTCATTGTAGTAATGCCCTTTATAATATATTCCACGAATCACTCGATCTCTCCGTTGATATTCAACAGCATGGATCGTTCCATACTGAATAAACTGGTCTCCTTTGTAAACCTTCTCAACGACCACCTTAAACCGATCCCCTTCCCTCACGTCTTTGTAAAAATCGATTTCCCAGGCCAAAATTTCAGCAAAGGCAAGGGTCAACCCATCCTCTTCACCCAAAGATTCCATGGCCTCAAACAGCGACAATTTAATCTCTCCCGATACCTTTACCAGGTAGGTCTCTAAAGGGATTCTCTTTTTTTGAACAAAATAGCCATGTTCCCCTTTCTCAATCTCATAAACCTCCGTGGGACCCGCCTCATAGATAAATTTAACCATCTCTCCTTTCCCGTCAGTGATGAGACGGTAAGCCCCTCCCTTTATCTTTTTGAAATTGATGTAGGGTTTTAATTTTGAAATGACCAGTTCAATCCAGTGAAGGGGGATCTCCTTTTCGACCAACGATTGAAAGAGAGTCTTCTTTTGTTTGATATCTCCTTCGATAGTCTGAGGCTTTACCTCCTCTGGTTTGGATACGACCGGTTCAGTCCCTTGCGAGGGAGGAATTGTGGGTTTAGAAGGAATCAAGAAAAAATAAGCGGTCAGGAAGAGCCCTGCAAGGAGAACGCCAGAAAACAGGAGCCACCTCCTCTTTCTCCTTCGTGCTTTATGGGGAGACCATCTCAGACGATCCAATCTTTTCGATTCAAAATACTTCATCCTCAGGCCTTTGCTTTTTTATCCTACTTCTCTTAATAATTCAGCCGCATACTCAGGCGGAGTGGGATTGACAAAAAAACCTGTTCCCCACTCAAACCCTTCCCTCAATCCAATCCTTAGTCGGGTTTCAATATGCCAATGATATTCGTTTCGATGGAATCTGCTTTGGACGGGAGAGGTGTGGAACGTCAAACTATAAGGTGGATCGGATAGGAGTTTATAAAACCGAACAAAAAGGGAGTGGAGGGCAATGGAGAGATCTCCTCTTTCCTCCTCTGTGATTTGATCAAAGTCAGGGGAGTGATTTTTGGGAATGACCCAGACTTCGAAAGGATATCGGGAGGCAAAGGGTGAATAAACCAAGAAATGGACGCTCTCCAAGACGATCCTCTTTTTGGCGGAGATCTCCTCTTTGATCATATCACAGAAAATACACCTCTCTCGCCTTTGGTAGTAATCCAATACTCCCCAGATCTCCTCATCAATTCTTCGAGGAATGACCGGCATGGCCACCACATGGGAGTGAGGATGACGGTTGAATATCCCTGGATAATTCTTTAGAATAAGAAACTGTTCAAATCGCCGATCCTTCTTGAGGTCGATAAACCTCTCTCGATAAGCAAGGAGAATCCTCTCAATCTCGGGGGGGGTCATCGTGGCCAGGCTCTGTTGATGGACCGGGCTCTCCACCACAATCTCATGGGCACCAATGGCCTCCATCACGTCGTACATCCCCTCAGGTCTTCGATCAAAATCTCCTTCGATATGGAAGAAAGGAAATTTATTGGGGACAACCCGAACCAACCATTCACCCTTCTCTGTTCTCATGGAAAAGGTCTCCTGAGGAGTCATTGCCTCATGACCCGGACAGAATGGACATTCTCCCTCTGGTTCTTGGAATCGGTAGGGTGGTTTAAAAGGAAGATAATCCGATGGTCCTTTGGGATGATCGGTTGTGGTCACTACCCACATTCTCGTTACGGGTTCCCTTCTCAATTCTGACATCGATTTCTCCTATGAGAGGAGGGACTGGTAGACATAAGGCCTTGTCCGATGGGAAATTTCCTTTCCTCTCTTGGTAGTTTTCTCAACTCTCACAACCAGCCGCTTCTTATAGAGGTTAAGGAGCCTCGTCCCGCTCGTGTTCATCCCTATCCCTTCCTCATCTGAGAGTTCCCTTAGGGTTAATTGCCTCTTTTTCATCACCTGGTTTAGGGTTCGGACCAAATAGTTGTTGAGAGATCCGATGACTCGCCAACCTCCAGGGCCAGTGGTCAGGACAGCCAATCTCTTCCTTTCTAAGGCAACAGAGATGTTTTCTGCCTGAGAGGGGTTTAATCCCCTTAAAAGAATAAACTTTTCTCCATATTCGCCACTCCACAATCGCGATATGATTTTGGCAATGACTTCATCAGCCCAAGAAAAATCAATGGGCCCTATTCCTGAAAAATCGAGAATAACTTTCTGACCTTCTTCCTTCTCTCCAAGAAACTTTTCAATGGCTTCCCTGATCCGAATTCCCCGGATACGTCCGGTCATCTCTTTGGATCCATTTTTAAGAAGTCCATTGGTTAACTTTTTAAGCGAGAGAGTATGGATGTTCATTTTTTCTTCAATTAATTCAGTTGAATTAATTTAAATCAAATTTTCAGAGATTTGTCAAGCCCTTTAAGGTTTTCAGGGGGAATGCCCCACTGCTTTGAAAGAGGAGAGTTTCTTGATTCGAGCGCAATGTTAGATTCTTACACATTGAAGTCTGAGAATTTATCTCTAACACGTGAGAACAAGTGGTGTCATGCTGAACTTGGTTCAGCATCTTGTTTTGTCCAAAAGGTGAGATCCTGAAACGAGTTCAGGATGACAACTCTGTGAAATTTCAAATATTTTTGTTTAGAGTTAAAGGAAGATGATCCACCAATGACAAAAGGGTGGATGTTCCTAAAAAAGAGTTAATGGAGGGTTGTTTCAGAACCTCCCTTAATCCTAAAGGGACCTTCCCAGGGATGTTGGGTCTCGTCGACAAATCGGTCTCGGCAACTTTTGCAGAGGAGGAGATTGAATTCCTCGTAGACCTCCTTCTCCAATTCCTCGGGGTCCATCTCCTCCACCTGCCTAAAAAGGTGTCTTAACTGTTGGTCAACTCCCTCTTCTGGCTCCAGAAGAATTCCGTCAAAGTCGGCAAAGACTCTGATATTCACGACATAGTTCAGTCCTCCAGGTTGAAGCCTTTTCCCACACCGAAAACAATGTCTCTCTTCCATCATCCTTCCGCTTTCTCCTTTAAACTCTTCTCATAGGGGATAAGATTCTCTTTGTAAAAAATAGGTTAAATCCTCCACTCTTTCTTCCATTGCTCCATCTCTTTTAACGCCCGCTTCGCTAAAAGTTGTCGTCTGACTCTTCCCCTCACCCTTCCCTCCAAAGGTGGGAATAAACCAAAATTGATATTCATCGGCTGGAAAGGTATGGATTTAGAATGAGTGATGTAATGGGCCAGCGCACCAATGGCTGTAGTGGGAGGTGGAACGACTGGTAACATTCCCCTTGCATATCGATAGGCATTGATTCCTGAAAGAAGTCCTATAGCGGATGATTCCATATACCCTTCCACCCCTGTAATCTGTCCAGCAAAAAAGAGGTGAGGACTCTTTTTGAATTGAAGAGATTCCTTCAGGAGGGTCGGAGAATTAATAAATGTATTTCGATGCACAGAGCCCAGCCGAACAAACTCTGCCTTTTCTAAACCTGGTACCATCCGAAAAATTCTCTTCTGTTCCTCCGGTTTCAGTCGAGTCTGGCAACCGACCAGATTATAGAGGGTCTCAAATTGGTCTTCCTGCCTTAACTGGAGGACTGCAAATGGCTTTCTCCCTGTTCTTGGATCAATGATCCCAACGGGCTTAAGCGGACCGTGGGCCAGGGTTTTCTTCCCTCGTTCAGCCATCTCCTCAAGGGGGAGACATCCCTCAAAAAGATACCTCTTCTCAAAGGGACGGAGCGAAACCCTCTCGGCTTGAATTAAGGCCTCCACCCATTGCTCATACTCTTCCTCAGTCATTGGACAATTGACATAATCATGACCCCCTTTTCCATATCGGGAGGCCTTAAAGACCTTCTTGAAATTGATGGATTCGGCGGTGATGATAGGAGAGATCGCATCGTAAAAAAAGAGATGTTCGCTTCCTGTGATTTTCCGAATCTCATCGCTCAATGCTTCGGAGGTAAGGGGTCCGGTGGCCACAATGACAATCCGATCTTGAGGAAGGCAAGTGACCTCCTCTCGAATCACCTCCACGTTTTCCAACTCCTCTATGGTTTGGGTGATCTTCTTTGAAAAGGCTTCTCGATCAACCGCTAAAGAATCTCCTGCTGGAACCCTCACCTCCTTAGCCGTTTTTAAGATGATGGAATCTAACTGTTCCATCTCTTTTTTAAGCACCCCAGGGGCATTTTCAATGGATTCTGATTTAAATGAATTACTACAGACGATTTCTGCAAGGAGAGGAGAATGATGAGCCGGGGAATAGACCTTGGGTTTCATCTCATAGAGGAGAACCCTTCCTCCTCTCTTTGCAATCTGCCATGCGGCTTCGCATCCGGCTAATCCACCCCCGATGATCACAATCGGTTCCATAAATCGCTATTTTATTCCTTCCTTACGTAATTTGCAAAAAAAATTCAGATCGAGTGACCATGGATGGATTCGAAATGGAGCACACCAAAGAGGATTGAAGGTAGGTGAAATGCCCAAACTCCGTCATTCTTGAGAACGATAGCCACATTCTTTTTGGGGACAGCGCCTGACCACCCCTCCCTTTCCTTCCTTCTCAATCAAATAGGGGGAGCCACACATAGGGCATTTCTCGGGGATAGGTCTATCCCATAAGGCAAAAGTGCACTTCGGATAATTTGAACAACTATAGAAGGTCTTCCCTTTACGGGTCATTCGTTCAACAATCACTCCGTCGCATCCTGGCTGGGGACATTGGACCCCTGTCTCCAGAGATTGGGTATACCTACAAGAAGGGTAATTAGAACAGGCCAAAAATCTACCAAACTTCCCATTTCGGATAACCATTGGGCTTCCACACTTTTCACAACGGATGGGGACTTCCGGTTTATCCTTTTCATTTTCCACGACTTCTCGTGTATAACGACACTTTGGATAGTTAGAGCAGGCCAAGAAAAACCCTCGTTTACCCCAACGCTTGACCATCGTTGCTCCACACTTTTCACAAGGAATCTCGGTAGGGATCTTTTCCTTTTTTAAATCCCTCATCGAAACTTTGGCCATCTCCAAATCTTTTTGGAATGGAAGATAAAATTCTCTTAACGTCTCAACCCAACCCTTCTCTCCTTCTTCGATCTTATCTAAATTCTCCTCCATCTGGGCAGTAAACTCGACATCAAAAATGTCAGGGAAATTAACGACCAGAAGGTCATTGACCAAACATCCCAACTCCGTAGGGAAAAACTTCCCCTTTTCCACACCCACATACCCTCTCTCTTTAATCGTAGCTAAAATGGTGGCGTAGGTGGAAGGTCTTCCAATCCCCCTCTCCTCCAATTCTTTAATCAGAGTGGCTTCAGAAAAACGATTAGGCGGTTGGGTGAAATGTTGTTTGGAAATCAACCCCATCAGGTCCAAAACCTCCCCTTCTAAGAGAAGAGGTAATCGTTTCTCCTCATCCCCTTCTTCATGGTTCTCTTCTGCTTCGATATAGAGGGCCATAAATCCTTGAAATAAGGGAACAGTTCCGACGGCGCTAAAAATGGCTTCATCTGCCTGGGTCTCTACAGTGGTCTGCTGAAAGACCGCAGGGGCCATTTGGGAGGCAACAAATCGATCCCAAATCAATTTGTAAAGGGCCCACTGATCTTTATCCAATCGGTCTTTTAGCTTTTCAGGTTCAAAATCCATGGAAGTAGGACGAATTGCTTCATGGGCTTCTTGGGCGGTCTTACGGCTCTTATAGAGATTGGGCTTAGAGGGAAGGTAGGGCTCTCCAAAGCGTTCCTTAATCCAGTTTCGAACTCCATGAATTGCTTCAGAGGAGACCCTAAAGGAATCCGTCCTCATATAGGTGATCAGACCCACGGTCCCCATTTCACCAAGGTCCACCCCTTCGTATAACTGTTGAGCAATTCTCATTGTCTTATTGGCGGTGAAGGATAGTTTTCGATAGGCCTCCTGCTGAAGACGACTGGTGATAAAGGGTGGAAGGGGGTGTCGCTTCTTCTCTTGCTGATGGATTTTTAAAACAGTATAAGGAGCCTTCTCCAGGATTGCCTTTAAGGCGGTTGCCTCTTGCTCATTGGTCAAGTTGACCTTTCTCCCTCTCCATTTGACCAATTTGGCCTCAAAGGGAGTGGGGGAAGTCTTCCCTCTCAACGTAGCGGTAATAGACCAATACTCTTTGGGAACAAAGTTCTGAATTTCTCGTTCTCTTTCACAGATGATGCGAACCGCAACAGACTGGACACGACCTGCGCTCAGGCCTCTCCGTACCTTATCCCAGAGGAGGGGACTGATCTGATATCCAACCAAACGGTCTAAAATCCGCCTGGCCTGTTGGGCTTCATATTTCGAGGGTTGGAGTGAACCAGGATGTTTCAGTGCCTCAAGGACAGCCTTTTGGGTAATCTCATTGAAGAGAACACGATAAATATCTTTATTCCCGTCTCCTATCTCTTCGGCAATGTGCCAGGCAATGGCCTCTCCTTCCCTATCGGGATCAGGTCCAAGGTAAACTTTCTTCACTTCTTTGCTTGCCTTTTTTAGTTCCCGGATGACTTTTGCCTTTCCTGGAAGAATCACATAACGAGGTTGGAAATCTCTTTGGATATCGACTCCCAATTCATCTTCTGGGAGGTCTTTGATATGGCCCACGGATGCTTTGATGATATAATCCCCTCCTAAAAATTTCTGAAGCGTCCTAACCTTTGCTGGAGATTCAACCACAATTAACCCTTTTGACATTTCAAAAACTCCTACCGTGAGCGTAGACCATAAAAAAGGTGATGAAACTTTTTAAAAACAATCCCCCCTCGTGGTACACGATCACATCCTTTTAGTAAAATATTTTCCTGGCCATTGGGTAATCAAGCCTTTCATTTCCAAATTCAAAAGGAGGCTCGAAACCTGTCCAGGTTCGAATTGACTCTCCCTGATGAGTGCATCAATATGCATGGGGTCTCCCCCCAGCAGGGAATACAACTTTTTCTCCTCCTCTGAAAGGTCTAAAAAGATCTTATTCTCTTCTGATCTAACTTCCTTCTCTTTTTTCCATTGGGGCAATATCTCTTCAAGGATGTCCTCACTCGTTTCCACCATTTTTGCCCCCTCCCGAATCAACCGATTGGCTCCCCGGCTGGTCTCTGTTCCTACATTTCCTGGGACGGCAAATACCTCCCTTCCTTGTTCAAGGGCATAACCTGCTGTAATCAAAGCACCGCTCCTCTCCCCTGCCTGAACAATGACCACTCCAATGGCCAGCCCGCTGATGATACGGTTTCTCCTTGGAAAGTGACCACTTTCGGGAGGTGTCCCTATTGGAAATTCAGAAAGAAGTGCACCTTGCTCAATAATCTTCTGGGATAGGCCTCGATTCTCAGTAGGATAGATCACATCGACCCCACACCCCAAGACAGCAATCGTCCTTCCTCCACCGGAAAGAGCACCCCAATGAGCGACTGAATCAATTCCCCTTGCCATCCCACTAATAATGGTGATTCCATGCTGGCTTAAATCTTGGCTAATCTTTTCAGCCATCCATCTCCCGTAGGGGGTCGTCTTTCTACTTCCTACAATAGCCACTGCCAGCTCATCTTCTTCTTTAATTTCTCCTCTGAGATAGAGTAAAGGAGGGGGATCATAGATTTCTTTTAAACGGTTTGGATAGAGATCATCCTGAAAGGTTAAAAGTTTTGCTCCGATTTCATTGAGTAGAGTCAATTCCCTCTTTACTCTTTTTTCAGGCGGACCTTTCTGGATTTCTAAGATTAAATTTCTACTCACTCCCTCTACCTTCAATAATTCCTTCTCCGGAGCCCGAAACACCGCCTCGGGGCTCCTAAACCGATCGATGAGTCGTCGAAAAAGAACACTCCCAATCCCAGGAACGAAGTTCAGTGCTAACCAATAAAACATTTCATCAACCATAAACTCCTCTATGAAAAATAGGGATCGGCTTAAAAGGACCAGGAGAGTAGGCTTTTCTCGACCCGCTCTACCCTAAACCATCCGGAGTCAGGGTCATCCTGTCTTGGCGAGATGGAGTTGAATATTAACAAAAAAGGCTTAGGAAATAAAGACCAAATCTTTATGGAACTTCTTTATCTCCTAAACCTCATAAATTTTAAATGAATTTTGTTAATATTTCTACTTTTATCTTTTCTCTATCTCCATCCTTTCTTTTAAATAGGGCCGAAT
>Ga0136652_1000704_pt1 | contig 15594 bp, 13 predicted proteins | sample ConPoolayeEmetaG_FD_94864 | JGI IMG/M metagenome (GOLD analysis project Ga0136652, IMG submission 94864) | Hot spring microbial mat communities from California, USA to study Microbial Dark Matter (Phase II) - Cone Pool mat layer E metaG... ...
ATAGCGGGTTGGGATAAAACAATAAATAAATAAAAGGAGGTAAAATCATGCTCAGGGCAAAGGTCTTCAGGGCGAGGTGGCTGGTGGTCGGCGTGGCGGCGGCTTTTGCGCTTCTCGTCGCGCCGGTGGAAGCCGTTTCGGCGGCCGCGGCGCCGCAGGCTCAGAGCCGGGCAGCGGGATCGCTCATCGGGTTCATTTACGGCGGGGACGGAAAAACGCCGGTCGAAAAGGCGGTCATCAAGATCCGGAACATCGAGAACGGAAAAGAGTACGCCAGCGGGCCGACGGACAGCCAGGGCATCTACAGGATCCAGGGCATCGAGGAAGGTCGGTATGCGCTCGGGGTGACGACGGCAGAGGGCGATTTCAACTTCGAATACCAGGTGCTCATCAAGAACGACGAAGTGGCCAAGCTCTCGCTGGCGTTGAAAGCCGGGGCGGTCTCGATGCTCGCCCAGGAAGAGGAGGAAAAAGAGGGAGCCGCCGTGCCCTTCTTCAAGCGGCCGATCGGAATCGCCGTCATCATCGCGGCGAGCGGCCTGGCGATCTACGGCGTTTACAAAGGGCTCGAGGCGCTCGGCGTCATCTCGCCGTCGAAAAAATAGGCTGAGCTTTTCCCGCCGGAATTCCCCGCCGGATAAACGAAGCGGGATCTTTGCGGCGAAAGATTCGCGGGAGGTGCTTGAAGCAAGAAGGGGGGAGCGCGGGCCGCGGGGCCGCAGCGGCGCAGGGAATCGAACCAAGGGAATTGATGATTTTAGAAGACGCCGTTTTCTGGGGATTGTGCGCCGGGCTCGCGTTCCTTCCGCTTCCCTACGGGGCGGTGGAGGAGTGGGCGATTTTCGTTTTCGAGGCGGCGACGATCCTCCTCTTCGCCGCCTACCTCGTTTGGGAATACTCCGAATCCAGGGAAAAAGGCGAACGGCGTGAGTTTCGGGCGATGGTCGAATCCCCGAAATTCAAATTCGTTGGCGCGATGGTGGCGGTGTTTCTGGCGGTCGCCGTCCTGCAGCTTCTCCCCTTTCCCCTGGCCTGGCTCAAAGTGATCTCGCCGGAGACGGCGGCGCTCTACACGTGGAGCGGGCTGGCGGCGCAGGGGAAGAGGTTTTTTACCCTGTCGCTCGTTCCGGCGGCGACGCGCACCGAGCTTGTCAAATACGCCTGCTATGGCCTCTTCGCCTGGCTCCTGTGGCGCGTCGTCAGGACGCGACGCCGGGCGGAAACGGTCGTCTTGGTTATTCTGGGTTCGGCCCTTTTCCAGGCCGCCTACGGGCTGGCCGAGTATTTCGGCGGCACCGGCCGGATCTTCAGTTACAAAAACCTCCGGGGAACGGGCTCGGCCTTCGGCACGTTCATCAACCGCGACCACTACGCCGGCTTCCTGGAGATGGCCTTCCCCCTGAGCCTCGGCTATCTTCTGGCGAGGGCGGATTTCTTCGCCCTGAAGAAGGGGCTGACGCTCCGCCAGAAGCTTGTCTGGTTCAGCCAGGAAAGGCTCCAGAAGGTCATCGTCCTCGGCGCGGTGGCCGTGGTCCTCGGCGTGGGGCTTTTTTTCAGCCGGTCGCGCTCCGGAGTGCTCATTCTCGTGGTCACGTTCTTTCTGATGATGACCGCTCTTTCGCTGGGGAGAGGCGGCCCAGGCGAGACCGGGGGGAGGACGCCGCCGGCTCGCCGGCTGCGGCAGGGGCGCTTCCTGAAGGTCGTCCGGACGACCGGTCTGGCGCTCGCTTTCACGCTGGTCACGATCGGCATCAAGCCAGTCCTCGAGCGGTTCACGCTGGAGTCGATCCTCCGGGAGGCGCGGCCGCGCTTCTACGACCTGACATTGGATATGATCCGGGATCACCCGCTCTTCGGGACGGGCGCCGGGACATATATCTATGCCTATACGCGCTATGAGCGGCAGGACCTCGGCGGCATTCTTCATCACGCCCACAACGATTACCTGGAGACGCTCGCCGAGATGGGACTCATCGGCGGCGGGGCGATCATCCTGGCGGCGTTTGTCGGGCTCGGCCTGACGTTCGGCCGCTGGCTCGGGCGGAACGACGTCTTCGCCCGCGGGGTCGGGCTCGGGGCCATGGGGGGGATCGCGGCCGTGCTCATCCACAGCCTGAGCGACTTCAACCTCCGCATCCCGGCCAACGCCGTTTATTTCGTCGCGCTCTACGCGCTGGGCATGCGGGCCGTCGGTCTGAGGGCGCGAACGTGAAGGCCGCGGCGAGGAAAGAGAATTTTGCGGGAGTGAGGACGCGATGAAGCGGAAGACGAAAACGATCACCACGAGGAGAGCTCTGACTCTTTCGGCGGCCTTTCTTTTCCTGATAATTCAGGGAAGCGGAGCTTCGGGGATTGCGGCGGAGCTGAGCGGCGGCGCGATGCAAAGAGGCGAGGCCGGGAACGGCGGCCGAAGCGGCGCCGGCGGCGGCGTCATTGCGGGCGAGCAGGTCGATCCTTTCTACATCAAGCTCTTCGAGGAAGGAAAGAGTCTCTGGTTTCGCGGCCTCACCGCAAAAGCCATCGAGAACATGGAGATCGCTTATTTCGGCTTCCTCAAGTCGCCGGACCTCCTTCTCGAGGCCGGCATTTACCTCATGATCGCCCACTTCGAGGCGAAAAACGCCGACCGGGCGGCTTTCTTCGAGGCCAAGGTCGCGGAGCTTGCCGAGAGGGAACGGGTGGCCCGGCTCAGGCTTCCGCCGCAGGTCGTCGATAAATATCAGGAAGCGAGCGCTTATTTCGGCCGGCTCAGGGCGGCCGGCCGGATGACCGCTTCCCGGACCGGCCAGGCGGTTTCGCCGTTGATCAAGGGCGAGACGCCGGGCGCGCCCGCCGTGCCCGCGAATCCCTACTCGGAGATTGCCGGGCTCGAACGGCAGATCAAGAACGACCGGATGAATTTCGCGGCCCACCTCAGGTTGGCCTTCCTTTACATGGAGACCAACAATCCGAAGAAGGCGCGCTCGGTGCTGCAGAGGCTCCTCGCGCTCGATCCGGGGAACTCCGCCGCCCGCTTCGAGCTCGCCAAGGCCCACATGGCCTTGAGAAAGTTCAAGGACGCCCTGGCCGAACTCGATAAAGCGGCGGCGGCCCTCGACGGCGATATCGAGTTTCATTACCAGAGGGCAATCGCCGAGTATGAAGTGAAAAATTACCTCGAGGCTCGAAAGGAGTTTGAAAGAGTCAACTCCCTGAGCCCCGGCTACAAGCTCACCGCCAAATACCTCGAGGAAATCATCCGCCTGAATCCCGGGCAGGAGTGATCTGCTCCAGGATTCTGTCCAACCCCGCCTCCTCCCCGTAATATTCCTTCCAGCGGCGCCGCATCTTTTCCCTGAAATCGGGGCTGTTTTTCGTCAGCCGGCCCCACTGCGCGGCGACGAACTCCCGCTCCGCCGCCTCCAGGAAATCCCACTGCGTCATGAAAATGTAGAGAATGTTCAGGTTCAGGAACTCATCGGCCGGCTTGAGCTCGAGGGCCTGGCGCAGGCAGGCGCGGCCGCGGTCGGCGTAAGTGAGAAGCGGGAAATTGTAGAGAAGGTAGATTTTCCCCATTTCGTAATAAGCCCAGGCGTCGGCCGGGTTGCGCCGAACCCACTCGTGGGCGGCGGCCAGGGCCAGATCGAGGCGCGCGTCGCGAGCCGCCGGCGTCCCGAACTCGTTCTCCGCCATGGCCATCTCGAGCTCGAGGCGGGTTCGCTCTTTTAAGAGGAGAGGATTCGCCGAGAAGCGGAGGCCGCGGCGGAGGGATTTTTCCATCCGCTCGAAGCCGGATTGGATGCTCCGGGCGGAAGCGCGCTCGGCCTTATAACGGTAATAGAAGTGCCAGCCGAGGTAGTCGGCGGCGGCGAGGCCCAGGAGGAGAGAAGCGATTGCGGCCGCCGCCACGGCGACGGCCGGGCGCCGGGGCCGGGACGAGCTTCGAGCCCGCGGCGTGCGCCGGTTTTCATCCGCTGGATCGGCGTTCAATCGTCTCTCCACATTCCGTCAACGCGACCTGAACAGACTTTACTCCGACCAGTCTGGGAGCTTGTTGTTTCCGCGCGAGGTCAGGCGGCGAAGGTTGGCTCCGTCGTAGTCGATGGTATAGATCTGGGAGGCGCCGTCGAGGTTGGACGAAAAGACGATGTGCCTGCCGTCCGGAGACCAGCTCGGGGATTCGTTCCGGGCGTTGCTCTCCGTCAGCTTGGTGATCTGCTTGTTGCGCAGGTTGAGGACATAGAGGTCGAAAATGTTCTCCACCCGGGAGACATAGACGATCCGGTCTCCGGTCGGCGACCAGGCCGGCGCGTCATGGTAGGTGCCGCCGAAGCTCACCCGGCGGACATTGGAGCCTTCGGCGTCCATGATGTAGATCTGAGGCGAGCCGCTGCGGTCGGAGACGAAGGCGATCTCCCGTCCGGTCGGCGACCAGGACGGCGAAGAATCGATGGCTTCATTGTAGGTCAGGCGCTTGAGGTTTTTCCCGTCGGCCGAGGCGACGTAGATTTCGGCGTTGCCGTCCATGGTCGAACAAAAAGCGATTTTTTTTCCGTCGGGAGAGAAGTCGGCGGCGAAGTTCGTCCCCCGGCTGAAGAGCGGAGTGACCTTGCCCGCTTCGAGGTCGAGGAGGCTGAGCCCGGCGACGCCGAGAGTCTTGTACGATGTGTAAGCGATCTTTTTTCCGTCCGGCGACCAGGCGGGCATGTAATCGATGAACTTATTGAACGTCAGGCGGGTCTGATTCTCGCCGTCGTAATCCATGAGATAAAGCTCGTCCGAGCCGTCCCGGTCGGAGACGAAGACGATCTTCGTCGAAAAAATCGGCTTTTCGCCGGACAGCACCCGGACGATCTCGTCGGCCATCCGATGGGCGGCCAGGCGGTAAAGATTTTTCGCCGCCTGGTATCTTTTTCCGGCGATGAAGCGGGCTCCTTTGACATCGTAGAGCTTGCCCTCGAAGACGATGTTGTCCGCCTCGCTGTCGGAGATTTCGCCCACGAAGAGGATCCCGGCCTGGATGGATTCCCATTCTTTGAAAACGATGTTCTTGGGGTCGAGCTTCCCGATGTAGTCGTAATATTTTTGCGGCAGAAGCTGGATGATGCGGCTGTAGGCGAGGTCGGCGGAAAGGACGGAATAAATTTCCTTTGCCCCCGCGCCGGCTTTCTCCGGGCTGCCGTGGACGATGAACGGGGGGAGAGCCAGGCTGATGGCCGGGACTCCCTCCTTCAGCGTGATGTAAACCTCCTGCTGGCCGAAGAGCCCGGCCGCGAAAAGGAAGATGGAGAGAAAGGCAACGATGAGAGGATGTTTTTTCATTTGGAGTGCTCGAAAATGAGATGGATGCCGAGATAGGCGTCCTGGTAATCGCGAGGCAGGGGCGGGAAGGGAGCCGAGGCTTTGACCGCCCGCAGCGCCGAGAGATCGAGAGGAGTGATGCCGCTCGATTGCTCGATGAAAATGTCGGTGACCTGCCCGTTTTTCTGGATTTTGAAGAAAATAATCGTCTGAAAATTCCCCGCGACCCCGGGGTCGACGAGGGAGCTGAACCAGTTGGCCGAGACCCGGTCGGTGATGATGTTGAGATAATAGGTGTAAGGGAAGTTCGCCAGGCCGGAACCGTAGCCGGGCCCGCCCGGTCCGAAGCCGCCGCCTCCGCCGCCGGTTCCGGAGCCGATGCGCAGGCCGGTGCCCATGCCGGTCCCGCTTTCGCCGCTCCCGGCCGTCTCGGACGGGGCGGTTTTCGGCGCCGGCTCGGCCTGGCTGATCGAGGCCTTTTTTTCGGCCTTCTTCGGTTCCGTTTTTTTCGGCTTGTCGACAGGGTAGCTCATTTCCGGCTTGGTCTCGGGCACGGCCTTCTGGGGAGTCGTCAGGTCGCGGAGCGTTTCTTTTTTGGCCGGCGGGGGACCCGGTTTTCCGGCGGTCCCGAGCCCGCCTCCTCCGCCTCCGCCGCCGGCAAGGAGGTCGATCGGAACATAGTGGATCATCCCTTTTCTTGTCGGCCGGGGGAGGGACGGCGAGACGAGGATAAAAATGAACAGGGCGATATGGGCGATGAGCGACGTGTAAACGGCCTTCTTGAAGGCCTCGTCCCGGATTCCGAAGGTCATTTTCTCTTTGCCCGGGCCGGGGGCTCGACTTGCTCGGTGAGGAGGCCGATTTTCTCCACCCCGGCCTTGCGGATGGTGTCGACGACATCGACGAAAAATCCGTAGGTGATCCCTTCGTCCCCGGCGATAAAGACGATCTTCTTGTTCTTCCCGGCGAAGTATTCCCGGAGTCTTTTCTCCAGGAGGTTGATGTTGATGACGCTGTTCTCGACATGGATGAACCGGTCTTTGGTGATGGTGATGGTCAGGCCTTCTTCGGCCGGGGCGGATTCGGTTTCCGCCTGGGGGAGGTTCACCCCGATGCCGGACTGCATGAGCGGCGCCGTGACCATGAAAATGACGAGAAGCACGAGCATGACGTCGATAAAGGGCGTGACGTTGATCTCGGAGAGCGAGGTGCCGATCCGGTCTCTTTTGGTCAGACGCAGGGAGGGGGACTTAATCGCCATAGAGCTTGTCTGCGATGTTGAGGAATTCGAGGGAGAAGTCCTCCATGTCGGTGATCAGGTCCTTGATCCGGTGAAGAAAATGGTTGTAGGCGATGACGGCCGGGATGGCGGCGAAAAGGCCGAGAGCCGTCGCGATCAGGGCCTCGGCGATCCCCGGCGCGACCGTGACCAGGCTGGCCGAGCGGACGATCCCGATCTTGAGGAAGGCGTCCATGATGCCCCAGACCGTGCCGAACAGGCCGATGAACGGCGTCACGCTTCCCGTCGTCGCCAGGAAGCCCATCATCTTTTCCAGCCTGGAGATCTCGGCGTTCGAGGCCCTGGTCAAGACGCGGCTCAGGCTTTCGATATTGGGCGGATTTTCGGAGGCCTGAGGGTTCGAGCGGGACCAGAGGGAAATCTCCTTAAACCCCGATTGGAAAAGCGTCGCCAGGGGGCTGGAGCGGTATTTTTTGGCCGCTTCGCTGACGTCGGCCAGGTTCTTGCTCCGGCGGAAGGCCCGGAGGAATTTCTGCGAGTGAGCGGCGGCCTGACGGATCGTTTTTCGCTTGTAAATAATGATCGCCCAGGAGAAAACGGAGAAAAAGAGAAGGATGAGCAGGACGCATTGAACGATCAGGCTGGCTTCGGCGACCAGACGGAAAATATTCATGGCGGCAGTTTCCAAACTAACATAGAGGATGGAGGTTGTCAAATAAGCGGACGCTGCCTGCTCGGCGCCCGCCCGACATTGACAAAGCGCCCCTAAAAGAATACATTTCTCCCGACTGAAAAGGAGAGCGCCGATCCCGAAAGAGAAGCTCTTCCAGCCGGCACAGGTTCTGGCCGTCAGCTTCCTGGTCGGAATCCTTGTCGGTTCGCTGCTCCTTTCGCTTCCCTGGAGCACGACCTCCGGCCGGATTTCCTACATCGACGCCCTGTTCACCTCGACCTCGGCCCTTTGCGTCACCGGTCTGATCGTCAAAGACACGCCGAAGGATTTCACTCCCGTCGGACAGCTGATCATCCTCCTCCTGGTCCAGATCGGCGGCCTGGGGATCATGACCTTTTCCACCATGGTCCTTCTGGTCGCCGGCCGGTCGATCGGCATCCGCGACCGGATCCTCGTTCAGGAGGGATTTCATCCCGGCTCGCCCCGCGACTTCCGCTCCCTCATCCGGAACGTCTTTATCTTTACTTTTTCGATCGAATTTATAGGATTTATTTTGCTCTTTCTCGGCTTTGCCGCGAGCCATCCCCTGTCCCGGGCGGCCGCCTCGGCGTTTTTCCATTCGGTTTCCGCCTTCTGCAACGCCGGTTTCTCGGTCTATTCCGACAGCCTGATGTCCTTCCGGGGAAACATCCTGGTCAACCTGACGGTCATCGGCCTCGTTGTCCTGGGCGGACTCGGGTTTCTCGTCATTCAGGAAGTCCTGAAGGTCGTCCGGGCGGCGCTGAAAAAAGAAAAAACCCGGCTCTCTCTCCACACCAAGCTGGTCCTTTTGGCGACGCTTTTTCTGATCGCCGGCGGCTTTCTCCTCTTTTTCTTTCTCGAAGCCCGGGGCTCGCTTGACGGTCTGACCGGGAAGGAGAAAATTCTCGCCTGTCTCTTCCAGGTGGTGACGCCGAGAACGGCGGGTTTCAACACCCTCGACCTGACCTCTCTCGGGACGGCGACCGTCATGCTCATGATGATGCTGATGTTCATCGGCGCCTCGCCGGGATCGACGGGAGGCGGCGTCAAAACGAGCACCTTCGGGGTAATCCTGGCCTTCATCCGTTCCCGGATCGCCGGGCGGGACTCAGTTCATCTCTTCTACCGGAATGTCCCGGCCGAAAACATCACCCGGGCGTTCAGCGTCGTTTTGCTCGCCCTGAGCCTGATTTTCGTCGTCTCCTTTGTCGTCCTCCTCAATCAACCGGGAACGCAGATGAGGGAGGTCGTTTTCGAGGTCGTTTCCGCGTTCGGGACGGTCGGCCTTTCCTTAGGCATTACTCCCGAGTTGAGCCCGTTGAGCAAACTGATGCTCATCCTGACCATGTACGCCGGCCGGGTCGGCCCGCTGACGCTTCTTTACGCTTTCAGCCGCCGGCGGGCGGCCGGGAAATTCGAGTATGTTGAGGAAAACGTGATGATCGGATAGAATGAATCGGGGTTCAAAATGAGCAAATTCGCCATCATCGGCCTTGGGAGCTTCGGCTCGAACGTGGCCAGGACGCTCTATGAGCGGGGCTACGAGGTCCTGGCCATCGATAAGGACAAGGATAAAATTGAAGAGGCCAAATCGTTTTCTTCCCACGCCGTCCTGATGGACTCGGCCGACAGAGAGAACCTCGAGGCCATCGGCGTCAAAGACATGGATGTCGTCGTCGTCAGCCTCGGACCGGAGATGGAAGCTTCGATCCTCACCGTCCTCCACCTCCATGAAATCGGGGTCAAGCGCATCGTGGCCAAAGCCCTGACCGAGGACCATGCGAAGATTTTGGAGGCCGTCGGGGCGAACGAAGTCATCTATCCCGAGAAGGACATGGCCGTTCGGACCGCCCTGAGGCTGACCAGCCCGAACATTCTCGAATGCCTGCCGCTTGTTTCGGGGATCAGCATTCAAGAAATCGCCCCGCCCGAAGAATTCATCGGCCGGAGCCTGAGAGAGCTCGACCTGAGAAACAAATACGGAATCCAGATCATTGCCGTGAGGGAGCTCATCCCGGAGCGGACGGTTTACGTCCCCGACGCGGGTTTCGTCATTAAAGACAGCGACATCCTCATCGTCATGGGGGACGAGAAAAATCTGGAGAAGCTGGGCTCGCTCTGAGATTCCGGCGCGGCTATTCCAATAATTTGACCAGAATCTCGCGGGCGACCTGCTTGGCCAGCTTGCCGGTCTCCCGCGCCGGGCCGACGCACGACGGGCAGCCCTCCTGACAGGGGCAGACGGCGATCGTCTCCAGGCCGTGCCGGAGGAGCTTTTTCTCCAGATCGAAGAGAGCCGGGCTCAAACCGATTCCGCCGGGGTAATTATCGTAGATGAAGATATTGGGCTCGAACTCCGGCACGACGAAGACCGGCTTTTCCTGCGGCCCGGCGGCTCGATGGGGGACCTCCCGCGGCGGAACCGAATCTCCCGTCATGTTGTCGCCGATCGAGACGCCGACGTCGTGGAGGTCGCACATCATGAAAAGCGGCGAGACATGATGGAGGAGGTAGGCGAGGCCGAAGAGGCCGTTGATTTTCTCTTCGGGAGAAAAGGGGAGGGATTGGAAGACGGACGCCGGGATGGTCAGCCAGTAGGCCGTCGTGCTCATCTCGTTCTGGGGGAGGCTGAGGTCTCCGGAGCCGACGTTCTCCATCGTGAACAGCTTAATCTTCTTGAACCCGACGACCTGGGTGGCGACGTGGACCTCGCCGTGGGAGATCCGCAGTCGGTCGATCGTTTTCCGGTCGAAGACGTCGAGGATTTTGATCTTGGTATAATCGATGGCGTCGGTGAAGTAATCGACATCCGTCTTTTTGACGTAGGCCTTCCGCTCCTCGAAGTCGAGTTTTTCCACGAAGTACTGCTCCCCCTCGCAGAGGTAGATCGCTTTGGGGTGGAGGGTCGTCAGGGCGGAGGAGAAGTCGACCTCGGCGATGGCCCGGGTTTCGTCGGTCGAGTCGACGACGACGAAGTTGTCCGAGCTGATGCTCCGCAGGCTGACGCCGTCGGCGGGGTAGGCGTCCGACGTCCAGTACCATTTGTCCTTGGAATGATGGAGGAGCTTTTCCTCTTCCAGCAGCTTGAGAAGATCGCCGATTTCGCGCCTGCCGAAGCGCTCTCCGTCGATGAACGGCAGCTCGAAGGCGGCGCATTCGATGTGGCTGAAGAGAATCGTCAGGTTGTCGGGGTTGATCAGAGCTCTCTCCGGGCTGCGGGTGAAGAAATAATCCGGATGGTGGACGATGAACTGATCGAGGGGCGAGCTCGAGGCGACGAGCACGGCGGCCGACTTTCCGGTTTTGCGGCCGGCCCGGCCCGCCCTCTGCCAGGTGCTGGCGATCGTTCCCGGATAGCCGGCCAGGACGGCGACGTCGAGGCTGCCGATGTCGATCCCGAGCTCGAGGGCGTTCGTCGAAACCACGCCCAGAATCTTTCCCTCCCTCAGGCCCTTCTCGATCTCCCGCCGGCGGAGGGGAAGATACCCGCCGCGGTAGCCGCGGATCAGCCCTTCATCTTTGATCGTTTTTTCGATGTCCTCCTTGAGATAGGTGAGGAGGACTTCGGTGTTCAGGCGGCTCTGGGCGAAGACGATCGTCTGAAGGCCGTTCTTGAGAAACAGAGTCGCCACGTGCCGGGATTCGTTGATGTAGGAACGCCGGATGCCGAGGAATTTGTTGACCACCGGAGGAGTGTAAAAAATGAAAAACTTCTCTCCCCGGGGAGCTCCGTTGTCCTCGATGAGTTTGACCGGTTCTTCGAGCATGAGCTCGGCCATTTCGACGGGGTTGGCGATCGTCGCCGTGGAGAGGATGAAGCGGGGGGAAGCGCCGTAGAAAGCGGCGATTCTCTTCAGCCGCCGCAGGACGTTCGCCAGATGGCTGCCGAAGATGCCGCGGTAGTTGTGGAGCTCGTCGATGACGATGTACTTCAGGTTCTTGAAAAGATTGATCCATTTCGTGTGATGGGGGAGGATCCCGGCATGGAGCATGTCGGGGTTGGTCAGGACGATCTGCCCGACACTGCGGATCGCCTTTCTCGCGTCTTGGGGCGTGTCTCCGTCATAGGTGTAAACCCTGACCCCTTCGGGAAGCGCCTTGATGATCTCGTCGAGCTCGGCCCGCTGGTCCTGAGACAGGGCTTTCGTGGGGAAGAGGTAGATCGCCCGGCTTGACGGCTGCTTGAGGATCGTGTCGAGGACGGGAAGGTTATAGCAGAGGGTTTTCCCCGAGGCCGTGGGCGTGACGACGACGATGTGCGAGCCGGTCTTCAGGGCGTCCCACGAGGAACGCTGGTGGGAATAGAGCCGATCGTAGCCTTTTTGTTTAAGCGCCTCCAGAAGGTCGGGGTGAACCTCGGGAGGATAATCGGCGTAGCTCCCCGGCTGAGCCGGAATGTGCTTGATGGCCGTGATCGCGTCTTCCCGGAAACCGATTTCCTGGAGGGTTTGAAGGGCTTTGAGGAGATTCGCTTCGCGGGATGCGGGCATGGCCGGAACCACGAACCATCCTACATCATTCATCCGGGGCGGTCAATTCTCCGGTTGGGCTTCCTTGTGCCCGGACCGGCGACAGGCTAAAATAGAAACATGCTCGAAGAAATCCGGGTTAAGAAAGCGGCCCAGCACAACCTCAAGCGGATCGACGTCAACCTGCCGCGCAACCGGCTGATCGTCGTGACCGGGCCGAGCGGCTCCGGCAAGAGCTCGCTCGCTTTCGAGACTCTCTACGCCGAAGGCCAGCGCCGCTACATCGAATGCCTTTCGGCCTATGCCCGGCAGTATATCGAGCTCATGGAAAAGCCGGAAATCGAGTCCATCGAGGGCATTTCGCCGTCGATTTCCATCGACCAGAAGACGATCGTTGCCAATCCCCGTTCGACGGTCGGGACGGTCACCGAAGTCTATGATCTCCTCCGCCTGCTCTTCGCCCGGGTCGGGACACCGCACTGCCCGAAGTGCGGCCGCCGGGCGAGCTCCCAGACGAGAGAGCAAATCGGCCGGAAAATCCTCGAATCCTTCGCCGGACAGAAAGTGAAGGTTCTGGCGCCTCTTGTCCGCGGGCGGAAGGGAGAGCACTCCCGGCTATTCGAAAAATTCAGAAAAAAAGGCTACCTCCGCTTCCGCGTCGACGGGAATTTCCAGGAAATCGAGGCCGAGGTCCGCCTTTCGAAAATGAGAAAGCACGATATCGAGGTGCTGGTCGATGACCTCGTCGTCCGCGAGGCGGACGCCGGACGTCTCGACGAAGCGGTGGAGCGGGCCCTCGAGATTTCCCGGGGCGACCTTCTGCTTCTCAAGGAGGACGGCGAGGAAGCCTTTTTTTCGCTCAAGCTTCTCTGTCCGTCGTGCGGCGTCAATTTGCCCGAGCTCGAGCCGCGGAGCTTTTCCTTCAACAGCCCTCACGGGGCCTGTCCCCGCTGCCACGGCCTGGGATACAAGACCGCTCTCGACGAGTGGGGGGAGGTCGAGCTGACCGACGAAGTCTGTCCCGCCTGCCGGGGCGCGAGATTGAGACCGGAAAGCCTTTCCGTCCGGATCGGGCGCTGGAATATCCACGAGCTGAGCTCGCTTCCGGTCGACCGGCTGATGGACGAAGTCCGGGCCTTCGAGCTCAGCCCGTCGGCCGCCCTCGTCGCCGAGCGGATTCAAAAAGAAATTTGTTCCCGGCTTGAAATTATGGTCGAACTCGGGATGTCCTACCTTCAGCTCAGCCGGACGACGGCGTCTCTTTCCGGGGGAGAAGCCCAGAGAGTCAGGCTGGCGGCCCAGGTCGGAGCCCGGCTGCGGGGAGTCCTCTATGTCCTCGACGAGCCGACCGTCGGCCTTCATCAGCGGGACAACCGACGGCTGATCAGGCTGCTGCGAAAAATCAGGGACGAGGGCAACACCGTCGTCGTCGTCGAGCACGACGAACAGACGATCCGCTCGGCCGATCACATCCTCGATCTCGGCCCCGGCGCGGGAGAGGAAGGGGGATACAAAGTCGCCGAGGGAGACCTCGACCGGATCCTTCTCAGCCCGGATTCCCTGACGGCTCAATACCTGCGGGGAGAAAAGGAAATTCCCCTTCCCCGGGTTCGGAGGAAGCCGACCGGCTGGCTGACCATCGTCCGTCCCAGAGAACACAACCTCAAAGGGGTCGACATATCGATTCCCCTCGGCACGATGACGGCGGTGACGGGCGTTTCGGGATCCGGAAAAAGCACTCTCGTCTGCGATATCCTCCACAAGAGCCTGCTCAATCATTTTCACAACGCCAGGCAGAAAGCCGGCGAGCACGAGGGCATCCTGGGCCTCGAACGGATCGACAAAGTCGTCTTCGTCGACCAGAAGCCGATCGGCCGGACGCCCCGCTCGAACCCGGCGACTTACACCGGCCTCATGACGCCGCTGCGGGAGCTTTTCGCCCGGACGCCCGAGGCGCGGATGCGGGGGTACACCTCGAGCCGGTTCAGCTTCAACCTCAGCGGCGGGCGATGCGAGGAATGCCAGGGAGCGGGCGCGAAAAAAATCGAGATGCACTTTCTTCCCGATGTCATGGTCACCTGCGACCGCTGCGGCGGAAAACGGTACAATCGGGAGACGCTCGCCGTTCGCTACAAGGGAAAGAATATCGCCGATTTCCTCTCCCTGACGGTGGACGAGGCCTACGAGCATCTCAAGTCGCACCCGGAGCTCAAGCGGAAATTGGGGACGCTCCGGTCGGTCGGGCTCGGCTATCTCCGCCTCGGTCAGCCGGCGCCGACTCTTTCGGGAGGGGAGGCGCAGCGCATCAAGCTGACAAAGGAGCTCGGCCGCCGGAGCACCGGCCGGACTCTCTTCCTGCTCGACGAGCCGACCACCGGTCTTCATTTCGATGACGTCCGCAAGCTGATCGAACTCTTATCCGAGCTGGTCAACCGGGGAAACACGGTCGTCGTCATCGAGCACAACCTCGATGTCGTCAAATCGTGCGATCAGGTCATCGATCTCGGGCCGGAAAGCGGCGAACAGGGCGGCTGGGTCGTGGCTCAAGGAACGCCGGAGGAGGTCGCGGCCGTCGAAGCCTCCCACACGGGGCGGTTCCTGAAAAAGTTCGTTTTCAAAGGGGACGGCGATCGGCGGGAGAAAGACCGTGAATTTTGACGACATCTTCGGCCACCACCGGGTGAAAAAGGTCCTCCGGCTTGCTCTGCAGAGAAACCGGGTCCCTCATTCGCTGATTTTCGACGGGCCGGAAGGTGTGGGGAAAAAAAGCCTGGCCCGCGTTTTCGCCGCGGCGCTGAATTGCGAGCGACGAACCGATGACGCCTGCGGGGAGTGCCCGAACTGCCGGGCCATCGCCGCCGGCAAATTCCTCGATGTCTGGGAGATCGCGCCGGATGGACAGGAGATCAAACTTGACCAGATGAAAACTCTGCGTCAGGCCGCTTACCTGCGTCCGATGACCGGAAAAAAGCGGGTCTTTATCGTCGATGAAGCGGAGAAAATGAACGAAGAGGCTTCGAATGCCGTCCTCAAGGTCCTTGAGGAGCCGCCGCTTTTTTCGCTGATCATCCTGGTGACTTCGAACTCCCATCTGTTGTTGCCGACGATCCGGTCTCGCTGCCAGGTCATCCATTTCGCCCCCATTCCGGGAGATGACATCCGAAGAATTCTTCAGAAAAAGGGATATCCGGAGGATCAAGCCCGAACGATCTCGCTCCTCGCCCGCGGAAACCTCAGCCGGGCGCTGCGCGGCGATTGGGAAGAGCTGAAGCGAGAGAGACAGGAGGCCTGGGCGGTCTTCCGGTCTTGGTTGACCCGAGAAGAGCCTTCTCCTTTTTGGGGCCGATACTCTTTTGCCCGGCGCGACGTCGTCCGTCAGGAATTCGCGCGGCTGATGGAGCTCCTGGCCTCCTTCTGCCGGGATCTCATCCTGGCCAAGGAGAGGGGAGAGCCGACCCTGTTTCTCAATCCCGATTTCGCCGCCGAAATCGAGGCTGAGAAAGGAAAGTGGAGTTTGGAAAGGGCGCTGGCCTGTCTCGACCGGATCGACCGGGCGATCGCGGGTCTTGACCAGCACCTGAACATGAGTCTGATGGTCGGGTCCTTTTATTCCCTGCTTGGAGATGAGGTCTATGACTGAAATCGTTTGTCTCGTTTCTCAAAGCACCGGCAGGATTATCCGGGCGTTCAAAGGAGAAGAAACCGTCAAGCCGGGGGATCTTTTCCTTGTCCAGTCCGAGCTCGGTGGCGATCTGGCCAAGGCGGTCGACCTTCCGGCCGAAGTCTGCCGACCGCGTCGGGATGAGTCCGGGACGGTCAAGATCATCCGCCGGGCGACCGAGGAAGACGTCCGCAAGTTTAACTGGCTGAGGGAGCGAGAAAAAAGGGCGTATGAGATCTGCCTTCAGAGG
>Ga0136652_1000705_pt1 | contig 15541 bp, 12 predicted proteins | sample ConPoolayeEmetaG_FD_94864 | JGI IMG/M metagenome (GOLD analysis project Ga0136652, IMG submission 94864) | Hot spring microbial mat communities from California, USA to study Microbial Dark Matter (Phase II) - Cone Pool mat layer E metaG... ...
AATACTTTCCTTTTCTCTTCCCCAACCCTTTTCTTCCGAGCTCTTTGAATGTAAGGATGAAATAGGGGAGATAATCAATTCCTTTACCTATCAAAATTAGATTGAAAGTCATCATTTCTCCTCTTTTATAAGTTCTTTTTAATCCTTCAGGAGGTTCAATAACAAAGGGTCTTGGAATATCCTGGATTTTCCTTAATTTTTCAGAGCCATCTGGAGGTGAGGTCTCAAATATGTAGACATAAGAACAAACCTTCTTAAGAGCACATTCATGGCATTTTTTAAGCTCTTTTTTGAGACATACAATTTTCTTGAATTGGAAACCAAACCCGCCTCTTATTGTTGTACCTGTAAAGGATGGAAGTATCAGCTCATCTTCGACTCTCAGGAAAAATCGAAATTTTGAAAAAGCAAATCTACTCAACATTTTTTTATATTTTAAATATTAGCAAAGAAATTATTCCTTTAGCAAATCCAAATTTTCAATGGAAAATTTCTCCATCAGTCCTTTCATATTTTCCTCGTTCTTTTCGCCCATTTCCCATCTTCCAAGGGTCTCATCAGGGATTAGATTTGCTCTTTTTGAAAGAGCTTTTAATCCCTTTACGCCTTTAAAATAGATATAGAGCATAAAAAGTTCAGTCCAGAAAATTATGTTGGGTCCTGGAAGAATACCGAGAATTGCAGAAAAGGGTAGGGTGGCAATGAGGAGAATAATTATCAGGGTATGCCTTCCCATTTCCTTTTCAATGAATATTCTGAATCTAAGGCTTACCCTCTTTTGGGAATAGCAAGATGGATAAAGGACTGTTATGTTTTCCTTTATCATCGAAGCCTCTATATAGGAGAGTTCCTGAAAGAATTTCTTCCCTCCAAGAAATTTTATCTTTCTCCCCATTTTCTCCATCAAATTAACAATAAAATCTTTGCTCTTTTCCATTTTTTCAGTTAGGAAAATCCATTTTTTTGAAGGGTCTCTCAGAAAAAGGAACCTGCTCATGATTAATCTATTCTTTACTTCCCCTTCTCAAGCAAGTTCCCCATTTTTCTATCGGAAATCTTTAATAATATTGAAAAAGTAAAACCTAAAAGCCCAAGAGTTGTAAACATTACCATACTTGCGGTGTAACCATTGGTTAAATCCCTTAGTTTTCCGTTTAAATAGGGAAAGAGAAAGAGTCCAATGTTCTGAATCATTGTCATAAGTCCAAAGGCAGTTCCAACTTTTTCCTCTCTTACAATTAAAGGAACCGAGGGCCAAAGAGCAGCTGGAACAAGGGAGAAGGAGATTCCAAGAAAAATCATTGGAAAAGCGGGATAAATATTTGTGAATCCCATTAAGATATAGGTTGGAATCATCATGACTGAGCCAATGATAAGGATGCTAACCCTTTTCCCTATTTTGTCAACCATTCTTCCAAATACTGGAGCAAAGATTGCTGAGGCAATCATTATAATACTTGTTATTCCGCCTGCTGTTTTGAAAATCCCTCTAAAGAAGTTTATTATGCCTGAAATAAGACCGGAACTACTTTCTTGAAGAGAAAGGGGAATTCCCCATTTTGAATTGAAGAAATCCGTTGAGAGGGAGGTGAAGGGGAAAATTGCAGAATAAAAGGTAAGGCAGAGAAATACAGCCATCCAGTAGGAGGATGGAAGTTCTTTAATATCTTTCAATCTTATTTTCTCTTCTGAACCTGCTTCCCTCAAATTTAAAACTTTGGAGCCAAAACTGTCTAAGAAGTAGTAGGCAAGATTGGCAAACAAAGAAAAAACGCAGAATAGAAAAGCTGCCCAGAGGGCGGAACGGAAGGAGCCAAATCTTTCAGCTATTGATGCTTCTATGTTGAAACTCAGTATTGTTCCCAATCTGCTGAGGGTCAAAGAGATTCCAAAGGCTAAGGCAAGTTCCTTCCCCTTAAACCATCTTGCAAGGATTGCACTCTGGCAGACAACAAGGGATTCTGAGCCTATTCCAAATATAACCCTTCCGATATAAATTGTGTAAATATTCCCTGCGACAGCTACAATAAATGCTCCAAGGACTATCAGGGATGAAAAGAGAAGACTTGCTCTCCTCGTTCCTATTCTGTCAACAAGAAGACCGCCAAGAAAGACAGAAAAAATTGCTGCAATACTGTAGGCGGAGTAGGCGATTCCTATCTGCTCCCTTCCTATCCCAAGAGCTTTTATGAGAAGGGGGGCTATTGCACCGAGGCTGTCATAGGCAAAATAGCTTCCGTAGGCAAGGAAGGCGACGAACAAAAGGATTAAAAATCTGTATCCAGCGGATGAAGGATTCAAAAATTTTATCTCTCTTTCCTTAATCATTTCCTAAGAAAGTTTTTACACATAAATTAAAATTTGCCAGAAAAGTAAGCGGGTGTCAAATCTTTGGCTTTAGAAATTTTATTTTGTATTGTAATTTTTATTTCTTCCTAATATAATTGGAGTGTGATTGCTTATCCAAGCAAAGTCCTTGTAATAGCTGACTATGAAAATTACCATTTTATAGAAAAATTCAAGCCTCCAATAGATTTTGTGCTTTCATGCGGGGATGTTCCTTTTCATGTCCTTGAAGAAATATACGAGTTTTATAAGAAGCCAATATTTGCTGTTAAGGGAAATCATGATCCTGCAAAACCTTTTCCAAGTTTTGTTGAAGATGTCCATTTTAAAATTATTGTGCATAGAAATTATTTGATAGGGGGTTGGCAGGGAGTGCCATACTATAAAAATTCTGGGCATTACCAATGGGATGATGCTGAAGCAGATTTCTATCTTAGTAAATTCCCTTATGTAGATATATTCATTTGCCATGCTCCTGTTTATAAAATGACGGACAAAGAGGATTATGCCCATACAGGGAGTGAAGCAATTCTCAAATATATAAAGGAGAAGCAACCAAAATATGTATATCATGGTCATGTCCACTCAAAGGTAGGAACAATGATTGGAAGAACTGCTATTGTAAGTATTTTTGGAGCTCAGATAGTAAATTTAACTTAGTGCCTTTCAATGTTTATTTTCTCTAAAATTTTGACTTTTATGTTGACAAATATTATAAAAATCATCGATAATTAAGAATGATAAAGGTTGCGATTGCATCTGATCATGCGGGTTATAGATTGAAAGAATTCCTTAAAGAGAATTTGAAAGATATTGTTTCAATGGAGGATTTTGGGACATTTTCTGAAGAGTCTGTTGATTACCCTGATTACGGGTCTAAGGTTGCAGAAAAAGTTTCAAAGGGGATATATGAGCGGGGAATCCTTATATGCAGAACAGGTATAGGAATGTCTGTTGTTGCAAACAAGTTTAAAAATGTAATAGCAACTCTATGTCATGACGAGACCACTGCCATAGCAAGTAGAGCCCACAACAATTCAAATCTTCTTTGTCTACCTGGACTTTTAAATGGTGAACTTGCCATAAAAATAGTGAGGCTATGGCTTGAGACTCCTTTTGAGAAAGGGAGGCATGAAAGAAGATTTATGAAGGTAAAGGAGATAGAGAATCAAAACTTTAAATAGAGGTGATATATGGAGCTGGAATTTAAAATTTCTAATTTATGTGAAAAAGTTGAAAGGAATAATATCTGGAGACAGAGGGAGTGTGTAAATCTGATCCCCTCTGAAACTACACCAAGCCTTCTTGTGAAGTTATGTGAAATATCTGATCCTGCAGGAAGGTATGCGGAACATAGAACGATGAAAGGAAAAGAAATTTATTTCTATCAGGGGACTGATTTTATAAGGGATGTGGAGGAAGAACTTAGAGAGGAGATGAAAAAATATTTCGGTTGCTCCAATATTGAACTTAGGCCGATAAGTGGTCAGATGGCAAATGAAATTGTTTTTAAGGCAATGGTCAAATTTATAAATAAAGACAGGAAGCAAGGTGAAAAGTCAAGGAGAATGAGGGCAGTTATAAACAATGAGCTGACAAAGGGAGGACATCTCAGCTCTCAACCTATGGGAGCTCTTTTCAACTTTGTTGAGGAAAATCCCGAAACTGGAAAAGAAAATGTCTTCAATTTTCCAGTTAGAAAGGATAATCCCTACAGAATAGACACAGAAAAGCTTCAAGAACTTATTTTCTCTGTAAAACCTGAGCTTATAATTTTCGGTAAAAGCATGTTTATTTACAGGGAACCTGTAGAGTTTACAAGAAATCTTATAAAGGATATGAATCCAAGACCAATAATAATGTTTGATATGGCTCATGTTCTTGGACTTTATGGAGCATTTCAAGAGCCGTTCAAAGAGGGAGCAGATGTTGTGACAGGTAGCACCCATAAAACATTCTTTGGTCCCCAGAGGGGAGTAATTGCAGGAAATATGGATGAAGGCTCAGGTCTTGAGAAACTCTGGGTGGAGATAAAGAGTAGAGCATTCCCTGGCTCAACTTCCAACCATCATCTTGGAACCCTTTTAGGACTTCTTATGGCTACCTATGAGATGAATCATTTCAAAAATGAGTATCAAACTCAGGTTGTAAAGAATGCTAAAGCTTTTGCGAAAGCGCTTAAGTACAGGGGAATTAAAGTTGAGGGGGATGAGTCAGATGGATTCACAGAGACCCATCAAGTTCTTATAAGGGTAAGGGAATTTGGAACTGGTGAAGAGATTGCAAGAAGGCTTGAGGAGAACAATATTATTACAAATTATCAAGCTCTTCCAGATGATGAAAGTTTTGTTGGTTCAAGTGGGATAAGGATGGGAGTTCAGGAAATGACAAGGTTTGGAATGAAGGAAAAAGATTTTGAAGAACTTGCAGAATTGATTTCTGACTGTATTAGAAAGAACATTAATGTCAAAGAAAAAGTTATTGAGTTCAGAAAAAGATTTTTGAAGATGCAGTACTCTCTTCCTCCAGAGAAGACCATTCCTCTTGCTGTAAAAGTCTTCACATCTATTTTCCCTGAGAGCTCTTATTTAAAAAATTTTTCTGAGAATCTTCTCTCCTCTCTTAAAAGGTTGAAGGAGCTCTGAAGATGTTGAAAAAAACTCTGACTTTTCTAATTCTATTGTCTTCTTTTATTCTTTTACTCTCTGAACAAACCCTTTATCTCAAAATATCTGAAAATCCTGGTTTCGAAAGATTGGTTCTTCAAGCAGAAGCACCTTTTGTCTATGTAATGATGCCTGAGAAGGATCATCTTTCAATAAGTATTTCCAATGGAGACTTTGGATTTAAAGAAAGACTTTTTGGAAAAGAACTTATAAAGGGCGTTTCCTGGGACAAAAATACCCGAGAACTAAAAATTTACTACAATAAAGAGAACATTAAATTTGTAAGTTTTATTCTCAATGACCCATTTAGACTTGTTATAGATTTTTCTGAGAGTTTGAAAAAAGATATTAAAAAGGAGGAACAACCAGAGACAGAGAGAAAAACACAAATGGAGGAGAGGAAGACTCCCGTGAAAGTTTCACCGCAGATAATTGTTATTGACCCCGGACATGGTGGAGAGGAAGAGGGAGCTGTAGGCCCTTCTGGATTAAAAGAAAAAGATGTTGCTCTTTCAGTAGCAAAAAAAATCAAGAACATAATTGAACAGAGAGCAGGAATAAAAGTATTTTTAACAAGGGATGGAGACCAGGGAAAGTCCCTTGATGAGAGAATTAGCTTAGCCAATAACCTTAAAGCTGACCTTTTTATATCTATTCATGTGAATGCATCAGTAAGGAAGAATGCAAGGGGAGCAGAGACTTATTTTCTTAGCCTTAATGCCACTGATGAGGATGCTAAAAGACTTTCTCAGATTGAAAATTTGGGAGAAGATTTGGGTGAGAATTCAGATTTAAAATTAATCCTCTGGGATATGGCTCAATCAGCTTTTCTTAAGCAGAGTTCACTTCTGGCGGAGTTAATACAGGGTGAGTTAAACTCACTTCTTAGAACGAAGGATAGGGGTGTTAAACAGGCTCCCTTCAAGGTATTGACTGGTCTAGTTTGTCCTGCAGTCCTTGTTGAAATAGGTTTTATCACAAACCCTGATGAAGAGAAAAAGTTAAGGTCTGATTCATTTCAAGAAAATATTGCTGAAGCAATCTACCAGGGAATATTAAGATTTATGAGGCAGAGGGAGAGAATTTGAAAAATCGTTATTTTTTAATTATTTCTGCGAGTATTCTTTTTCTTATTATTGCAATTGCTCTCATTATACTTATGACAGGAAGGAAAGAAAAAACCTCAGGAATTCAATCCTCTGCTACAGATTCCTCTTTTAAACAGGAACTTCTCAAGGCTGAAGAGAAAGTAAAAGTAATAGTATTTCTTCCATCTCCTGAAGATGAGTTTCTACATCCTGAGGAGAGAAAAATTCTAAAAACCCCTTCCCTTTCAAATCAGGTCAAGCAGTTGATTCTTGAGATATTAAAAGGTTCTGAAAAAGGTAACCTTAGCCCAATTCCATCTCAGACAAAAATAAGAGAGGTATATATTCATAAAGATGGGACTGCTTATGTGGATTTAACTTCTGATTTTATTTCGGGGAATTCAGGAGGTTCATCCTCTGAAATAGAAGCCATTTATACAATTGTAAACTCTATTACGTTTAATTTTCCCTTTATTAAAAGGGTTCATTTCCTTATTGACGGAATAGAAAGGGAGACACTGAAGGGGCATTTGAGACTTGATAGATCCTTTCTTCCCAACTATTCTATGATAAAAAGTGAATGAGAGGCTCGGAAAATTACTGAATTTTTGAAGGTTTGAAATAAATTTGAGATAATTTTTAAGATGAGAAAGATTTTATTTGTTATTCTGGTCTCTTTCTTATCCTTCCTTGTCCTTTGCAAGGAAAACTTTGAAAAGCTGAGAAAGGAAATGGTGGAGTTTCAAATAAAGAGAAGGGGGATAAGGGATGAAAAAGTTCTTTCAGCAATGCTTAAAGTTCCAAGGCATCTCTTTGTACCCCCTGAGTGGGTAAGCCAAGCCTATGAAGATTATCCCCTTCCAATTGGTGAAGGACAGACAATTTCTCAGCCCTATATTGTTGCTCTAATGACTGCTTCTCTTTGTTTGAAAGGAAATGAGAAAGTTCTTGAAATAGGGACAGGTTCAGGTTATCAGGCAGCTGTTCTCGCTGAAATTGTAAAGGAGGTTTATACAATTGAAATAAGAGAGAGTCTTGCCCTCTCAGCAGAAAAAAGACTTAAGAAAATGGGATACAAAAATATTAAAGTAAAAGTTGGGGATGGCTATTTGGGCTGGAAGGAGTATGCTCCCTTTGACGGTATTATTGTTACTTGTGCTGCACCAATACCACCCCCACCCCTGATTGAACAGCTTAAAGAGGGAGGAAGAATGGTAATTCCTCTTGAGGAGAATCCTTTCTATCAAAGTCTTGTTCTTCTTACAAAAGAAAAGGGAAAAATAAAGAAAAAATCAATAGAAGCTGTGAGATTTGTTCCGATGGTTAGAGAAAAGGAGAAGTGAAAAGTTCCAATGCTGAATCTTCTTGGGAAAAGCCTGAATGAATTGGAACGGTTACTTCTTCCTACTTTAAAGGAATCCTATAAAGTAAAGCAGATTTATCACTGGATCTACCAAAGGGGTGCAAAATCTTTTTTTGAAATGACAGAGCTGTCTAAGGACTTGAGAAAAAAGCTTAATGAAGAGTTTTCAATATATTACCCTGAGATTGAGAAGGAGATGGTGTCAAAGGATGGAAGTGTAAAATTTCTTTTCAGGCTTTCAGATGGTAAAAAAATAGAATCTGTCCTTCTTCCCGAAACTAACAGGAACACATTTTGCATTTCAACTCAGGTTGGTTGCAAGATGGGCTGTAAATATTGCCTCACTGGAAAAATGGGATTTAAGAGGAATCTTGAAGTTGATGAAATATTAGCTCAGGTTCTTTCTCTTCTTGAGAGGGTAAAACCGAGAGATAGAAGGGTAAATATTGTTTTTATGGGGATGGGAGAACCTTTGGATAATATTGAAAATCTTAAAAAGGCGATTAACCTCATAACAGATCCAAATGGCATTGCAATATCTCCAAGAAGAGTGACTGTCTCAACAATTGGAATTCCAGGAAGTCTGAAAAGCCTTATGGAGATTGAAAGACCTCCTAAGATTGCAGTATCTATCAACAGTTTGGATGAGGGAAAGAGGGTGTTTCTAATGCCTGCAACGAAAAAGTTTAAGCTTAGTGATGTTCTAAGAGAGATGGAGAGCTTGAAACTTAGAAAGGGACAAAGGATAACCATAGAGTGGGTTCTTATAAAAGATATAAATGATGGGGAAGATGAGATTGAAAGAATAAAGAAACTTTCAAGGAGAGTTCCGATAAAGGTGAATGTTATCCCTTATAATTCCTCTCCCTTTCTTCCCTTTGAAAGAACAGATGAAAAGGATGCTGAGGATTTTGCTTTAAGAATAGAAAAGAAGGGGATTTCTGTGACTGTCAGGAAAAGAAGGGGGGATGACATATCTGCTTCCTGCGGGCAATTAGCAATAATTGAAGAGAGATGAGTGAAAGTATAATTTTAAGAGGGGTAAGGGTCCACAATCTCAAGAATATAAATCTCGATATTCCTTTAAATAAGTTAATTGTTATAACTGGAGTAAGTGGCTCTGGTAAATCTTCCCTTGCCTTTGACACCCTCTATGCAGAAGGGCAGAGAAGATACATTGAATCCCTTTCTTCCTATGTAAGGCAATTTTTCGAAAGGATAGAGAAACCTGATGCTGATATAATAGATGGAATCACTCCAGCAATTGCAATTCAGCAGAGAGCTACAACAAAGAACCCTCGTTCTACAGTGGCTACGGTTACAGAGGTATGGGATTACATGAAAGTTCTTTTTGCGAGGATAGGGACTCTTTACTGTCATAAATGTAATTCTGAAGTAAAAAAGGATACAATAGACTCAATTGTAGAGGATATTTTTAAGAGATGGAGAGGGGAGAGGGTAATAATTTTTTTCCACTATCAGGGAGATTCAGAAAACCTTAGAAAAAAGGGTTTTTACAGGGGATTAAAAGGAACTGAGCCTGTGGCTATTGAGGATCAAGAATATATGGAAATTGATGTTATAGTTGATAGGCTCATTGTAGATGAATCAGATAGGGAGAGAATTGTTGATTCAATTGAAACTGCATTGAGAGAGGGCTCGGATAGGGTAGGGGTAAGGGATTTGAAAGGAGAAGAGGTCATTTATTCTGGAAAGTATGAGTGTAAAAAATGTTTGATTGTTTATGAAGAACCAGACCCAAATCTCTTTTCCTTTAATTCTCCCCAGGGGGCTTGTGAAAGATGCCATGGATTCGGAGATATCATAACCATTGATGAGGACAAAATTATTCCAAATAAAAATCTCTCTCTTGAGGAGGGAGCTATTGAGCCCTGGACAAAACCTTCAACAGAGCCCTTGATGAAAGAACTTATAAGAGAAGCAAAGAAAAGGAAAATTCCAACAAATGTTCCCTTTAAAAACTTGAAAGATGAGCATAAGAGATTTGTGATGGAAGGTGATGAAGAGTATTACGGAGTTAAAAAATTCTTTGAATGGCTTGAAGAGAAAAAGTATAAGGTGGAAGTGAGAGTTTTCCTCGGAAGATACAGAAAATACGAGCGATGTCCTGTTTGTAAAGGAAGCAGATTGAAGAGGGAGGCAAACTTTGTAAAGCTCAATGGGAAGACAATTTCTGAAGTAGCTGAAATGACTGTTGGTGAGGCTTACAAGTTCTTTAGTTCCCTTCCTCTAAACCCTTCTCAGGAAAAGATTGCAGAGACTCCTTTAAAAAGCATACTAAAAAGACTTGATTACCTTCTCAAAGTTGGCCTTGATTATATAACCCTTAACAGAATGACTTTTACACTTAGTGGCGGAGAGGCTCAGAGGATAAATCTTGCTACAGCTCTCGGTTCATCCCTTGTGGGAGTCTTATTTGTTCTTGACGAACCTTCCATTGGTCTTCATCCAAGGGACAATGATAGACTGATAAATATTTTGAAGACACTTAGAGATAATGGAAATACAGTTGTGGTTGTCGAACATGATCCTCAAATAATAAAGTCAGCGGACATAGTTATTGATCTTGGTCCAAAGGGAGGAGAGGAGGGTGGGTATGTTATGTTCAATGGAAGTGTGAATACATTTCTCAAAAATTGTAACTCCATAACCGCTCAATATCTGAGAGAAGAGAAAAGGGTATTAATTAGCAAAAGGAAATTTAATCCAAGCAAGTTTCTTAAGATTTATGGAGCAAGAAAGTTTAATCTTAAGAATATAAAGGTAGAAATTCCATTAAATTCTTTTACATGTATAACTGGAGTCTCTGGTTCTGGAAAGAGCACTCTTCTTTACGAGATAATTTATAAAGGATTGAGAGGAGAAGAAAAGGAAAATTACGATAGAATTGAAGGAGGAGAAAAAATAAGAGATATAATCCTTGTAGATCAGACACCAATTACAAAATCTTCAAGATCAATCCCAATTTCCTTTACAAAAGCAATGGATGAGATTAGATATCTTTTTGCAAGTACTAAGGAAGCAAGAATGAAAGGATTCACACCTTCAACATTTTCCTTCAATATACCTGGTGGGAGATGTGAGGAATGTAAAGGTGCGGGGAAAATAACAGTTGAAATGCAATTTCTTTCCGATGTTATTCTGACTTGCGAAGAATGTAAGGGGAAAAGATTTAAAAAGGAAACTCTTGAAGTAACTTACAAAGGTAAGAATATAGCTGAAGTTTTGGAGATGTCTATAAGTGAAGCAATAAAATTTTTTGAGGGAATATATGATATTGTGGATAAATTAATCCCTTTTGAAAGGGCTGGACTCGGTTATTTGAAACTTGGACAACCAATATCCGAACTTTCTGGTGGAGAAAATCAGAGATTAAAGCTTGCAGTTTATTTAAACTCAACAAGAGAAGGTGGTAATCTTTTCCTTCTTGATGAACCTACTACTGGCTTACATCTTGATGATATAAATAAGCTTGTCAGCTCAATTGAAACTCTTTTAAAGGAAGGGAATACAGTTGTTGTAATAGAACATAACCTTGAACTTATAAAACTGGCTGACTGGATTATTGATTTGGGACCTGAGGGGGGAGAGAAAGGAGGTTATGTTATTTATCAGGGACCTATTGAGGGTATATTAGAAGTGAGAGAATCTATAACAGGAAAATACCTTAGGGAAGTTTTGTATAAGAATTAGGGAAAATGAAAAAATGCTATTCGTGAGGAGATTCTTTTCCATAATAGTCATGAACTTTGAAGTGTTCCTCTTCAGAACAGTATCTTGTGGGTTCTGTTCCTGCAATAAAAGCTTCATCTATAACATAGGAGCAGAAAGGAGTTGCAAGGAGACCTGTCATTCTATCAACCTTTGCAAAGGTAATATCAGGGGGAACCTGGAAATCCTCAACAGGTTTATCTTTTAAATACTCTTTCATAATTTCCATCCAGATAGGTAATGCTGCTCTTGCTCCTGTTTCATTTGGACCTATACTCCTTTTTACATCATGGCCAACCCATACTCCAAGAACAAAGGACGGATCAAAACCAATAAACCATGCATCAGTGTATTCATCGCAGGTTCCTGTCTTGCCGGCGAGAGGTCTTTTAAGGGAACTTGCCCTCGCTGCAGTTCCTCTGAGAACAACTCCCTTCATTAGATTGGTCATAATATATGCAACAGATGGCGATAGAACCTCGTAGGCTTCTCTTCTGTTCTCCTCAAGAAGATTTCCCTCTCTATCTTCTATTCTCACAATGAAGTATGGCTTCATCCTTATACCCTGATTTGGAAATACAGAATAAGCGGATACGATTTCTAAGAGGGGGATTTCAAAAGCTCCAAGGGATATACTCATATAAGGTCTTAAATCAGTCGTAATTCCAAATTTTTTTATATGTTGAACAACCCTTTCAGGAGTAAGAATTTCAACCAATTTGGCTGTAACTATGTTTATTGATTCCTCAAGGCCTCTTCTAAGGGTTACCAAGCCTCTATATTTATGGTCGAAGTTCTGAGGAGACCAAATTTGATTTATCCATTTGTCAAAATAAAAGTATGGCTCATCAATGAATTGGGATGATGGCGTCATTCCTGATTCTATTGCTAAGGAGTAGATTAAAGGCTTTATTGCTGAGCCTGTCTGTCTCTTAGCCTGAACTGCTCTGTTGAATTGAGATTCATTAAAGGAATAGCCTCCAACCATGACCTTTATCTCGCCTGTTTTTGCATTTAAACCGAGAACTGCTCCTTGAAGTTCTGGTTCCTGTTCAAGGGCAGCGTGAAATGTTTTTTTCTCATAATCAATTTTGTCTACCTTTACCTCAATTAAATCACCTATCTTGAAAAGCTTTGAAAGATTTTTACTTCCTGTCCACTTTACATCTTCCTGGGTTAAAACCCCTTCAAAATCCTTTACTTTTATATTAGCTGAATCCTTTGATACATCAAGTATTATTGCCTCATAAATCCTTCCTTCTTTTAAGGAACTTCTCTGCCAGGAACTAAGATTGTAAGTTTTCAAGTTAATTTTGTTGTCTTCTTTTAAAATATTATCCTTTGCTCCTCTCCAGCCTCTCCTTTTATCAGTCTCCCTTAAACCATTCTTAAGCGCATCCTGAGCAATTCTCTGCAAGTTTAAGTCGAAAGTTGTATAGATCTTTAAACCATTCTGGTAAAGATTTGTTGTGCCAAATTTCTGCTCAACATATTTTCTTATCTCTTCCATTATGTATCCAATATTTTCATCAGAGCTGTGCAACGGCTGAAGAGTGACAGGTTCTCTCTTTGCCTTTTCCGCTTCTTCCTTTTTTATATACCCCTCTTGAGCCATCATATCCAAGATGTAATTCCTTCTTATAACAGCATTTTTCGGATTAAGATATGGTGAGTATTTTGAAGGAGAACGGGGTAAAGCAGCTATCATAGCTGCTTCACTCAAGGTCAGATCTTTCGCCCTCTTGCCAAAGTATAAAAGAGAGGCAGCTTCAACTCCATAAGCTCCATGGCCAAAATAGTGAAGGTTTGCGTAGAGGGTAAAAATCTGCTCTTTTGTAAGATTTTTTTCTATTTGAAAGGAGAGAAGCCATTCTTTTATTTTTCTTCTTATTGTTTTTTCGTAAACTCCCTTGTTTGATTTTATAAAGACCATTCTTGCTAATTGCTGGGTAATTGTGCTTGCTCCCTCTTTCCCCCATCCTGAAAATAAGTTTGTTTTCAACGCCCTCAAAATACCCCACAAATCTATCCCCCAGTGCTTTTCAAAAGATCTATCCTCTGCGGTTATTATTGCATATCGAAGGTGGGGAGGAATGTCACTGTAATTTATTGGAATTCTCTTTTCTATTGCAAATTCTCCTATAATATTCCCGTTACAATCGTAGACAATGCTCATTATTGAAGGAGAGTAATCCTCAAGCTCTGATATCTTAACAAGACTTCTCTGATATACAAGAAGAAGACCTACAAGAATACCCAATATAACAGCAATTAGGAATAAAAGAAAATATATAAGTCTTTTAATAAAAACCATAGAAAATTATAACAAATGATTGAGAGGATAGAAAGGGTTGTAAATTTTAGGGGAGGGCGGCTCTTGACCGCCCTCCCTTTCATCTATAATCAAATAATTTAAAAGGTAATCCTGTTTCAGTCACTCTTCCTTTTAATAGCTCTACCGCCAGAAGAGGAACCTGAAGAGCTGGGGCTATGGCTTGGAGGAGAGGATGGAGCTCTAAAAATCGAACTTCCCGAGGAACCAGATGGCTTTGATGAACCAGAACTACTCCCTGAAAAAGGCTTGAACACATCTCTTATTGATGATGAATTTCTCCTTTCTTCATTATAAGAAGATCTGGGAGTTGTCTCTCTCCTGTTAAATGGAGAAATATCTCTTGGAGTATAACTTTCCTCAGGAGGAGTTCTTCTAATTGCTCTGCTTTTTTCGTAATCATTTCTATAGCTAAATGGCTCCGAATTATTTCTTCTTTCAATACTTCTGAAATCCTCCTGTGTAGTTCCTCTTTCATAAGAAGGATACGAACTTGTCTTTCTTCTCCCTTCTCTCAAAATTACATCTTCATCCATTTCCGAATTCACTTTTGGCTTTACAAAAGAACCCTTATTTTCTATTCTATTCTCCTGTTCATAATTCCTTTCAATTCTTGATCTTGAAGTAATTGCCCCCCTTTCGTTTTCAGAATAAGAGGAGCTTTCTCCTCCTATCTTACCTCTTGATATGGCTCGTGGAGAGATTTTTTCCTCATTTAGAACCGGGCTCTGATTCTTTAACATTATCTTTCCTTTGTAGGATTCAACAGTTGGGGAGAGGGATGTGGGTCTAAAATCAGGCTGGGATTTGAAAATGGGCACTGTTCCAATTTGAGAAATCCTTTCTTTTTCAAGAACCCCTCTTCTTACATCAGGTGCAGTTAACTGATCTTTCCTTATAAATACAAAAGAAGAAGAATTGGATGGAGCTCGATCGTGATAATGGGTTACCCAGTAGTTGTTGATAATTATAACAGGTCTATTGTAAATATCAATTGGACACCAGCCAATCCAGTAATCACCCCATGTCCAGTGAACCCATGCAGGGCCCCAAACAGTTGTAGGAACCCAGTACCAGCCAATGGAAACATGCCAGTGCCATCTTCCAAAATGGAATGTTACCCATCCCCAGGGTTCATAGGGAACCCATGTCCATCCCCAGGGATACCAAACCCACCTTCCCCAGTAATATGGTCTCCATTCTGAAAATACATAAGGGGGAACCCAGACCCATCCATAAGGACTAAGATAATGCCATCTTCCGTAATGGGTTAATTCCCATTCGTAATCATAAAGTTCTGATGGAAGATACCTTTGAACCCTCGCCCTTTTAATTAGAGATTCTCTCCCTTCATTAAAATCATCGAACTCATCAAAATTCGAGGAATAATAAGTGCGTACCCTTTGCAATTCACCATTTTCCCATGAAAGACTCTGGTTGCTTCTTACAATAGAGTCTCCGTTCAAACCCTGAACTTCGACAGCGCCCTTTACAACCATTATCTCTGCGGTATTCCTTTCAAAGGAGTTTATTCTATACAAACCAGGTTGGAGGACATAAACTGTCACATCATCGATCTGGACTTCAATTTCTCTTTCTCCGTAAAGCTTGTTTACGCTAATATACAAATTACCTGCCCAAAGCCTCAAAACGGTTCCTTCTCTTCTTCCTGACAAAGACAGGACATCAATTTTAGTGTCTCTATCAAGCCTTAGATAGTTGGAGTTTCCAATGTAGATTTCAGCCATTCCATCAGCAGTTGCTATTCTGTCTCCTTCAGTTACTGGAAAATTTATTGTAGCGGATTCAAAACCGAGGTCTGAACCTCTCTGAATATATACATCTCCTTTTAGATGACTGACTCTTCCGATGGAAGGATCAATGGCATATAAATTGGCTAAACTTGCTATTATCATTAATGCCATGACCTTTACTCTCATGGCTACCTCCTTTCATTAAAAATTGTATCAAAATATATGCCAAATTAATTTCCTTTATTTATGAGCATTTCTAT
>Ga0136652_1000706_pt1 | contig 15520 bp, 14 predicted proteins | sample ConPoolayeEmetaG_FD_94864 | JGI IMG/M metagenome (GOLD analysis project Ga0136652, IMG submission 94864) | Hot spring microbial mat communities from California, USA to study Microbial Dark Matter (Phase II) - Cone Pool mat layer E metaG... ...
ATATCTGCCGTCGCGAGGGGCGCGGTAGCGGGCACCGGCTCGACCGGGTGTTGTCTTTCGATCTGCTTGATTATCCGGTCAGTCGATTCCTGGAGGTCCGCTTCGGCGCGCTGTTCGACCTCCTGTCGGACCGCGTATTCGACGCCTGCCAGTGCCGCGGTCGCGGCTGCGAATACTGCCAGCAGAGTGGTCAAACGCCGAGTTGCTGGAGCGGGCAGTGGGCTTTGCTCGACGACGAGCCAGAAAACGAAGTTGCCGACATGTACCCCGACGCAGTAAGGGCAGAGGTGCCTGGTGATCAGCATGATGAGCATGTAGCCCAGCGAGATGAGTACGCCCAGGCGTACGACGTTGCGCAGCGCTGCCGGAAGGCCGTGCGGGCTGCGCAGCCACACGACGAAAAGTGCCAGGAAGTACGCCAGTCCCACGTGCGAGACGGGCCAGCGCAGGCCGGGGATCGATCCCCAGACGCTCTTGGCGGCCTGCTCGCAGGCGCTGCCCGGTCCGCAGCCCGGCAGCCACAGTCCGCCAAAGTGCTGGATCACCAGCGCCGCAGACATGGTTATTGCCAGCGCAAGCGCTGCGGCGGCCACTGCGCGCCGGAGGAACGAAGGTGCGACGGACGCCGTCGCCGCTGCCGGGGACGGCGGTCGCGGCCGTTCGGGACGCGATCGCGTCGGTTGCGTCATCGGCTGTCTCCACCATGTCGTCGAAGGTGACTCGTCGCGGCGACACGGGTCCTACTCTGTCCGGTTCTCTCAGTCGGCGCGGTTGCAGATCTAGGGTGCCTCGGGCCGGAACCGGCCGATGGCGTCGGTGGTTGTCGGTCAGCGCGGATCGTCCGGGTCATGGTCGTTTCTGAAGTGCTTGGCGGACCTGATCAAGCAGTTGCTCGACCCTGAATGGCTTGAACAGCACGCCGGCCAGGCCCTCGCGGCTGGCGCGGACAATATTGTGTTCCGGGTCGTAGCCGAAGCCGGTGATCAGGATGACGGGGCAGTGCATGCGGGCCTGCGTGGCCGCGGCAAAGACCTCATAACCGCTCTTGTAGGGCATCTTGATGTCGGAGATTACCAGGTCGAAGTGCTGGGCGTGGATCATCGCGACGGCTTCCTGCCCGTCGCGCGCCATGACGGTTAAGGCACCGCTTTTGGAAAGCACGTCGGCGATGGTCTCGCGGATCAGGTCCTCATCATCGGCCACCAGGATGCGCTTGCCCTCCAGCAGGGGATCAGTCGGTGGTGCCGGCCCGATCAGCCCGGATAGCGCGGGTGTCTTGGCTACGGTCCGCAGGCTGCGTTTGACCCGGTCGACGTAGCTGATGACCGCGCTGAGCCGTCGCCGCAGTTCGTCTTGGGCGGAGTAATCCTCCATGATCTGCGTGACCTCAGCGATGATGTCGTTGAGCGGGCCGGCCAGCTCGCTGGCAAGCTCCGCAGTGATCTGGCCGGTCGTTGTGTAACGCTCCTCGGCGAGCAGCTTCAGCGTATAAAGCGCAATCGCGACGTAGCGGCCGAAGATTTCGGCGATCTGCCGGTCGTCCTCGGAGAACGCCGCGATCTCGGTCGATTCCACGTTCAGCACCCCGATCACCTGGTCGTGCAGCCAGAGCGGGACGGTAAGTGACGAGCCGGCATGTTCGATTCCGGGCAGATAGCGCGGGTCTTTGCTGGTGTCGGGGCAGATGTAGGAGCGGCCCGTCGCGGCCACGTATCCGCTGATTCCGTTGCCTTCGGTGGTCGCATAGATTTCGAGGCGCTGCGCCTCCTCAGGCAGCCCGCTGGCGAAGATGGTTTCAAGGCGGTTGGTCTTCTTGTCGAGCAGCCGAATGACGAAATGGTCAAAATCCAGAAGCTCGCGCGCAAAGCGGATGATTTTTTCCTCGAGCAGTTTGAGACGCTCGCCGACTTCTAGGTGGGCTGCCGCTCCGGCGTCGAGTCGCACCAGCTCGCGGCCGGCGGCGTCAATGGCGTCGATCCGTTCCTGAAGTCGGTGCGAGGCCGAGATGTCCCACACCAGGCCGACGACTTCTTCGATGCGACTGTCGCGGGCCAGCAGCGGCGAGACGGTCAGGTCGAAAACATACTCGCTGCCCACGCGGACGGTCCGCCGACGGGTCGGGACCGTTTCGGTCGGCGTGCGGTCTTCGGCGAGCTGGGCACACATCTCGGTGCAGTGTTGCCGCATGGTCTCGACGACCTCGCGCGGGTACGCGTTGAGCCTGGGGTTGGCCCAGACCAGGTGCCCGTGTCGGGTGACGATGCATAGCCCCTGCCCGAGCCCGTCGAGAATCAGCTCGCCGCGTTGTCGGGCTTCGGCCCGCGCCAGCGGGAAAAGTTCAGCCGGCGAGCTGATAACCGCGTCATAGCCGCCGCTCTGCAATGCCGCTAGAGCCTCTTCGGCGCTAGTGGGCACGTCAACCCGGCTGTACTGCTGGAGTGCGGCGAGCAGGTCCGCTTGCGAGGCTGCCAGCGGCAGTACGAGAAGCCGCGCGGTTTTCTGGGAGCCGTCTGGCTGCGTCATGACTGTTCGGCGGTTTGCTGAACCGGCTTCCGGGCCGAAGCGCCGGGAACAGAACTACGCCTACCATTGCGTGCAGACATAATAGCCAAAAAGACCGCGTCTGCACACGTAGCTTCCGGCGCCGCAGCGGCTGTTGCGGGTTATCGGGTCCACTCGCTCTGCACGGGCTGTCGGTCGGGCAAGCGGTTCGCTACAATCGCCTAAGGCGCTACAACCCGGCATGTGGCCGGGGGCCCGGGAGAGGTTGCGGTGTCACACAGTGCGCAAGTTACCACCGGTTCGTCGCCGACCGTTGCCAGCGACCGGTTCAAGGGCTATCGCGGCCCGGGTCGGCAGGTGCTGGAGCGGTTCGGAGTCGGGGTCTGGAGTGAGGTCGAGATCGAAACCACCGGGGGCCGATTCGAGGGCCTGATTCTGCCGCGATCCGAGACCGCCGACGAGCGGCACCTCGTGCTGAAGCTGGCCAGCGGCTACAATATCGGCATTGACGTTGAGACGATCACGCACATCAGCGAGCGCGGTCGGCGCGAAGCTCACTACAAGATTCCGGAGAAAGAATTTCCCTGCGATCCGGCCAAGCCTAACGTCATGCTGTTCGGTACCGGGGGGACGATTGCCAGCCGGCTGGACTATCGCACCGGCGCGGTGATACCCGCATTTTCACCGGGGGAACTCTACAGTTCCGTCCCCGAGCTTGCGGACATTTGCAATTTGCGTACCGAAAAGCTCTTCGCAGTCTTCAGCGAAAACATGGGGCCGCAGCAGTACGTCACGCTTGCCAGGCGCATCGGCGAAGAGATCGCCAAGGGTACGGATGGCATCGTGATCGGCCACGGCACAGACACCATGCACCACACCGCGGCGATTTTGAGCTTCATGGTGCAGAATCCGCCGGTTCCGATCGTGATGGTTGGCTCGCAGCGTTCGTCGGACCGGCCATCGTCGGATGCGGCCCTCAATCTGATCAATGCAGTGCGCGCTGCTGCGGTCGGCGACATCGCTGAGGTGCTGGTCTGCATGTTCGGGCCCACCTCGGATGAGTATTGTTTGCTGCACCGCGGAACGCGCGTGCGCAAGATGCACTCAAGCTACCGTTCGACCTTCCGCACGATCGGGGACGCGCCGCTGGCGATGATCTCACCCACGAAGCTGATTCACCTGCGGTCCGACTACCGGCGGCGGCGCAGGGATCGGGAGGTAATCATCAACACCGCCTTCGAGGAAAAGGTGACGATTCTTTATTACTACCCGAACATGAAGCCCGATTTGGTGGATGCAATTGTTGACTGCGGGTACCGCGGGATCGTGATTGCAGGAACCGGGCTCGGGCATGTCAACAAGCCTCTCTATCCGGCGCTGCGGCGGGCCGTGGAAAAGGGGGTACATGTGTACATGACGGTCCAGACGCTGTGGGGCTATGTACAGATGTATGTCTACGAAACCGGGCGCGAGCTGATGGAATTGGGCGTGGTCCCCGCGGCGAACATGCTGCCGGAGGTAGCCTACATGAAGCTGTGCTGGGCACTGGGGCAGACCGACGACCCCGAGGAGGTCAAGCGACTCATGCTCACGCCCGTGCTGGATGAGATCAGTCCGCGCGAACCCTACGACGGATACCTCATTTACCAGGGCCGGATACCAGAAATTCAGGAATTTCTGCGCAGCGTACGCCGGTAGCATGGGTTTTGCGCCTGCAGCGGAGGAGGCGGCGCTTGGGATCGTGGTTGAATGTTGACTACGGGTCAGACGCCCCCGACAGCAGCGGCAGATTCTGGCGGTACCAGTCGATCGAGCGCGAGAGTCCTTCTTCGAAGAAAACCTGCGGCTCGTAGCCGAGCAGTCGGCGCGCCAGAGTCAGATCGGCGAGGCTGTGACGTACGTCGCCGACGCGCGGCGGCTGATATTCCGGCGCAAGATCAGTTCCCAGCAGCCGGTTCAAAAGCCGGATGATGTCGTTGAGACTGACGCGCCGGCCGCAGGCAATGTTCACGACTTCTCCACGCAGCTCCGGCGCCGCCAGTGCCAGCAGGTTCGCGCGCACGACATTGTCGACGTGGCAGAAGTCGCGAGATTGCTCCCCGTCTCCATAGATGATCGGGCGTTGGCCGCGGAGCATGCGCGAAATGAACGCCGGGATGGCGGCAGCGTAAGGACTGGCCGGATCCTGCCGCGGACCGAAGACGTTGAAATAACGCAGCGAGACCGTCTGCATACCGTAGCAGACGGCAAAGCACCGGCAGTAGTGTTCACCCGCCAGCTTGCTGGCCGCGTAGGGACTGAGCGGCTGCGGCGCCAGGGCCTCGTGCTTGGGCAGCGTCGGACTGTCGCCATAAGCGCTGCTGCTGGCAGAGTAAATAAACCTGCGGATGCCTGCCTCGCGCGCGGCAAGAAGCAGGGTCAGCGTACCGCTCGCGTTCACCTGATGCGCCCGCTGGGGATCCGCGACGCTCCGCGGCACGCTGGCGCAGGCGGCAAGATGAAAAACCGCTTCCACACCTTGCATGCATCGACGGACCGTCGACAGATCACAAATATCGCCCACTATCAGCTCGATCTTTGCCTCGACCTCCGCAAGGTTGCGCCGGTGCCCGGTGCTCAGATCGTCGAGGACGCGGACGCGGTGCCCGTCGGCCAGCAGAGCGCGCACCAGGTGGCTGCCGATGAAGCCCGCCCCACCGGTCACCAGATACAGGCTCACGCGCGTTCCTCCTTCAGGCCGAAGAGCCGGACGGCATTTGCGGTGGTGATCGCGGCAAGCTCCTCAGGCGGTACGCCGCGCAGGTTCGCTACGAACCGTGCGGTATGCAAAAGCAGCGCCGGCTCGTTGGGGCGTTGACCGCGAACCGGCTCAGGCGAAAGGTAGGGCGCGTCGGTTTCCAGCAGCAGCCGCTCCTGCGGGACGTACCGCGCCGCCGCACGGGTTGTCGCCGCGTTGCGGAACGTAACAATGCCCGTGAAAGAAAGGTACCCGCCCATGTCCAGTATCCGGCGCGCGGTCGGGATGTCTGCTGAGAAGCAGTGGAACACGAACCGGCCTAGTAGCTCGGGGTACTCTGACAGAATTTCGCAGACACGCGTTTCGGACTGGCGCGCGTGGATGACAACCGTGCGTCGGAGTCCGCGGGCCAGTTCGAGCTGAAACCGAAAAACCTCTTCCTGCCGGTCGCGCGGCGCGAAGTTGTAGTGAAAGTCCAGACCGGTTTCTCCGACAGCGACGAGCCGATCGCAGGTGCTCCCATAGGCGCTCTTGCCCTGATGCAGGTCGGACAGGGCCCGCAGGTCGTCTGGGCCGCAGCGGCCCGCTTCGTGCGGATGGATTCCCGCCACCAGATACAGGCACTCGAAGCGCGTCAGCAGATTGAAACCTTCAACAGCTTCGCCGGCGGTGGTAGTCACAGTGATTATGCGGGTCACACCGGCCTGGGCCGCGCGGTGCAGAACCTGCTCAACCTGGCCGGCAAGTTCGGGAAACGTCAGGTGGCAGTGGGTGTCGATCAGCATCCGGCGGGTTCATTCGACATTTTGGATCTGCTCCTTGAGGCGGTCGATCGCGCTTTTGATTTCGATGATATCACGGCAGATCTGTGCGTCGGCAGCCTTGGCACCGATCGTATTGGCCTCGCGGAGCATCTCCTGCGCCAGGAATTCCAGCTTGCGACCCGCCGGCTCCGGGGCGGCTGCCAGCCGGTCAAACTGCTCCAGATGCACCTGAAGCCGGCTGCACTCCTCGCTTATGTCGCTGCGCTCGGCGTAAACGGCAACCTCGCGGAGCAGATCTTCCTCGGCCAGCCGGATGCTGCTGTCGGCAATGAGTTCCCGTATCCTTCGCGTCAGACGATCGCGGTAATCAGTTACCACCTGCGAAGCGCGCCCGCGGATTGACTCTAAATGCTCGCGAATCCGGCGGCAGTGCCGCGACAGGTCTGCGGCCAGGGCCTCGCCTTCTGCGGTACGCATCTGTAGCAGCCGGCTGACTGCCTGCTCGGTCAGCGCTTTGACGAGTTCCCAGGCCCGATGGCGTTCGGCAGCATCCAGCTCGCGCGGCTGGCAAACTCCGGGCAGCGTCGCCAGCGTTGCCAGATCGATAGTCATATGGCGTTCGTCGTCGGCCACGGTGCGTAGTTGTTGAACGTATTGCCGGATCGCCGCGGTGTTCAGCTCGGCTGCCGCGGAGGCGGTCAAATCGCGCAGGTGCAGGCGCACGGTTACGCTGCCGCGGGTGAGCTGTTGTCGGAGCAGGCGCTCGAGGTCGGTCTGGAACAGGCCGAACTCTTCCGGCAGATGAATGTCCGCTTTGAAATAGCGGTGATTGACGCTGCGGATTTCCAGGTGGTAATAACGGCCGTCGCGCTCCAGCTCTGCTTCGCCGAACCCAGTCATGGAGCGAATCATTGGCTTACCCGCGGCTACAAAGCATCATGAATCGCGCTCCGGCAGCGGCCCCGGCACGTGTGTCTACTACGTGACCCGCAGACCAGCATGCGCATCGGGAAGCGTTGAGACAGAGTCCGGCCCCCTCAGCTCGTGCAACGGCGCGACCGGGGAGCTTCCGCCAGAAGGCGGCGACGACGTCTGATCCGGCGGGCTGACAGGCGCCGGCGCCGGGGTGGTAGGAGCTGGCGGCGCTGCGGGCGCCAGGTTCGGCTTGCCCGGTACGAAAACGTAGTTCAGAAATACGGAGAACAGCAGGAGCACCGCCGCACCGACCACCGTAACCCAGGTCAGAAAGTCGCCGGTCTTAGCACCGAAGGCAGTGTGGCCGCCCATTCCGCCGAAGGCTCCGGCCAGCCCGACCCCGCGGCCACGCTGGAGCAGAATTACAATCATCAGCAGAATTGCCAGAACCGCGAAGAAAAACGACAGAATGCCGTGCAGGACTGCAGCCAGAATCATTCCGGGTTCACCTCACGCCTCAAGCTTCCCGGCAGATGCTTCCGTGGAGCGAATGCCGCAAAAAACTCATCATATCAGCATCGGCCCTTTGCCGCCAAGGCTGCTCGAACAATCCCCAGGAATGAGGCTGCCTTGAGGCTTGCGCCGCCGACCAACCCGCCATCCACGTCCGGCTGGCCCATCAGCTCGCCTGCGTTTTCGGGCTTGATGCTTCCGCCGTAGAGGATGCGCACGCTTTCGGCGATCGGGCCTGCAAGCCGATTCAGCTCGCGGCGAAGGTGAACATGAGCTTCCTGAGCCTGTTGTGGCGTAGCGTTGTGGCCGGTGCCGATGGCCCAGACGGGCTCATATGCAATGACCAGGTCGTCGGGACGGTCGAGTTTGACGTTGACCAGCGCGGCAGTGAGCTGGAACGTGAGGACGTCAAGGGTCTGGCCGCTTTGGCGTTCGGCCAGCGTTTCGCCGACGCACAGGATTGGTGTTAGGCCGGCCTGTTGAGCAGCCCGCAGTTTCAGGTTCACCATGCGATCGTCTTCGCGGTGGCCGATCGTGTGTCGCCGCTCGCTGTGCCCGACAATTACGTATTTCGCGCCGGTTTCCGCGATCATCGGGCCGGATACTTCGCCGGTAAAAGCGCCCTGCGCTTCGAAGTACAGGTTTTGGGCGCCGAGCTGGATAGATGTCCCGCGCAGAAGTTGCGCGACGGGGAAGAGGTAGACGAAGGGGGGGCACACTACAACATCTGCGCGGTTGTGAGGCAGTTCGCGCAGACCGGCAAGAAGTTCCCGAATCAGCGACTCGGCCCCGGCCAGGTTCAGGTTCATCTTCCAGTTTCCGGCTACCAGCAGATGGCGCATGATCGGTCCTCCAGAAGCTTGCGGGCAGTGTACCAAGCGGCCCGCGCGCCAGCACGTTCTGGACTCGAGGCAGGCGTGGTCATAGAATTACGCCACTCGTCGGCACGCGGGCGACGTGCCGACAACGGCTGCCAGCCGGTGTACGCGTGTCGGGCTGGGCGGCCGCAGATACAGGGAACGGAGGACCGCGATTGCTGCTGTTGCGCAGAAGCACTCTGTGGGTCGGGTGCGGCTTGCTGACGCTGGCTTATGCGGCGGCGGAGAATTTGACCGGCGGGCTTTTTGACGCTGGCCGACAGCCCGTTACCGCGGAAAACGACTTCGTTGCCGAGCTGCCACCGGCCGGGGGACCGGGGTCGGTGAAAGAGGCTTCTGCGTGGAGGGACGAAGCTTCCGTGCCGGTCGTTTCGGTGCCGCGTGGGTCGGCCTGCTGGTCGTCCGGAGAGCCGCGAAAACTGTGTCGCGTCTGCCGCGTCACTGCCTATTGCGACCACGGCTTGACCGCGGCCGGAACGCGAGCTGGCGTCGGACAGTGCGCGGCACCCGAAGACATCCCCTTCGGAACCAAGGTGTATATTCCCGCGCTCAAGCGCAGTTTCATTGTGACTGACCGGACGCACCCGCGATTCCGGCGGAATACAGTTGACATTTTTCTGCCCGCCGAAAGCATGTGCCAGAAGTTCGGGCAGCGCTACCTTGAGTGCGAATTCATTTTGCCGGCCAAGGTGCCCGGATACGGGCGCCTGCTTCTGGGTGCCGGCCGGTAGCGGTCGATCGGCTTTCGACGCAACATCGTGCGGCGTATTCTAGTGGCCGTCATGGCGGTTTGACTGCCGATGGATAGCCAAGTGCTACAGTCAGCGCTTTTGCACGATGGTTCCGCCGCGGCCCGGCTGCGCGAGTATTTGCCGCTGGTGAGGCAGATGAGCTTGCAACGCAGCCCGGAGGACCTGCTGCGGTTGTATCGCACGCGCGCCAGGTTCATTGTTCCGCACGACCACAGTCTGACGGTGACGCGGCAGGCGACGACCGGCTGCCAAGTCCGGGTGATGGCCTCGACGTTGCTCAACCTGGAACTGGACCCGTGGCGGGAGCCAGAGCAGATGCCATTGATAGAGTCCGGCCTGCTGTGCCAACTTATGCGCGCTGGCCAAGCGGTGAAGGTGGATGAGCTGCAAGTAGAGCCGGAGGATCCGGCAGCGCCCTACGTTGCGGGCATGAGGTCGCTGGCGGCGGCCCCGGTTTTCGAGGACGGCGAGCCATTGCACCTGGTGATCCTGCTCAGGGCAGAGCCGGCGGCCTTCAGCCTGGATGACCTTTCAACGCTGCTGCTTACAGCGAATCTGGTCGGCCACGCGACGCGATACTCATTGGTGGCTCGGCGGGCCGAGGCCGCTTATATAGCTCTGGACCGTGAATTTCACACTATTGGGCAGATTCAGCGCGATCTGCTGCCACGCGAACTGCCGCGAATTCCCGGCTTGGAGCTGGCAACGTATTACGAGACCAGCGCGCGGGCGGGCGGGGACTATTACGATTTTTTCCCACTGCCCGACGGCAACTGGGGTTTCTTCCTCGCAGACGTGAGCGGCCACGGTGCAGTGGCCGCGGTCGTCATGGCTCGCATCCACGCACTGCTGCATGCGCCGATGCAGACCTGTCCGGCAATCGAGTTTTCTCCGCAGCGGGTGCTCGCGGGACTGAACCGCGCGCTGATCGGTTCCATGCAGCCAGGAGCGTTCGTGACCGCATTGTATGGCGTCCTTGATCCCCGTCGGCGGTCGTTTTGCTACAGCATTGCGGGTCACAACCCGCCGCGATGGTTCCGGGCGGCTGACGAGTCGTGCCGCGCTCTGGAAAGCACTTTCGGTCTGCCGCTGGCGGTGGTCGAGCCCGTACCGTTGACGGAGCGCACAGTGCGGTTTGAGCTCGGCGACCGCCTGCTCTTGTACACCGACGGCGTGACCGAGACGTTTAACATCCGACGCGAAATGTTCGGAATTGACCGGCTGGATGCGGCCATTTCTCGGGGCCGCGCAAGCGCTACGAGCGTCGTGGAAGCGGTGGTTTCGGATCTGCACGCGTTCAGTACAGCTCCCGCGAGTGACGACCGAACGCTGGTCGCGGTTGCGTTCAGCAGGGCCGAATAGAGTGGGAGCGTTTTCCTGTCGCGGCGTCGCCAAGCGCCTCACCGTCCGCACGAGGGTGTCCTACCTGTCGGACCAGTACGCTAAGCGGATGCACCATGGTGCCGGCGACCTTCTCGTCCTGCGGGCGGAATTTGTGATCCGGCGCAGTGATTTCGGGATCAAGCCCGACGTACCGGCTGAGGCGGTCGCGGACGAGATTCAGATTCGTGCCGCGATTGTAGGGGTGTGGGAAAAGAAATAGCCGGGGACGGGTTGGCCCGGTCAGCTTGTCGCAGAACAGGTTGAACGCAGGTTTCCGGGACGGTGTGCGGTTAGCTTGTGCTTCCGGACCGGTTCTGCTTCTGTTTGTCGTCGTCGTTGCCGGCGGCGGCGTTCTTGCGGGCCTCAGCCAGCAGGTGCTCGTACTCGCGCAGGAGGTGCTCGCTGACCTCTTTGGTCCGGGCGACGGCGGACCAGAGAAGTACTGCCGAGGCACAGGCTCCGACGATCAGCACGACCAGCCAGGTGTCCATGGGTTCACCGGTAGCTGCAAACGGCGGCAAGAGCTCCGCGGGCTTTTGCCCCGCCTTCGAATCAGCGTGCTGGCGGGGCCGGTATTAGCGCTATCGGCCGACTGATGCTGCGGCTGCACCAGGGGCTGGTATGTGGGTTGCGACGCGGTGGGCAACCGGCTACCATGCTCGCACCTGGCTTGGCGGTACTGCGGGATTTCGGACGCCAGTGCCGGCCCGGACTGATTGCGGAAACCCCATGGGGTCGCGGGAGAACTGGCTGCGGATCTCGGAGGTGGGCGATCTGCGCCGTCTGATTCGGGACGTGCCGGACTTTCCTAAGCCGGGGATACTGTTTAAAGACATTACGCCGCTGCTGGCAGATCCGGCCGGATTGGCCTGGGCGGTGGAGCTGTTGACACAACCCTTCCGGGGCCGGCACGTGGACATCGTGACCGGAGCGGAGTCCCGGGGATTCATTTTCGGGACGGCGGTGGCGCGCGAGTTATCGGCCGGTTTCGTCCCGATCCGCAAACCCGGGCGGCTTCCGGCAGCCACCTGCCGCTACGAATACACGCTGGAGTACGGCAGCGACGCGCTGGAAATTCACCGGGACGCAATAAAACCGGGTCAGCGCGTCCTGGTCGTCGATGATCTGCTGGCCACCGGGGGCACGCTGGCGGCCTGCTGCCGCCTGGTACGCGATCTGGGAGGAGAGCTGGTTGCCGTGGCGGTGCTGATCGAACTTGAGGCCCTCGGGGGGCGTAAGCGGTTGAGCGACGTTCCGGTCTTCAGCGTTCTGCGCTTCTGAGACAGCGCGGTCAGACACTCTGGAGGGTGGTTCGGCGGCACAATAATGGATGCAGACGACGGTATGCGGAGAGGCAGAATGCGAACGACTCCTGCCGGCCTGCTGGTGGCTGCGGTAAGCCTGCTGATGGCGGCCTGCTCGGGCTGTCTGATAGCGGCGGATCTGGTGAGTCCGGGGTTCGTATCGGCATTGGGGCTCGATCCAGGGGTGTTCTTCCCGTCACGCGGGATGGTAGTTGTTTCCTTTACTAATAACGCGACCAGCCCCGCTACCTTCTACGCGTTCGAGTCAGTGGATGCGACCGACCTGACGCGGCAATCGCGCAACTTCAGCGTCACGGTCGACCCCGGGGAAACGCGGAATGAGGTTCTGATTTGCCCGGTCGGCCTGATCTCCTTGGGAACGCTGGATGCTAACTTCCAGCCGGATGACGTGGGCGCGCGCGCGGGCGACGACGACATTACCTATACCGGCGCTGCCCTGGTGGGCGGTCGGGATTTCGACTGTGGCTATCTGATCGTGGTCAGATTGATACCGGTAGCTGGGGAGCTATCGCTTTCGGTGCAGGTGCTGCCCGGAAGGTAGCGGCGGCAAGGAGTTTGTGAGATGGGCGGCCGCAGTGCGGTCTGGGGTGCCGTGAGCCTGCTTGCCCTCCACTTCTGCGGGTGCGGCACAATCGAGGCGCTGTTTACGCAGCAGTTTCTGGACGCGACTCTCGGGGGCCGACAGGTCGCCAGCCTGCCGGGCGACGCACCAGCCCTGCTGGTCGGCGTGCAAAACGGGACCGACCGGGTGGTTGAAGCCGCCATCACCTATCGCACGATCACCAGCAGCGGCCAGAGCGCGACGGAAACCTACACCGTGGTGCTGGCTCCTTTCGACCACACGCTCCAGGCCCTGATCTGTCCGATCGAGGAGATCACGCTGGGCGATTTGAGTAACCTCGATGCCCCGGGTGCGATCATTCGGCTGGGCAGCGGCACCGCGGCGGACCCGTATATCGAGGTCGAGCCCTTCGGCGTCGTGCTCAAGGAAGAAATCAACTACGATTGCGGCGACTCGCTGACGTTTGTGGTCCAGCCGTCGGGTGCTGCGCCTTCCGGCTACCAGACTTTTGTTTACATCCGTCGCGCCAGGAGATAAGCAGATGGGTGGTAAAAGCGCACTGGTCGCAGCTTTTGCAAGACGAGCCGCGGTATGGCCGGTTATCGGCTTTGCGGTTCTTTGTTGCGGCTGTCCGGGGTTGCAGGCCCCGAGCGAGTACATCGCTGGATCGACGGGGGCGCGGGTGACGCTGGCGGACGAGCCGTCGGTGCAGGTTTTCGCCCCGGCAAGCGACCTTTCGATCGCCGCTGGTACGCCCCTAGAAGTAAGCTGGCGTGCTGTCGCCCGCACCACGTTTTCCGTGGTGGATGTCTTCGTCGACCCCGATACGACGCCGGATAACGGCAACGAAAACGTCGTTTTCGACAATCTGGGGCTTTCGGAAACCTCCGCACTGATCGACACGACGGCGCTTTCGGCCGGTTCGTACCGCGTTGGAGTCCGCATCGAGGAGGTTGGAGAGGTTGTGGCCGTCGGCTACGCGCCCGGAACCGTGACGGTAAACCAGGCCCCGCGGCTGTACTTCATCTCGCCCCGGGATAACTACACCTTCGACCGCAGCCCGCAGATCAACCCATCGTTCGAGATTTCCTGGACGGTCAGCGACCCCGATAGCACCGTCCGCACCCAGATCTACCTTGATCCGGACAGTACGCCCAACGGCAACGAGCTGCTGCTGCGTACCAGCACTTCGCAGACCGGTGACAGCTTCACGTTTGATCTGCCCACGGCGGCTTTCGAGCCCGGTACCTACCGGATCCTGGCACTGGTCTCCGACGGGGCCAACAGCTTTACCTTTTACGCGCCGTGCACGATTCGGCTGCGCGGCCGGTTGGCGGGGGCGATCGACTTGCGCGATCTGCACCTGCCCACCAGTTCGGTTCACGGAGCGGTGTTTGAGGGGGTCAACCCGCGCGATAACGCCGGCAGTTTCGTGCAGACCATCGGCGATATTGATAACGACGGCTTCGACGATTTCCTGATCATGGCGCAGTTTGGTAAACCTCAGTATGAAACAAACATCTCGCGCACCGGTATTGGCGAGGCGTACCTGATCTATGGGAGAAGCCAGCGGTTTACCGGCCTGATCAGCCTCAACTCGACCGGAGTTCTGTTCCGCGGAGAGGTCTATGCCGGGGTTGAGGAGGTGTTTGACCCGCTCCGGCCGAGCCGCGGGATTACCAGCTTCGCACTGCTGACGGACTGGGATCTCGACGGGGTACGCGAACTGGCGTTCGGAATCCCGTTTACCGATTCGCTGGGCTTTGCTGGTCCGCTAGACCCGCCGGGATTCTTTCGCAGTGGCGGGGTGGTTGTGGCAGCGGGTTCTTCGCTGCGACCCGACCTGGGATTTCCCGGACGGCACGTATTTCGTCTTTCTGAGTTTGGCACGCTTCCTCACAATACTTCCATAATTCCAGGCTGCCCGGAAGGTTTTATCAGCCCCAAGTATGCTGTTTTCCAGCGCGGGGGCCTGGGGGGCACTACATCTTACTACCGTCACATTGAGGATTCGCCCTGCTGGAACCCGGGGGGGATGGCTCTGGGTTGTCGCTTTTCGTCAAACGACGTGGGCGACCAGTTCGGCGAGACCATTGCAGCGTGGTCATTTCACTCGCTGATCATGGCGGCACCGGAGCGGGATCCGTCGGTATCTGTGCTGGGTGCTCCGTCGGTGGCGGGCGCCGGCGTAGTAAGCATCTATTTCAACGGAACCTACGTCCCCAATTTCCCGTGGAACGTAGAATGTGCCCCGCCTGCTAATCCTGAGTACAACTACGCCGGTTCCCCGGGCAATCCTTCAGAAAGCATATTCTTGCCGCACTGGGGGCCGTATCACTATATTGTCAACGACATTCGACCGTACCCGGCGGAAGATGGGACGCTCCTTCGCGGTTCACCCGGATATTTCGTTGACCCTGACGACGCGCCCAACCCGTGCGTACGGGCTTGGGCATCGATCGGCACCGTCGCCAGCACATTGCGCATCTGGAGCAGCACGCCGGGAGCGAGGCTGAGCAACGTGGCCAGCGCCGGGGACGTCAACGGCGACGGCTTGCTGGACCTGCTTATCGGAGCACCGTTCGCCGAGAGCGGGGCTGGAGCCTGCTACATCGTGCTGGGACGCGACGAAGGCCTGATACGCGCGGCCAGTCTCCAGCTCGAGGAGTTGGCGTTGCCCATGCATTCTTCCGATCCGCCGTCCCGACGGGTTCTTGACGGCATCCGTGTTGTCGGCTCGCCGGGTGAGCGGCTGGGCCAGGCTCAGGCCGATGCCGGCGACTTCAACGGTGACGGTCTGCCCGACGTGATTATCGGCTCGCCGCTGGCCAACAGCCGCCGCGGCGGGGCGGCCATCTTCTTCGGTTCCCGAGATGTGGTCAACCTTACGCGGGAGGAGATTCCGTACGGCCAGATCGCGTCGCGCGGCCTCGGCGTTGTCGTTGTAGGTGAAGCGGAGAACGACCTGGCTGGCGCAATGGTCGTTGGTGCCGGAGACGTCGACCGGGACGGCAATGACGATGTTCTCATCGCCGCCCCGAATAAAAGCGTCCGCTTGGACCTTGACCTCGACGGAACCATTGATGTGGATCGTACGAATTGCGGAGTCGTATACCTTGTCTACGGCTCTCCGCGTTTGCGCGGCACGATCAGTTTGTCTCTGATCGGAACGGAGGAGCTACCGGGAGC
>Ga0136652_1000708_pt1 | contig 15491 bp, 16 predicted proteins | sample ConPoolayeEmetaG_FD_94864 | JGI IMG/M metagenome (GOLD analysis project Ga0136652, IMG submission 94864) | Hot spring microbial mat communities from California, USA to study Microbial Dark Matter (Phase II) - Cone Pool mat layer E metaG... ...
ACCTTTCCCTCCCGGGCGGAGTATTTCTTGATAAAGAAGTCGACAAGAGCTGGAATGTCCTCCCTCCGTTCACGGAGCGGCGGGACATGGATGCGGATAACATTCAGGCGGTAATAAAGGTCGGCTCGGAATTTTTCCTCTTTCACCAGCTTGTCCAGATCCCGGTTTGTGGCGGCGATGATCCGGACATCCGACTGGAGCGGCTTGGACGAGCCGAGGCGATAGAATTCCCTGTCCTGAAGGAAGCGCAAGAGTTTGACTTGAACTGTGAACGGCAGGTCACCGATTTCATCGAGAAAAAGAGTCCCGCTGCCGGCGGCTTCGAATTTTCCGGTTTTTCTCTCGTGGGCTCCGGTGTAGGAGCCTTTTTCCGCCCCAAAAAGCTCGGCCTCGACGAGAGACTCCGGAAGCGACGGGATGTTCACAGCCAGATAAGGGCCGTCTTTTCGGCGGGAGGAATAATGGATCGTCTTGGCGACAAGATCCTTCCCCGTCCCTGTTTCTCCATCGATCAGCACCGTGGCGTCGCTTCCGGCAGCCTTCGCGACCAGGCGAGCGACCTCTTCCATCCCGGCCGAAGCAATGACCATGTTCTTGAAGCTGAATTTTTCCTCCAGCGAGGTCTTGAGGACGGTGATTTCGCGACGGAGATTTTGTCTTTCCAGCGCTCTTTCAATCGCCAGGAGAAATTTTTGGAAGTCGATCGGCTTGACGATGTAATCATAAGCGCCTTTCCTCATGGCCTCGACGGCCGTCTCGATGTTGGCGAAAGCGGTGACGATGATCGGCGTGACTTGGGGGCTCCGCCTCAGGATTTCCTGAATCACATCGATCCCCGTCTCGCCGTCCAGTTTATAATCCACGACGGCGATATCGACGGGGTATCGTTCGAGGATCTCCAGAGCCATCTTGCCCGAGGGAGCATCGAGGACGGCGTAACCCTCCTGCTCGAGATTCTGCCTGATCAATCGCCTCTGTAAAGGATCGTCCTCGACGACCAGAATGATGGCCTTATTCATGGCGCCCTCCGGGAAGCTGGATGATAAACGTCGTCCCCCGGCCGGGCTCGCTCCGGACATCGATCCGGCCGTTATGGGCTTCGATGATTTTCTTGGCCAGATAGAGGCCGATGCCCATTCCCCTATCTTTGGTCGAGAAGAAGGCGTCGAAGAGATGATCGAGTTCGTCCTGGCCCATCCCTTTTCCTGTGTCGGCGAGGCGGATCAGAACTTTCTTGCGCGTTGTTTCCACTTCTACCAGGACCGCCCCCTTGTCCATGGCCTCATAGGCATTCCGGAGCAGATTGGCCAGCGCCTGGATGAGGAGTTCCCTGTCGGCAAAAATCGTAATCGGTCTGGGTTCGCTGTAGCGGAAATTGACAGCCGGGTTGAGCCCGGTGGCGGCAAGCGAATCCCGGGCCGAAAGGACGGCTTCCTGCAGAGGAAATTCCTCCTTTTTTAAACGCAGCGGCTTGAGGGCGGAGGAAAAGCGGTCGATAATCTCGGAAATTTTGCCGACCTCGGCTTTGGCCTGGAGGGCTTCGGTTTTCGCTTCCGGCGGTCCCTTTCTCAGGATAAGTTCACAGAGGAGGGAAAGGCTGTTCAAAGGATTCTTGATTTCATGGGCGACGGCGGAAGTGAAAGCCGAGATTTCGCGAAACCGCTCCTTTTCTTTTCTTTCTTCTTCTGCTTCCCTGGTCTTGGCCAGGTAGTTCTTCTGCAACCCGAAGACGCCGAAAAAGAACAGGATCCCGGCGGCGAGGAGGAATCCGAAGATCAGAAGGAAATTCCGATCGAAGCGGGCGATTATCTCGTCCAGTCGGCTCAGGGAATAGCCGGCATAAAGGAAGTAGAGTTCGCCTGTTTTTAGAGAAAGAGGCTCGAGAAGGTTGAGAATCCGGCCAGCGGGCGAGATGATGGTCCAAGGCTCCGTCCGGGAGACGTCTTCTTTGGACAGCGGAAGATAACCTTCGTATCTGGACCTCCAGACGAGGATATTTTTTCGGCTGTCGAGCAAGGCAAGATAATAAATGTCTTCTTCCCCTGTAGAAAGGTCAAGAATTTTTTCCAGCGGGTATCTTTCTTCCAAGAAATGCAAGACGTTGACCTTGAGAATGGCCGCCGTTGCTTTGAGCTGCTCGCGAACAAGATCCGTGGTCTTTCTTTTGATATACACTCGATTGAGTGAGGAGAATAAGGAGAAAATGACGACAATCCCGGCAAAGGGAAGAAGAAAGAAGAGGAAGACGCTGGCTCGTTTCACATTCCCCGGCCCCGGCGCTGCATCTTTCCCTTTGTCGGACCGCCCCGCCAGTTGGGGAAACCGCGGCTGTCGCGCAGCCGGAAAGTTTCGCCGCCGACCTGGAGCTCGCGGGCGATGAGAAAATATTCATCGTCCTTGGCGTAAAAAGAGCCGATCATCTTGATGCGCTCGCCTTTATGGAGATCATGCTCAAAGAACCAGGCGGGGCTGATCTCGGCCTTGTAGAGCTGACCGGTGTTTTTTTCCTCGAGGACGACGATGAGAAAAGGAGCGCGGTCTTCATAGCGGGGCTCAAAGAGGACCTCCCGGATGAGGCCCTCGACGCGGCGCTCGGTATCCACGTTGTAGAAATAGGAAGGTCTCTGGGGCGGCGTCGGGCCGGGCTGCTGGCCGAGGCTGAGTTCCGTGCCGACGGTCAAGAACAAAAGGACCGCAAAGATTTTCGGCCGAGTCATTTTGTCTCTCCCCAGTTGAGGTTCCAATCGATCCCCAAAGACAGGAAATGGCCGTCCCATTTGAATAGCGGATCGTTGGAATGGTTATCGACATAGGAATAAGAGAGAACGACCGAAAAAACGCGGAAATTTTTTTCTAGACGTGCATCCCACTGGTTTCTCCGATCCTGTCTCGACGGGCCGAGCGATGCTCCATCCAGGTCCATGGCTTCGATCCCAGGGAAATCTTTCTGCGACTTAGTATAGCCCAACTTTAGCTGTGTGTTCCAGGGCCCTTCGATGGTCAGGCCCCCGGACAGGGCGTAGCCGTTCCAGGAATACATGTCTGAAGAGGGATTTTCGACCATATAGAACTCCTCGATCGTGCTGAAGGGATTCTCTCCTGAAACCGTCCACTGGCGGACTCCCGAAAGCCTGATCCCGATCCTGTCGCTGACTCCCTGGGCGATGAGGCCGGAGAGGGAAGCGATTTGTATGCCTTGTCCGCGTCCCTGGCCCGAAGTGTCCGGCAGGAAGTAGCCGCCACGCCTGCCCGTCCTGCCTTTGCCATAGCCCATGCCGCTGCCAGCCCCGGCAGCGGACGCGTCCTTGCTTACCGTCTCCGAAGGCAGGAAGGGGTGGAGAAAATATTTATAGCCCCAGGCCGCCTCTCCTTTGAGAGTTGTTCTCGACTCGAAATAACGGTCAAGCGATAGATTGGTCAGGTGGCTGTAATGATCAAACAAAGAATTCCTGTAATTTTTATAATCGAAGCCGTAGTTCCACTTCATGATCGAGGCTGGAGTGAGGTAGGACTTGACGGCGGCGACGGCTCCAAAATTGAGAAAATTGAAATCGGAATAAACGGAGCGATAGAAAGCCCCCCCGGCTTTGGCAGAAATATAGAGGGCGGTTTTTTCGTTAAAAGCGTGGAGATAATCCAGTCCGAGATCCTGAGCGTAGTAGCTGACATCGGAATTTCTGTAGAGATAGGAATACTGGCCCTGCGTAAAGAAGGCGAAAGGACGGAAAGGTTTCTCGTAAGAAAAGGCGACGGCGGAAATCTGGTCCTTTTCGGGGAAGGTTGTCTGAAAAAGATTGTTCGTCGCGTTCTGAAAAAAGGAAAGGGTCAGGTGATCGGCCGCCGACGCTCCTGTTAGACCGATGATGAGCCCAACGATCACCGCCAACTTTTTCATTTGATTCTCTCCGAGAAGAGAGGAAGGGGCCGGGGCCCCTTCCTCCTGTCTTCTTGATCAGCTCCGGCCTTTCCGGGCGGACTTGCCCTTGGGGCCGGTCCCGTCGCAGATTCCGGCGCTGAGGCCGCCAAGCCCATGACGGAAAGAGGAATTGGACCATTCTTGGCCGCCGAATGAATTCCGGTGATTGCCGAACCGGGCTTCCTGGCCTTTTCGGCCGAATTGATTCTTATAGCCGGTTCCATCCTCGGGTCTGGTCCAGTCCGGGTCCTGACAGTTGGGAAGTCCGTCGTTGTCGTGATCCCGTTCGAAATCATTGATGCCGTCGCCGTTCTGGTCCATGAACATCGTCCGCACCCGGTTCTGGGCGCGACTTTGGTTTGGACCTTGTTGGCCTCGTCGGCCTGAGCCTGATTCTGAGCCAGAGCCAGGCCCGCTCCCAGGAGAAGAATCAATCCTGCGAGAGCGATTGTTTTTTTTGCGCTCATGTTGAGCCTCCTTTTAGTTTAGCGTTCAGGCCATAAATAAAGCAAGGGCCGTGCCAAATCCTAATTTATTTAATTACAATAAGTTAAATATTCTCCTCCGTTTCGGTTTCAAACAAGAATGTCGCTTGAGCGACAAAATTGTCGGATTCACGCCTTCCATCCGGGTCTTTTTCTGAATTTGCCAGGGAAAAGCATTTTTTCGGGAAAGATTTAAGGCGCTTGGTCCAGTCCGCCGACTTTTTTCGGGAATTCCTTTCCTGTGGCGAAAAAAATCGGATCGCCGGATGGGGCCGAAATGAATGTCCGGAGAAGCGGAAAGAAAGACGCGAAAATTGGAAGAAAAAAGACTTTTAAATGTCTAAAAATAACGGAAGAGATGGGTGGAGCTGCCATGAAAATAAAGAATCGATTTCTTCCGTTTCTGATCCTTTTTGTATCCCTCTTCAATCTGAGCCCCGCCGCATCGCTGCAGGCGGAGGAAAAGAGCCGGATCGACCTCAAGGTCGAGGCGTTCCTGGAAAAAATGGCCGGCCGATGGTGGGACATGAATGTTCCCGAGGAGGACGGGGAAGCGCTTTACAGGATCGTTCTCGAGAACAAATACACGAAGGCGCTCGAGATCGGGACATCGACGGGTCGATCGGGAATTTATATCGCCTGGGCCCTGAGCAAAACCGGCGGAAAGCTCGTCACGATCGAAATCGACGAAGGCCGTTATCGAGAAGCCGTCGCCAATTTCAAGGAAGCCGGTCTCGGCAATTATATCGACGCGCGGCTGGCCGATGCCCATCAGCTGATCTGGGAGCTCCCGGGTCCGTTTGATTTTATCTTCATCGACGCGGATAAAGAATGGTACACGAACTACGCCAAAGCGCTCATCCCCAAGCTCGAACCCGGGGGCTGCATCGCCGCTCACAATGTCTATGAACGGGGCTGGGGCCGAAGGGGATACGGCGGCGGCACCGCAGGGTATTTCGACTATATGAAAAGCCTGCCTGAGTTCCAAAGCTCGATCCTTCCTTTGGGAAGCCGCAGCCTGGCCGTGAGCTACAAGAAAAAATAGAAAACAGCACTTCCCGCCCTTTCCCTCAGGGCGACCTCCTCTGGCCGAGATGATCGTTCAGAGCTTGCCGTCTTCTTTTTTGCCGACGATTGTGATAGGAAAATGGTGTTGACGGCTGCCGAAAATTTCGTGCCGGTGGAAATCGAAAACCGAGGACGGGCGGATGGAGAGAACAAAAAATATTTATCCCCCCGCGGTCCCCTGGCTTGAACAGGGGAAACCGCTGGCTCTGGCGACGATTGTTGAAACCAAGGGCTCGACGCCGCAGATTCCGGGCGCCTCGGCTCTCTTTTCGGAGCAGGGGCTTGTTCTCGGGACGCTGGGGGGAGGAATTCTTGAAGCCGGAGCGCAAGAAAAGGCCCTTCGCTGCCTCCGAAGCGGCCGGTCTTTATTTTATGAATTCCGGCTCCGGGGAGGAGCGATTGGAAGAGAAGAAGCTCTCTGCGGCGGCTCGGCTTCCATCCTGGTCGACGCTGTGCCCGGGGATCATTTGCGAATTTTTAAAAAATTGCGGGCGGCGATTCGAGGCCGTCGATCCGGTGTCCTTGTGACACGTATCCGATGTGGAAGGGGCAAAGATGCCAAAATTGAACGCGTCTGGCTCGAAGAAGGACGAAGAGAAACTTTCAGGTTAGGAGAACGATGGGCTTTGAGCCGAGCAGAAATTGACGAAGCCCGCCGGGAGGGCCGACCGAGACTTGTTGCTTATCGGAAGGGAGCCGACGAAGAGAAGACGTGCCAAGCCGAAGGAGGCGGGAAGTCAAAAAATTTAAAGACGGAAAACACAAAAACTCTCTTTTTCCTAGAACCCCTCTCTCCCCTTCCCCGTCTCGTGATTGCCGGCGCCGGACACATCGGGCGGGCGGTCGCCCACCTCGGACATCTCCTCGATTTTGAAGTCACCGTCATCGACGACCGGGCGGAGTTTGCCAATCGGGCCAGATTTCCCGAAGCCGATCAAATCATTGTCCGGGATGTCGGCCGGGCTTTAGCCGGATTCCCGATCTCCGACGAGACCTATATCGTCATCGTGACCAGGGGACATCAAAATGACGCCCGCGCTCTGCGTGCCTGCATCCGATCGCCGGCGGCTTATATCGGGTTGATCGGAAGTCGCCGCAAAATCGCTTTGATGAGAGAGGAGTTTATCGCCAGGGGATGGGCGACGGTCCAGGAGCTTGACCGCCTTCATGCGCCGATCGGCCTGCCGATCGGGTCAAAGACGGTCGAGGAGATCGCGGTGAGCATTGCCTCGGAACTAATCCAGGTCAGGAGCGGCCGGGCCGAAGATCGGGCAAGGAGGGAGGGATGATCTGGGCGGTTATTCTTGCCGCCGGAGAATCCAGGCGAATGGGCGGGCCGAAGCTCTCCCTCCCTTATGGCGGCAGGACGGTCATCGAAGAGGTCATAAAGAGAGTGACGGCCTCGCGGGTCGATGGGACTCTTGTCGTCCTGGGCTCACACTGGAGGACGCTCAAGGAGAGAACCAGAAAATACCGTGTTGCGACCGCCGTCAACCCGCGCTTCAGGCAGGGAATGCTGTCTTCCGTCCAGAGGGGAATTCGCGCCCTGCCCCGGAAATGCCTGGCGGCTGTCGTCGTCCTGGGAGACCAACCGGATATCAACCCGAAAGTGATCAATCTCCTGATCGATGCTTACCGTCGGGAGAGAAAAAGAATCATTATTCCCGTCTACGGGAAAAAACGAGGCCATCCCGTTCTTATCGACCTAGCATTCAGAAAGGAAATCGCGGTTCTTCATCCGGAGATCGGGTTGCGCGAGCTGATGCTCCGCCACCCGGAGGAGATTTTCGAGGTTCGGATGCCTCGTTCCTCCAGCCCGCCGGACCTCAACACTCCAGAGGATTATCAAAAAGCGCTGAGGCGCAAAGGAAAAGGGAAAGCCTCCAATTTTTCCTGAAGAGGGAAGATTTCGGGCTGTTTTGAGGTCTAATAAAAGTGTTGTATAATAATGGACAATTTTAGGAGGAAAGCAGCGATGCGCAAAACTCGGCTTCCCGTGTTCGGACTCTCTCTTTTAGCTTTTTTTGCGGTTTTTGCTCTTGCCCAGGAGACAAATGTGACGGGGGAATGGGATTTCACCATGCAGACTCCCCGCGGCGAGCGGACCATGGTCGTGAAATTCGCCCAGGAAGGCGAAAAGATCACCGTGACCATGCCGGGATTCAGGGGCGGCAATGAGGTTACGGGCGAAGGAACAGTGAAGGGTAAGGATATCCAGTGGTCGATCACCCGCACGACGCCGGACGGGAATCAGTTCACCATGACTTATAAGGGCACGGTCGAGGGAAATACGATGAGCGGAACGGCCGAAATGGGTCAGATGGGAACCATGGAGTGGAAAGCGACGAAGAAATAGCTTTTCCTTCCTTTCAGTGGTTGTTCCTTCAGCGGGGGGTCTGTCTATTTGGTGAAACTTTCCGGCGGCCTTGGAGTTTATAGGAAATAAAGAAGAATTGAGAGGGAAGATTGTGAGCGTGGCCTCCGTCTAAAGGATGGACGGAGGAAAAAAGACGTGTTGACCGATGGAAGACAGAGAACTCATCCGGCTTTCGCAGCAGCGGAACGGAGAAGCCTTCGGAGAATTGGTCAAGAGGTACAAGGGTAAAGTGTTCAGTCTGGCTTATGGAATCACCAGAGACAGGGCGGCGGCTGACGACCTGGCTCAAGAAGTCTTTATCAAAGCCTATTTTGCCCTGCCGAAATTCAAATTTCAATCGGAGTTCGGAACCTGGCTTTACCGGATATCGGTCAATCACATCAAGGATTATTTGAGGAAAAATAAAGCCCGGCACTTGGAGGTCCCTCTCGAGGAGCTCAGCGAGAAGGCGGTCGCTACGACGGACCCGAGCCATGAGGAAGTCTGGACGGCCGAGAAGCGCAGAGCTCTCGTTCAAGCCGCCCTCGCCCGGCTGCCCGAGAAGCACCGGATCATCCTGATCCTCCGGGACATCCAGGGGCTTTCTTATGAGGAGATTTCCCGGATCCTCGCCCTTTCGGCGGGGACGGTCGATTCCCGTCTGCACCGGGCGAGGAAGAAGCTGCGGAAGAAGATAGTCGCAGCCGAAGGCTGGAAAGGAGGAGAGCATGAACTGTAAACAGGCAGAAAAAAGTTTGCTCCGCTCCTTTGACGGGCGACTCGAGGCAGGCAAGGCCCGGCTTCTTCAGGCTCATCTTGAGGCTTGCTCCCGCTGCCGGGAGATGGGAAAAGAATATCGCCTGATCCTCGACGGACTCAAACCGGTTGCCGCTCCCGAACCTCTCCCCTATTTCGAGTCGCGCCTCCTGGCGAGGATTGGAGAGAAGGAAAAGGCCTCTCCGGCCGAGCTCTGGCTCAAATGGGCCCATCGGGCAGCGGCGGCATCGCTCGCCGCCTTCCTCCTTTTCGCGGCCGGAATCCTGTTGTTCCAGCCTCAGGAATCGGCTGAGCTCAGCCAAGCGGAAACGCTTCTTCTGCAGAACGAAAATCCCTTCAGCGAGGCGGCGACGATCCTCGAGCAGAAGAAGCCGGAGGAGAGGAACATGATGCTGATTTTCGCCGCTTCCGAGTCCATGGATTTCTCCAGGAGATACAGGCCATGATGAATAAATATAAATTGTGGATTGCCCTGGCGCTTCTCGGCGCCGTGGCGGCCGGGTTCGTGGGGGGCATTTTTATCGAGAGGTATCTCGTTCACCCGCGGTGGCACGCCAGATTTCAAAGAAGCGAACGCCGGGCCCCCGATCTCGAACAGATGTCCCGGAACCTCGGACTTTCGGCCGAGCAGCGGGAGGCGATCAAGAAAATCTTCGAGAGCAACGATGCCCGGCTGAAAGAGCTGAGAACGGAAATGCACAGCCGGCTTGCCGCCATCCGGTCCGAAATCCAAGCCCAGATGGATGCCGTCCTCACGCCGGAGCAGAAAAGCAAGCTGGAATCGATCATCGCCAGCCATCGGGAGAAAGAGAAGAAACAATCGGAACAAAGAAAACGGGACTTCAGAAGGGAAGCGCCTCCGGAAAAGCCCAAAGGAGAAAAACCATGAAGAAAAAAGTCATCATCGGAATCGCCCTCTTGGCGGTCGTCGTCGGGGTTATCCTCGGCTGGACTCTGCTCAGGAACAATAAAGGCGGCGCCGTCAAGTATCGAACCGAGAAAATCACCCGCGGGGACATCGAGGCCGTCGTTACGACATCCGGGACCGTCAATCCCATTACCAAAGTCGAAGTGGGAAGCCAGGTGTCGGGCAAGATCGCCAAGCTTAATGTCGATTTCAACTCCCGGGTGAAAGAAGGCCAGGTCCTGGCCGAGCTCGACCTCTCGACCTTCCAGACCCGGGTCAGTCAGAACGAAGCAAATTACTCGAGCGCCCTGGCGGCGCTGGAGAAGGCGAAAGTGACGCTGGACAACCTGAAGAAGAAATACGAGCGATCCCTGAGCCTGTTTGAAAAGGAACTGATTTCTTTCGAAGAGAAAGAAGCGGCCGAGGCGAACTATCTCGGCGCCAAGACCGACCTCCAGAGGGCCGAGGCCGCCGTTGAGCAGGCAAAGTCGCAGCTCGAATCGAGCAAACTGGACCTCAGCTATGCGATCATCCGCTCGCCCATCGACGGCGTGGTGATCACGCGGAACATGAATGTCGGACAGACGGTCCAGGCGAGCTTCTCGGCGCCGAAAATTTTTGAAATCGCCAACGATCTCAGCAAGATGCAGGTTGAGTGCGATGTCGATGAAGCGGATGTCGGCAAGATCCAGGAAGGTCAGAAGGTTCGATTCACCGTCGACGCCTATCCGGACAGCAGCTTTACGGGCACGGTCAAACAGGTCCGCTATTCTCCCACCGTCACCCAGAACGTCGTCACTTATACAACGATCGTGGAAGTGGAAAACCCGGGGATGAAGCTCCTGCCGGGGATGACGGCCACGGTCAACATCATCACCGGCGAAGCGAAGGGGGTCCTACGCGTTCCCAACGCGGCACTCCGGTTCACCCCGCCCATTGCGGCTGAGGAAATCCAAAGGATCATGAAGGAGGCGGGCGAAAGAATGATGGCTAAGAGGAAAGCCGAGGCCGGCGAGGCCGAAAGCGGCCAGATCCCAGGTCAAAAAATCGAGGGCGGCCCGCGAATGATGTTCTCCCAGGGCGGATCTATGCCCCAGGGAATGCAGGGAGCGGGGGGCGGCCAGCGGAGTTCCCGCCGTCCTTCCATGGTCTGGTACCTTGATGAAAACGGCAAGCTCAACGTGGCCTTCATTCGACCCGGCGTGACCGATAATTCCTACACCGAAATCCTGCGCGGCGATCTGAAGGAAGGGCAGGAAGTCCTGATCGGCACCGAATCGTCGCCGGCCAACCGGGCGGCGACCACCCCCCAGCAAGGGCCGCAGCGAATGATGTTCATGCCGCGGTGACGCCATTAAGGTCGCCGTCCAGCGAGGTTCACATGTCCGCACCCATTATTCAATTGGAGAATCTGGTCAAGATTTATAAGATCGGCGACACGGAGGTTCATGCTTTGAGAGGGGTCACCTATCAGGTTCAGGCCGGAGAATTCCTGGCCATTATGGGTCCTTCCGGATCGGGGAAATCGACTTTGATGAACATCATCGGATGCCTGGATCGGCCGACTTCGGGCCGCTATTTTCTTGAGGGAGAAGAAGTTTCCACCTTCGATCGGGATAAGCTCGCCCGCATCCGGAATCAGAAAGTCGGGTTCGTTTTTCAGACCTTCAACCTCCTCCCTCGGACAACGGCGCTCGAAAACGTCGAGCTCCCCCTCCTCTATACCTCGCACATCAGTTCCAAACAGAGGACGGAAATGGCTTTTCGGGCCTTGGAATCGGTCGGACTCAAGGACCGGGCATATCACAAGACCAATCAGCTTTCCGGAGGAGAGCAGCAGAGGATCGCCATCGCCAGAGCCCTGTTGAACAATCCTTCGCTCATCCTCGCCGACGAGCCGACCGGAAACCTCGATACCAAGACGAGCACAGAGATTATGAACATCTTTACCCGTTTGAATAAAGAGAAAAAAATCACCCTGGTCATGGTCACCCATGAGCCGGACATCGCTTGCTACGCCAGGAAGAGGATTTATATCCGGGACGGGCAGATCATCAGGGAAGAGCAGAACGGCGAAGGGTGTGAGGAGTTTGAGGCAAAGGAGTCAAGGTTATGAATATTTTGCGCACGACCAAGGTCGCCCTCCGAGCGCTCGGCCGGAATAAAATGCGTTCCTTCCTCACGGCCCTGGGAATCATCATCGGGGTCGGAGCCGTCATCTCCATGGTCAGCATCGGCGAAGGAGCGAAAAAAGGCGTGGAAGATCGCTTTGCCTCCATGGGAACGAACCTCCTTTTCGTCTCGCCCGGAAGCCGTCAGAGAGGCGGCGTCCACACGGGTTTCGGAGGCTGGAATACCCTCAAACCGGAGGACGCGACGGCCATCGAAGAGCAGTGCGATTCGGTTCTTTATACCTCTCCGTCGGTCAGCACCCGGGCTCAGGTCGTCTACGGGAATAAAAACTGGAACACCTCGATCCAGGGAACGGGTCGTCGGTATCCGGAGGTCCGGAACTGGGAGATTGAGCAAGGAATCTATTTTGATGAAAGCCATGAGAGATCGGCGGCCAAGGTCGCCGTCCTCGGAAGCGCGGTCAAGGACAGCCTGTTTGAAAACGAGGACCCGATCGGCAAGGTCATCCGCATCAAGTCCATTCCCTTCCGGGTCATTGGGGTTCTCAAGTCCAAAGGGGAATCCGGAGGTTGGTTCAACCGGGACGACATGATCGCCGTTCCCTACACGACGGTCATGAAGAGGCTTACCGGACAGGAGTATATTTCCTCGATCGATGTCCAGGCCGTGTCGAGCGCGCGGACGAAAGAGGCCCAGACCCAGATCGAAGAGCTGCTCCGGATTCGTCACAAAATCGCCCCCGGAGCAGAGGACGATTTCCAGGTCCGGAACATGGCCGAAATCGCCGAGGGAGCGGCTGAGGCGACGAAAATCATGACCATTCTCCTGGGCAGCATCGCCTCGATTTCCCTGCTGGTCGGCGGGATCGGAATCATGAACATCATGCTCGTGTCCGTGACCGAGCGGATTCGGGAAATCGGGATTCGGATGGCGGTGGGAGCCAGGCAGAAGGATATCCTCCTTCAGTTCCTGACCGAGGCGATCGTGCTGAGCGTCCTGGGCGGGTTGATCGGCGTCTTTTTCGGTGTCGGGCTTTCGCGGTTGCTCAAGTATGTCGCCATTTTTTCCCAATTCCGGTCGGTCGTCTCGCCGCAGTCGATCATCCTGGCTTTTGTCTTTTCGGCCTCGGTCGGAATCTTTTTCGGGTTTTACCCCGCCCGCAAAGCCTCGCGGCTCGATCCGATTGAAGCCCTGAGATATGAATAGACGGCCGCGAAAAGCGAAATTCGGTTACGGGAGGTTTCCTATGGCTAAAAGAATATTCGGTTTGCTGGCGGCGATGCTCTTGATTCTGCCGGCCTTTAACGCGAGCCAGGAAAAGCAGGAGAACGTCCTCTCCTTGACTTTGGAAGAGGCGATTCTCAGGACCTTGAGAAATAATTATGGGGTGGCGATTCAGGTCCTCGCGCCCGAGATCGCCGCTCAGGCGGTTGCCAAAGCGAACGAAAAATTCCTGCCTTCGCTGGCCTTTAACGTCACCGATCGGAGCAATGAAAGCGCTTCTTATTCTTGGCTCGAATCGGCCGGGACGACGGTCACCGATTACTACAGCTACGACACATCGATCTCTCAGTTGATTCCTACGGGCGGGACTTTGACGGCCTCTCTGACCAACTATAAGAGCGACAGCAACAGCAAGTTCCAGACGATCAACCCCCGCTACGGAAGCACGCTGCGTTTCGATTTCCGGCAGCCGCTGCTCCGGGATTTCGGCCCGAAGATGACCCGCCGCGACATCATCATCAGCCAGAACAATTACGAGATCTCGGAGAACGACCTCGAAGCGACGGTGGCCGACGTTATCAACACCGTCACTCAGGCGTATTGGAATCTCGCCTACAGCATTGAAAACCTTAAAGTCCGGCAGCAATCTCTCGACCTGGCCAGAGATCTGCTGGCCAAGAACCAGCGGGCGGTCGAGGTCGGGACCATGGCGCCGATCGAAATCCTCAGCGCCCAGGCTGAAGTGGCGACCCGCGAGGCGGATATCCTGTCGGCGGAAGCCGAGGTCAAAAACAACGAGGATCGGCTGCGGACGATCATCAACCTCCCGGCCGCCGAGATGAAGCTTGCCCTGCCCATCCGACCGGCGGATGCGCCCAAATTCGTGGAGAAGCAGATCGATGTCGATCGCGCCTTAGCCGCGGCCATGGAGAACCGGCCGGAGCTCAAGTCGCTCAAAGTCAGCTTGCGAAACCAGGACCTGAATCTCAGCTACGCCAGGAACCAGCTTCTCCCAAGCCTCAACCTGAACGCCTCCTACTGGAGCCCCGGGATTTCCGGCGATCAGATCAAATATCTCAACGACAATCCTCTCACCGGCGTGGTTGTCGATCGCATCCCCGGTCCTGTATCGGACGCTCTCCGAGACGCTTTGAATTTCAAATACAAGAACTGGAGCCTCAGCCTTTCTCTGGACATCCCGTTGAACAGCATTTTTTCCCGAGCCGCCTATAACCAGGCGAAGCTCAATATGGAACAGGCCATGCTTCGTCTGAAGAACGAGGAGCAGGTCATCTATCTGGAGATCCGGAACGGCGTCCGGAATGTGGAAACAAATTATAAGAGAGTCCAGGCCTACCGGGCGGCCCGCGAGCTGGCCGAGAAAAAGCTACAGGCGGAAGAGGAAAAGCTGCGGGTCGGTTTGAGCACGAATTTCGTTGTCCTGACCTACCAGCGCGATCTGAGCACGGCCCGGAGCAATGAGTTGCGGGCGATCGTCGATTATACGATTTCCGTCGCCAATCTCGAAAAAGCTATGGGCGTAAGCCTGAAGAATATGAACATCAGCATCGACCAAATCATGGGGAGCGCGAGGGCAGGCGCCGTTCAGTAAAAAAATCCAGTCGAGCTTCCGGCCGGAGCGGTCGCGAACGAAGAAATTTGACCACCCTGCGGTGCTTGATGGATCCTTGAAAAAGCTTGCCATTATCCTCAGGACATGCTAAGATAAAATTAACGAAATTTCCGATAAAATCAGCCGGCGAGATGGAGAACTTTGATGAACAGGAGACTTATCCGACCGAATCTGGCGGAGATCCGGGAGAATAGAGAAAAGGAAGCCCGCGAGGCCGCCAAGAAGAAAATCCATCCTCCTTATGACACCCACGCGGAAAATTATTATTTTCTCAAGCAGATGAACAAGAAGACGCGCATGGCCGTCGTCTTCGCCGACGGCGAGGTCATCGAGGGCTATATCGAGTGGTACGACCGGAGATGTTTCAAGCTCAACCGCGAAGGGGCGCCCAATTTGCTCGTTTATAAGGACAATATCAAATATCTCCGCAAAGTGGAAGACGTCAGCGAAGGGGAAGAGAGCAAAAAGAAGCTCAAATGACTCTTCCCAGGGTCGGGATTACACCCGGAGATCCGGGAGGAATCGGCCCGGAAATCGTCCTCAAGTCCCTGGGCCGGATGTCCGACCTCCCGGAAGCGGAATATGTTCTATTCTGTTCCGCCGATTTTCTCAAACAAGAAGCCAAAAAACTCAAGCTCCCGTTTCCCCTTTCTGCGCCGGAGAAGGCTCGGGGAAGCCGGAATCGCTGTCTGACGATCAAAGAGATTCCCTTCCCCCCGGGGAGCGGCAGGAAGGGCCTGCCCTCAGGGGCCAATGGCCTCGCTTCCTTTCGCTGTTTTGAAACAGCTGTCCGGGAGGCCGGAGAAGGCTGGCTTCAGGCTCTGGTCACAGCGCCGATCTCCAAAGCTTCCTGGGCTCTGGCGGGAATCCGGTGGAAGGGACACACGGATTATCTCGAGAAGCTTTATCCAGGCGCCATCATGGCCTTCTGGTCGGAGAAATTGAAAGTTGCCCTTCTGAGTCACCATGTTTCTCTCCGGCGGGCTCTGAAG
>Ga0136652_1000710_pt1 | contig 15405 bp, 15 predicted proteins | sample ConPoolayeEmetaG_FD_94864 | JGI IMG/M metagenome (GOLD analysis project Ga0136652, IMG submission 94864) | Hot spring microbial mat communities from California, USA to study Microbial Dark Matter (Phase II) - Cone Pool mat layer E metaG... ...
ATCAAAATATTCAACCATCGGTACAGTTTCATCTGTATGAGCGTACATTGTTTGGTCTGATGGAAAGCATCTTCTGGCACAACATATTAATAACTTCCCAATAAAATTGGGCGCGTTTCCAAAAACATTAACTAAGAAATTGGCGACATTAGTTAATGATCTTATGAAGAGATATTATGAAAACTCAAATGAAAAAATCAACCTAAGGTCTGGTGAATATGCAATAAGAATCAGAGAGATAATTTCAGTAAAATCGAAGGACATAATCGACAAGATTGATGACATTTTTGCGGAATATTACGGCTTCACAGATAAAGAAAGACAATTCATCAATGAATTTGACATGAAATTCAGAATGTAAAATCAACTATTTCACCTTTAAATAGCCTTAGAAAATAGATTTAAAAGAAATAAATACATAAAACAGAATGCAGAGTTGTGATGAGAAATGGAGTTTTTTGATGTTGTTCGGACTCGTCGTAGTGTGCGTTCGTATAAGCCTGACATGGTTCCCGAAGAGGCCTTGAACCGGGTCTTAGAGGCCGTTCGCGTTGCACCGAGTGGAAGTAACCGTCAGCCTTGGCATTTCATAACAGTCAAGGACGAAACTGTTAAGCAGAGACTTGTTCCAGCCTGTGGAGGCCAAAGGTGGCTGGCTGAGGCTCCAGTTGTTGTTGTGGCTTGCGGAAAAGTTTTCGACTACAACAGAGGCGGCTACATGGGCGAATACAGCATGCTTGTGGACGTAAGCATCGCGATGACTCATCTGATTCTCGCAGCCAGAAACGAGGGACTTGGCACGTGCTGGATAGGCATGTTCGACAACGACGAAGTCAAAAGGATACTTTGCGTACCCGAAGGCTGGAACGTCGTCGGCTTAACGCCCCTCGGCTACCCAAAAGCTGGAGAAAAAGCCTTCACCGAGCCTGGTCCACGCAACCAGCTTTCCGAAATCGTCTCAACCGACAAGTTCTTACCTAAACGCTGAGGCATAAGACGAGGCCACAGAATTCTGACGAAATACCGTAACTCGCTGGTCAACAGCAAATGTCTCTATGGCTCAAAGAAGACGGCTGAGACGATAAGCGTAAAGGAGACGAAGGTTCGTGGCGGATGCTGAGCCGAAAGAAGCTATAATTGTTGAGCTCAAAGCCAAGGTGAAAAGTCTTAAGCCATTTGGGGAAAAACTTAGGTCGTTAGGTGCCGAGTACGTGGGAACCTTCCGCCAAATCGACACCTATTTCGAGGTTCCGCAGGGAAGACTGAAAATCAGAGAAACCGAAGGCAAAGACGAGGATCTTCTTGTCTACTACGAGAGATCCGATGTTCAAGACATCAAGCAAAGCCAGGTTTTCATATCTGATCTTCCGAAGTCACGGTTCATGAAGCAGTTCCTCAAAAATGTTCTACGCACAAAAACCATCGTCGACAAGCAGCGGACAATCTACCGTTTCAGAGGCACGCAGATACACCTCGACAAAGTACAAGGCCTAGGAACCTACGTAGAGTTCGAAAAACCCGCAGAAAACACGGCTGAAGACACAAAAAAGGCTCGTGAAGACCTGGAAAACCTCATGCAAACCCTAGGCTTAAGGGCGGAAAACCTCCAGAAAGGCAGCTACAGCGACCTGCTAACACAGCAAACAACACAACTAAAGAGCCAAAACCAATGAAAAAGAGACTTTAGGAGCTATTTTTCAGCAGCTTCAACATTTCTCGGCAAAAGTCAGGCAGGTCAGATGGAACCTTCGAGGTCACTAGGTTTCCGTCAACGACAACTGAGCGATCTTCCCACTTTGCCCCAGCGTTCTTTAGGTCTGTGGCAACAGCTGCGTAGCTTGTGACCCTTTTCCCGCGGACAATGTCAGATTCGATGAGCATCTGTGAACCGTGATAGATTGCAGCAACAACCTTTCCCTTTGTATAAGCGGCCTTCACAAGGTCAACAAAAGGCTTCTTTGTCCTCATCCTGTCTGGAGCTCGGCCCCTTGAAAACCGTTGTTGATGAGAACCAAATCTTTTTTCACAAACATCATCAACAAAAGTGCAAGGCAAAAAACTAAATGTTCCGAACCACAAACGCAGAGGCGAAACCTAAAAACTCTTTAACCAAAAAGGCCAATATTCGTTTCAAGAGAGACTGAGGAAGGCAGCTAGCCATGTATGACGTTATCATAATCGGCTCAGGCCCCGCAGGCCTAACCGCAGCCATCTACACAAGCAGGATGAAGCTGAAAACGCTGGTTGCGACAGGCGTAACGTGGGGCGGACAGCTCATGCTTACAAAAGAGGTGGAAAACTTTCCAGGATTCAAAGACGGCATCCTAGGACCCGACCTCATGGAAAACATGCTTAGGCAGGCGGAAAAATTCGGCGCGGAAATTCTGTTCGAAGACGTTTCAGAAGTTGACTTTTCAACCAATCCTTTCAAGGTGAAAGCCGGCGACAACACGTATGAAGGCCGCTCAGTCATCGCAGCCACAGGCGCCTCACCGAAGTGGCTAGGCCTTGAAAGCGAAAAACGGCTAACAGGCAGAGGAGTCTCAGTCTGCGCAACGTGCGACGCAGCCTTCTTCAAAGACAAGATAACCGTGGTCGTAGGTGGAGGAGACACAGCCATACAGGACGCCATGGAGCTCTCCAGATACGCAAGCCAAGTGTTCGTCGTCCACCGCAGAGACCAGCTGAGAGCTTCAAGAATTCTTCAGGAACGAGCCTCCAAGAACCCGAAGATCAAGTTCATCTGGAACAGCACGGTTCAGGAAATTCTAGGCCAAGACAAAGTTGAAGGCGTAAAGCTAAGGAGAACAGACACGGGCGCCGAGTCAACTTTGAGGTGCGACGCCGTGTTCCTAGCCATCGGCCACGAGCCGAACACCCAGATTTTCAGGGGAAAACTTGAGCTTGACGAAAAAGGATACATAGTTGTCAAAGACGAGACCCGAACAAGCGTTGAAGGAGTTTTCGCAGCAGGCGACGTCCAAGATTACCGTTACAAGCAAGCCATAACCGCAGCAGCCGCTGGATGCAAAGCAGCCCTAGACGCACAGAGGTACCTTGAAGAAAAACCGTAAGATATACACAGAAAAAATTGGGAGCTGCCAATTATTCACGGCGTTTTCAAATTATGCCGCGGTTACGTAGCCTTTCGTCTTCCCATACTGTGAAGTTCTTTGGCGGGTTAACTGTTTCAGCCTCAGGTTTTTTGTGGAGCTTTGCTGCGCCTGTGGGGCATCCTGTTATGCATAGTCCGCATCCTATGCACCGTTTTGTGTCTACGACTGCGACGCCGTTCCGTATTGAGATGGCCTTCACTTGGCATCGTTTTACGCATGCGCCGCACCCTTTGCATTTATCGCCGTCTATTTCAGAGTAATAGTTAGCACGTGCCACGGAGTTTTCTATGCCCCACTCGTTGATGGCTCTAAGTATGCCGCAGCAGCACCCGCAACAGTTGCAGACGTAAGTGAAACCTTCCATGACGTTGCTAACTGTGTGAACCAGTCCAATCCTTTCGAACTCGTCCAAAAGCGCTAGGGCCTCCTCTTTAGAGATGTCTTCAGGCCTAGGCTGACGCTCGAAGGACGAGAAGCTTAGGCATGTTCGAACTGGAAAATTGCACCTTCGATTTCCTAGGCGTTCTTGTTGAACCCTGCAGATGCAGTCTCGAAGACTGAACGTCTTTTGTGTCTGAAGAACCTTTTTTACGTCATCGTATGGCATGATCCAATCGGTTTTAAAAGCTGCTTGCGAAGGGATAACGCGGTGTAATGCTGGTTGTGGCTTCATTATTCCCTCTGCTCCGCCCTCGGCAAAGTATTCTTCTACCAGGTGAGCTAAAGTGTGATCCATGGTGTGCAACTGCGCTTCGTAGAACCCTATGAGGAACGGCGCCAGCCTATAGTAGGAAACTCCTTCATACTCGAAATGCCAGAGTAAACCGCGTTGAGCCATCCTTTTTAATTCATCCTCTAACGTCTCGGATTTTTCGTTGACGCGGGCACCTATTTCTTTGGCAGTTTCGAATTTTCTGGTAAGCTGACTGGCCAGCTTAGCCTCTTTTGGCGAAAAGATTCTTTTTAGGATGGCGATTTCGACGCGTGATTTTGTTCGCGGAAAACTGTTTGGAAGCCTATCCAAAGCTTCAGCTAGCTTCTCGTATGAGTCTTCATTCATCATCGTCAAACAACCAAACTGTGCAAAACATTTTTTGATAAGATATTTTTCTTGGAAAGCTTAAATTTGTTGCTGTTGATGGGATATTTATGCCAAGATACTCAGACGTGCTGGACAAGGTTCCCAAATATCCTTTTGCCCGTGTAAGTCAGCTCTCAAGGGAAGTCCAGGAAAGAGACAAAATCAATGTGGTTAACATCAGAATAGGCATACCTGACAAAGAGGCTCCGGAAACCGTTAAGAGGCTCATGTCAAAGTATGTCCTTGATAAAAACTCTACTTTCGGCTATCCCTGCGACGTTCATCCTGAAAGAGGAATCCCTGAGCTTGTTGAAGCCATCATTGCTCATTACTGCGAAAGGCACGGCGCAGACCTGAAACCTGAAAACATAGCGGTCACAAGCTGGACCAAGGAAGCCCTTCATAACATTGCTAGGTTATTTGGGAAAGGAAACGGTGTTGTGCCAGTCCCAGTTTATCCCGCCTACGTTGCTGGAGTTCTGCTTTCAGGTCATAGGCCTAGAACTGTTCCATCGTTTGAGGAGACGAACTGGCTTCCAGACATGAAGTTCACAAAAAATGACACTTTCTTCTATTTCTGCGACCCGAATAACCCGACAGGTGCTGTTGCAGACCGCGGCTATTATGAGAGTCTTCTGCAAGAAATGGTACGGCACGATGTCTGCGGCATTTTTGACAAGGCCTATAAGGACTACGTTTTAAACGAAGCCACGAAGCCTGTTTCGATAACTGAGTTTCCTGAAATGTTGGATTACGGGTTCGAGGTGGTTTCTTTTTCGAAGCACTGTAACTTTGTAGGCATCGGGCTTGGGTGGATAGTCAGCAGCAAACAGAACATAGACAAGTGGCTTAAGCTTTCAAGCCAGTACAGCCAAGGCGTAGCGTGGTACGTGCAAAAGATAGGCGCGGAAGCTCTGACAAACCCAGAGGTGAAAAAAGAAGTCCGCACGTACATGGAGGAAGTCAAACAGAGAAAAGACGTTTTTATTCAAGGCCTAAACAGGCTGGGATTCAAATGCAGACCAGCTAAGGCGACTCCTTACCTGTTTCCAAGAATCCCAGAGGCTTTCGGAAATGATGACGAACATTTCGCGTTGAGGATCCTGTTAGAAAAAGCGCACGTTGCGGTTATGCCAGGCTCGTATTTTGGGGAGGCTGGTAAAGGCTATGTTCGGGTTACGTTGTTCCAGCCGAAATCTGTGATTGAGGAAGCCTTCCGAAGAATAGAGGAAATCAGAAACTGGTAAAGTCTAAAGTCTGTTCTGTGACGAAGAGTTGAAAAGGGAAGCGTACGAATGAGCCAAACAAGTTTCAACGAGCACCTTAAATGGATGAAAGAAGCTGAAAAAGCAATTGAAAAAGGAGATTTCGAATCAGCCGCCCGCCTTTTTCGGTACGTAAGCACGTATTACGGTATGATTAACGACGAAACGAACCGGCAAAAATTCGCGGTTAAAACAGGAGAATCCTATCTCAGTGCTGGTGAAGCGTGTATATCTCAAAACGAACTGTTTAAGGCAACAACGTTTTTTGTGAAGGCTGCGGGTTCCTTCAGCGAAGGTGAGAATGAAGAGAAAAAGAAAGTTTGTGAGCTCAAAATTCTGCAGTGCCAGAAAAGGTTGGAGAAAGAAGACATTCAATCTACTTGCGATGATGTTAGGGATCTGAAGGCGATTGGAGACTACTTCGCAGACAGAAACGAATTAGTAAGCAGCCTAGCCTTCTATCAATCAGCCGCTGAAAAAGCTCGAAAACAGGAAAAGATTGCTCTCGCTGCTGGACTTTACAGGAACGTGGGAGACTGTTTCAAGGTCCTTAAAGATTTTGAGGCTGCTGCGGAGAGGTACGCAACTGCAGGTGACCTTTTCCTTTTGTGCGGGAACTATTTTGAGGCTGCGCGGCACTTTTGTGAGTCAGGCTTCTACTTTATTCGTGTCGGAAAACATCAAAAAGCGTCTATTGTAGCTGCAAAGGCTGGTCTCGCTTGCAACACAGGTAGGATTGATGTTATTCTAGACGACCTAAGCGAGGTTTGTAAGCTGCTCAGCCAAAAGTCCTTGGATGAAGCTGAGGAACGCTGGAGCAAGATAAGAATGAAGTTTAAAAGAAGCTACGTGGAACTCGTGGACTCCTGCTTTAAGTCAATAACAAAACAGTAGACATCGAGAGATCTATGAAAATAATTGAGAAAAAAGCTTTGAATATATAAATAAAAGTGAGAGTGGCCGAAATCTTGTTTAGTACCGTTCGAGGAAGACTCTGCCTCGTTTTAATGAGTTAACGACATCTTTTCCAGTTTCGTCTTCAAGAGCGTACCAGCCGTCGTAGCCGATTGCCCTTAATGTTGCGATGTATTCGTCCCATGGAACAAGGCCTTCTCCAACCGTGGCCTTATGTGTTTCTGGATTGTGGTCCTTTGCGTGAGTGTGAACGATCCACGGAGCCAGAATCTTGACGCCTTCGACGACCCCGTGTCTAAGCATGTTAGCTGGGTCGTAATTCACCTTAAGCGCCTCTGAACCTACGTCCTCGATGAAGCTACGAAGCGTTTCAGCCTTTTCTTGGCCTGTTTCGATGCAGAAGATTCCGCCTACTTCTTCACCGTAGCGGGCAATCTCCAAGCATGACTTCTTCATTGTCTTATAGGTAGGGTCAGATTTGTCGGATGGAATCGCGCCGGGATGCGTGGTGACAATCAGCGAACCGAAGTCAGCTGCCAGCTTAAGGCTCTTCTTCGTCTTTTCAACCCGTTCTCTTAAGCCTCTAGGGTCGCCAAGCGCAGAACCCGGCCAACCATGCCCAGGAACAGCTGGACCTTCAAGCTGAGCGCAAAAGCCACTAATCTCAAGCCCGTACGAGTTAACGAGCTCCTTCATTTCCGTTCTCATTTTTCCAACGCATCGATCTGGGTCTAAGACGCATGGGCTATTTGGGCTGTTGTCAACGCACCACAGTTGCACCGATTTAACTCCAATATCAACAGCAGTAGCCAATCTCTGTTTAAGCTGGTCTAAGGTCGCAGTTGCCCCGAGAGACCAAAGAGCCAATCCAATCTTTAATTTCGCCATATCTTTCACCAACCGATGACTGTCAATATCTTCGTTTAGGGATTTATCTCTTATCCACCTTGGTTAACAAATTCCAAAAAGGATAAATGTCGTGATTGCTTTTTCATGTCAAGCAGAATAAATGAGAATGTCATATACTGCGAAAAACGTGAGAGAAGGGCTTTCCAGTTCAGTGTTCCCTTGTTCTCCGTTTCTCGTCTAAAAGCTTCTTTATCAAGGAAGCCATCATGGCCTCGTTTAGTTCGACCCCGTCCGCCCTTTTCGCCATCTTAACCATCTTCTGAATTTTTATTTGAGAAAACAATCCCGAAAAAATGTATATAAGCCTATTCTAACGGAAAAGGAAGATTTTTCCCAAAAATGGACAAAAAATATCGGATTTTTCCGAGAAAAGGAACCGTTTTTTGAAATCTAAATCTAAACTAACTAAGATAAATGATTGGTAAAAATCTATTTACTCAATTGTCCATATTTTAAGCCGCAGTCAATGTAGTGCAGAATATTCTGTTGGATTTTCATCTTTAACGGAGTTGTAATCGGCATTGCAGTTGGGCAAAGAACAAAGCCTCCAGAATATGCCGCTTGGCTGATTGCCTTCTTAACCTGGTTCTCAATGTCCTTTTTACTTCCAACCTCGAAAAGTCTCTCTTCAACGTTTCCCATAAGCACGGTTTCAGCTCCAAGAATCTCTCTGGCCTCATCAAGTTCCACATCACCATCAGGCGGAGGTTCTAAAGGGTCAACAGCGTCAACCCCTAGCTCCTTAATTGCCGGCAAAACTTTTTTCACCTTACCGTGCGAATGAAGCCTGGCGTAGCCGCCGTGTTTGTGGAGCAAGTTCACAAGGTCCAAATCGTAGGCATTCACAAGCCTCTCAAACTCTTTTGGATTCAAATAAGGAGGCGTCGCGTACTCAGGACCGCAAATACGGTACAGTGTTACTGCCCCGCTTCTGAGGAGGTGCTCAAGGTAATCGCATATCCTCTCATTAAAGAAGTCCATAAGCTTAAACACAAGAGGCTTGTTGCGCAAATAGACGTTCAGAAACCTTGATAAACCAAATAGCTCAACAGTTAAACAAAGCGCATCTGGAATGTCGCCCATCAAAATCCCAGAGTCTCCTAACCAACGATTAAGCGAAAAGAACGAGTCTACACTTGGATGCCAAGGATCATAGGGCAGAGACAAAATCTTTTCAGCATCATCCTCACTTTCGCAGAACGGCTTTATCGTCCATGATGTGTGTATGCCTTTATCCTGTCTAGCAAGAGCTGAAACAACGCCCTTTGGTGTCGTTACCTCGGTTCTCGTGTAAGTTGAGCCCTTTTCATGCCAAGTTTCCGTTTTAATGTTGTCTTTGTTAATCACGCTGTAAAAAAGTACAGGCTTATCATCCGAGGGTGCCCAAAAAAACATTCTGTCCGTTTTTCCCTCCGCATACTTTAGGATGGCAACGTACTCTGGATGCTCGTGTATCCAGCCTTCGTAGAACCCGTCGAACTCGTAAAGAGAGATGGGAACTCTGTCTGGAGTTTCGCCATGAAGAACCTTCATGAGACGCTTTCGGCTACTAGACAATTTTTTATCATCTCCTACTTACGAACCGCTTTAAACGTTCAAATATCTATATTTTGTATATAAAAAAACGTCAACAATAGAATATTGAAGCCCATATGACTATTGCGTAAAAACAGCTTTATCATGCAACTCATCAAAATTTGAATTAAGAGAAAAAGGATTAAACCAGAAGCGACGTAATATGAAAACGATGAAAAAAGTAAACTATGTAAGACTACCCAGAAAAATCATCTACACATTTCTTGTTATGCTATTAGTTTTATTAGCTTCTCGCCTGCCCATGCCAACGTGCGGATCAAGCGGAAACATACTCATCAACGCAACTGCGTTTCCAAGCTCAGATGTCACAATCCAAATAGGAGAAAACATAAGCCTATACTTTGGTCACGTAACATGGTCAGGCGCCCAGGTCAAGCTTTATCTCAGTAAAGACGGCTACTCATCTATTTCCAGCCAAACTGACATAAGGTTTGGACCAACCTTCGACATAATAAAAATAATGGGCGACACCATCGACTCAACAACTTATCTAGGGTTCACAGTTGGAAAGAACTGGATTAACGGAACACTGCCTAAAACCCTTGAGGTTTGGGGAGGACAGTGTTTTGTAAAAGCTTTAGATGGCTCTTCAGCCGCGGTAGCAGTGACAGACAAGTCCTTCACAATATTAGCCATATTTGAAATTGTTCCGAATTATGGACCTGGAAGAACATCGGTGGAACTCAGGGGATACTCTTTACCTTCAAACGATTATGCTAACCTAAGTTATAATGCGGGTAACGGATGGAAACCAGTCGCTAACTTTGTTCGAGCTAACGAGAACGGTCGATTATCGTATTTCACTTTAGCTCCAGATGTAGCTGAGGTACAGCCTGAAGGAATAACCGCGGAGTCTTATGCGAAAATAACTTTCAGAATGTTGGTCAACAGAACAGGTCAAGTCGTCAACGGCACGTTCAACGAGTACAGAAGAGGCATAAAACAAGTCTATTCGCCGGACTCAAAAAACCTGACAATCTCAGAGGGCTACCTGATTGGGAACAACACGGATTTGGCGTTTTATAATTTTTTTGTCAGAGTGAAAGGAGACCTCACCGTTGTTGGACGATGGTTTAACCCGGGAACAATTACGGTTCTGTGGGACAACACAACGCTTATGGGCTCCGCAACAGCTGACGCTAACGGCTTTTTTACTGCTTTATTTATTGTGCCAATCACTACTGAGGGCAACCACACCGTCACTATCCGAGACTCCGCTGTTAAATTTGTACTCAGAGTGCTTTGCCTATCACTTTCTGACACGGTTCCGCCAGTTGCACACGCTGGCCCAGACTTGACAGTAAATGAAGACACGCCCGTAATCTTTGACGGCTCAGGTTCATCAGACAACAAGGGCATAGTCAGCTACGTTTGGACCTTCATAGACGCTTTTCCTAAAACATTGACAGGCGTGTCACCTGAATATGTTTTTGAGAACCCTGGAATTTACCAAGTCAGGCTTAACGTAACTGACCTGGGTGGAAACTGGGACATAGATGACCTTGTTGTGACGGTGCTTGATGTAACAAAGCCTGTGGCAAAAATTGAATTTAATCAGACTGTAAATGAGGACGCTGTAGTCACGCTTGATGGGTCTAAATCGACAGACAATGTCGGTGTGACGTCTTACACATGGACGATTTTTGAAGACACGACTATAATCCTTATCGGGTCAACGGTTGAACATAATTTCTCGAAACCTGGCGTCTACGCTATCATGTTGAATGTAACTGACGCAGCTGGAAACTGGGGAGCCGACGTACTTAACATAACGGTTTTGGACATAACGAAGCCCGTGGCTGAAGCTGGCTTCTACCAATCCGTGGTAGAAGGCGCCGAAGTGAGATTTTTTGCTGGTATGTCAAGCGACAATGTTGGAGTAGTTGCTTATATTTGGAACTTCGGAGATGGAACAAACAGTTCGGGCGTTGCAGTTAGCCACGTATATTCTGTGCCTGGAGATTATGTTGTTGTCTTAACCGTTTTTGACGAAGCTGGCAACAGTGCTGTGGATTCAACAGTAGTCACTGTGCTTAGAGACACTGACAGAGACTTGAAGCCTGACATAATTGACGACGATGATGACGGAGACGGAATGCCAGACGAGTGGGAACTGGGTTTCAGGCTGAACCCAACTGAACCGTCTGACGCGCTAATTGATGTGGATGGAGACGGGTTAACTAACCTGCAGGAGTACCTTGGCAACACAAACCCGAACGATTTCTTTTCTCCATTAACAGCGTGGATAATAGGCGTAACGCTTGTCCCAATAATTGCGGTCATCGTCGCAATCTACATTGTCAGCCGAACCGCTAAAGTCAGCAAAGAAGAATACGTCGAAAATGCGGTTGCGAAGTTTCTGCAGCAGTTTCCCGACATTCAAGAACTGAACCCTGGATACTACATTTGGAAACTTGCTGAAATCAGGCAGGAAGCTGAAAAACAATACGAGGAACTCATAAAAGCAGGATATATCATAACCGCAAGAACCTCAATAAGAAAACGTCTAGCAAAAACACTGAAAAAGAAAGGGGAGCAAAAATAACTGTTAGGCTATGAAGCCCCGAATCAGTTTTTCTTGTGTGATTTTAAATCCCGCGAAGGCAAAATTCGTCTAACGCTTCACACAGAGCCTTGATGTTTTCAAAAGGGACATCGTCTGCGATCCAACCCCAAACCATTAAACCACCTTCCGGCAAAGAAAGAGCCTCTACTGTTTCTTTTACATGCTTTTTGATATCTTCAGGGCTGCAAAATGGAAACATTTGCCTGTCTAGATCAATGTCTATACACAATCTTCCTTTGTAATATTTCTCTACGCCCTTCAGCGTGTTTGCCCGAATTTGCGGGTTATGTACAGAAACTCCGCACTCAATTAGGTCGTCGACAATGTCCAAAAGACGACCATCAGAAGAAAAATAAACATGGGCTCCCGCATTTCTACAAGTCAAAAAAATCTCTTTGAACATAGGTTTAATGTACTTGCGAAACTTCGCTGGGCTGATCATTAAACCATTTTGTGTTCCCATGTCACTGTGAAAACTTATTACGTCAACGCCTATTTCAAGCCACTTCTTAACAAGCTTCATCTCATAATCCAAAAGCATGTCAATCAATCTTAACAGGTTCGGATTGTCGGTCATGATGTCAATCATAAGATTCTTAAAACCTCTCAGAAAATATAAACGGTCAAACAGACGTTCCCCGTCCCCGCTGACCAGAAGGCCTTGTCTTCTTCGTTGCTCAACATCTTTTTTTATCTTTTCCCAATCCCTTTCTCCTCTCTCAGTTTTTGTTAAAAAGTCTGGCGGCTTATAAGTCTTGAGTTTTTTCCAATCGGATAGTGGATGCTCCACTATCTGCCCTTCGTATCCATCCTTGGCGGTGTACCAAAGGCACCCCCAGTTGTCACGGAAATATTCACCTTCCTTGTAAACAGGGGGAAAATCGTTACCAATTTTTTGTAGCTCGCCTGCGTTCTTGAAGAGTTTTGGATATCGATAAAAAAGGTCTTGCATCTTTTCACGGTGCTTTTTCCAAGCAGCGTAGGATATGTAAACTCGGCAAGGAATCCATTCTGGATATCGAAACTCAACAGCTCTAAGATAGTTTTCTCGTTCTGTAATCACAAGCAATTCCTCATCAGAAAACAAAGTAAATTAGTTAAATTACATATTGCATTCAGAGGACCATTTGTAATGCATCGTAAAAACTTTTCCATATTTTTTCTAGCATCAGATTTATGTTAAAAGACATTTTTGTACATACTTTTTCGGAAAGATATTTACGGTTGTAAGGATCTTGTTTTTAGGGTAACTATGAATACATATTTGAAAAATATCCAGAAAGATTTCGTTTCTGGCGGAATAGACAGGGTTGAGAAATCTCTAAACAAAGATTTCGGTGTCACTCTTAGATCAACTTATTTGGATTTAGAGTTAAGAAACCCAATTATTGTAGCGCCAGGTCCTTTATCTCAAACCACCTCCCAAGTAGTAAGAGCCGCATCTTCTGGTTTTGGAGGAATTGTGCTAAAATCTGTTGTTGGAGAAGACAGAAACGGCGATTGCTCTATGAAAATGCTTAGAACTAAACCAACGTATGTCAGATGGGTGAATGACGACGAAGGAAACCCTGTATATCATTGGAACGGCGGGCTTGATCTTAGGACATTTACTGAATACCTGAAATTCGCTGAAAAAGCCTTTAAGATAGGCAAAAAATTGAATTTCGCCGTTATACCTTCCTTCTTGTGCCACTTGCCAAAAAACATTGATAAAGAAGGCTGGAAAGTGGAAGAGTGGGAATACACTGTTACAAAGCTGAGTGAAGCTGCCTTACCCATGTATAAGGATCGAAAAATTATATTCGAGATTGATTTTTGCCCCTTCCTAAAAAGAGAGAAACTTGCTGTTGACAAGAAAACAATTCTACATTGGTACAGAGAAACACCGAAGATAGTAAAAGAAAACTGTCCTAACTCTTATGTAGTTCCAAAAATTATGAATCTAGATTTTGGATTAAACTTTCAGACAGAAATGGTTAAAGCTGCAAATCAGGGCGGCGCTGACTGCGTTGTGATAGCTAACAGATTTTTCCGAAAGTTTGCTGACCCGAATACAAAAGAGTCATACTTCACTGCACACGGTGGGAGAGAGCTGCGAATCATAAATCAAACCCAAATAGCGAAGACAAAAAAAGCAGTTAACATTCCTATAAGCGCGACTGGGGGGACATACTCGGGGAAACATGTTTATGAGTACTTATCATTAGGAGCCAGAAATGTTCAACTGGTGACTTACGTGATGAAATTTGGTTTTGAGGAATCGTTCAAAAATATTATGTTTAACCCGCAAGATGGTCTTCTAGCTACGCTTTTCACATCAAAAACGGAGGACCCTAAGTGGCTGAACCTAAACAGAAAATAGAAACAAGGCAAGTAAACAAAAGTCCTGCGGCTTTGGTAACAGGGTCAACTTCTGGAATAGGCTTTGCTATTGCCTTGGAACTTTCCAAAAACGGGTTTAACATTGCAGTTAATGGCACACGAGAAGAAAGAAAGGTAGAGCCTATTCTAGGTGAAATCAGATCTACAGGAGCAGAGGCCTTTTATATTCGGGCTGATGTTTCAAGTTTTGAAGACCGAATCCACATTGTAGAACAATTAAGGAACAGGTTTGGGCGGATAGATGTTCTGGTAAACAACGCTGGGATTGCACCGAAAGAAAGAAAAGACATACTAGAAATTGACGAAGAAAACTTTGATAAAGTTATCAAGGTAAACCTGAAAGGACCATTCTTCTTGACTCAGCTAGTATCAAAGTGGATGATAGAGCTAAAACAAAAATTAGCTCAATATGAACCTATAATTGTCAACATCTCTTCTATTTCGGCTTATACTTCCTCAACATCAAGAGGAGAATACTGTATATCAAAGGCAGGATTAAGCATGATGACAAAATTGTATGCTGACCGTCTCTCTGAACACGGCATAAACGTGTACGAAATTAGGCCTGGAATAATCTCTACACCAATGACACAAGCAGTCAAGTCGAAGTATGACAAGCTCATAGCTGAAGGAATAACGCCTATAAAACGGTGGGGGACACCGCGGGACGTAGCAAAAGCCGTGGTCGCGATCACGAAAGGCTACTTTAAGTTCTCGACTGGCGAAATATTTAATGTAGACGGAGGATTCCACATAAGAAGACTCTGAGAAAGAAACTGAAATTTTGGTTCTAGATATAATCTCCAGTTCTCCACTTGCGAAGAATAGTTCTTCTAAGGTGGCGAGCAACAACCGTGCTGTTTCGATTCTTATAAGAAACCTAGTTGATTCAGGCAAAGTTTCCTGAACAGAAATCAATAGTGTAAGGGTTATTTACGCTTCTCTTGACAGGTCCTTTTCTCTTAAAGGCTCACGTGTATCTGAAGAACAGACAAGTTCAGCCTTCACCATATGGGTCTGAAACGCTTGGACACCACTAAGACATATCTCTTGTTAGACATCTTAATGAACTCTTCGAGGTTACCACCTACATGCTTCAATTTTGATTCACAAAAGAAACTCTTAAGCATAATTGGCAGAACCGTAAAATCTACATGGACCCCTGTCAAAGCAAGTATTTTAAAAAATCTCGAACAGGCTGATAAGCATGCTGATAAGCATGCTAACAGCGTTGGGTGTGGGGAAGCATGTCGAAGAAAACATTTTGCGAGCGCCAGAGACCAAAGAGGAAACTTCAGAATGGAGTCATCTTTGCAAGGAATTAAAAAGTGGTCTGGGTGAATGTTAAAGTGGGCCGGGAGAGATTTGAACTCTCGACCTTTCGGTTATCAGCCGAACGCTCTAGCCAAGCTGAGCCACCGGCCCGGCTGAGTATTTTTTTGGTTTTTCCATGTTATAAAGTTTACATGCTTTCGCCTATTGAATGTGGTCCTTGTGTCTAAAGGTTTATATCTTCTTTTTTCTTCATCCATGCTTGGAGGATGCGTTAATGTATCCAGTTAAGGCTGATGAGTG
>Ga0136652_1000711_pt1 | contig 15405 bp, 16 predicted proteins | sample ConPoolayeEmetaG_FD_94864 | JGI IMG/M metagenome (GOLD analysis project Ga0136652, IMG submission 94864) | Hot spring microbial mat communities from California, USA to study Microbial Dark Matter (Phase II) - Cone Pool mat layer E metaG... ...
AGTAGTGCCTGCTATTCTTTTTGTATGGGTGTGAGGTTTTAGCTTTTATGGTTTCTTTTTGTTTATTGTGTTTATCGAAAAGTTTAAATATTTAGGGTACCCTAAATCTATGGCTGAAAATTTAGGAGAGCCTAAATATCAAGTCCACACTGGTGGAGGTGTCCAACATGGCAGAGGCAACATCCATCGAAGAGGAATACCTTGAAAGAATCTACCGCCTTGAGGAAGCAGGCAATAAGAGAATAAAAACCACAGCTCTAGCTGAGGACCTTAAGATTTCTCCCGCCTCAGTGACAGAGATGATTTCTGGACCCTTGAGCAAGAAAGGATTGGTTGACTACAAGCCTTACAAAGGAGTGAAGCTAACCGAGAAGGGTAGAAGCATTGCCTCCTCTCTGATACGAAAACACCGTCTAGCGGAAAAGTTGCTGGTAGACGTAGTAGGAGTTAATTGGTGCGACGCACATCACGAGGCTTGCAAACTCGAACATGCGCTGTCTGAAGATGTTGTGGACAAAATTGATAATACCCTCGGTAAACCTGAAAGTTGCCCCCATGGAAACATTATACCCGATCCTGATGGAAACGTGAAACCTGACAATTCCACGCCATTAACTGATTTGGAACCATCCCAAATAGTTGAGGTCACAAGAATTTCCAATGAGAAAACTGAAATATTAAATCAACTATGCTCATTGGGCATACTTCCCGGCGTGAAGCTAAAATTGGTGCAGAAAACCCCTCTTGATGGTCCGGTACTTGTGGATTTAGGTAAGTGCCAAATAGCCTTAGGACATGATATAGCAAAACTGATTCGAGTTAAGCCCGCATAAAAGCTTTTGGTGGAATGCCTTTGCCGAAATTCAGGAGACGCTGGGGACGGGGCAGAGCCGAGGGCTGGGGTCCTCGGCGAGTTAAACTTTTCTCCAAGAGTCTAAGGCAGGAAGGAGAAGATAGGTCTATAAAAATATATTTGGCGGGCAATCCTAACGTTGGGAAATCTGTGATCTTCAATAAGCTTACGGGCATTAATGTTATTGTTTCCAATTATCCGGGAACCACGGTAGAGGTAATGCAGGGTACAATGGAGGTCGATGGCCAAAAAGTAGTTTTTAAGGATCTTCCGGGAATCTATTCTCTGGGTGCTACCTCCAAGGATCAGGAGGTTGCCGTGAGAGCCATACTTGAGGAGAAACCTGACGTCATAATAAATGTGGTTAACGCTTTTAATCTGGAGCGCAACTTGAACCTCACCCTTCAATTATTAGAACTGAATGTTCCAGTAGTTATTGCTTTAAACCAAGTGGACTTTGCAGCCAAGAGAGGCATACTGGTAGATGCAAAGAAGCTTGAAGACATACTGGGTGTGCCAGTAATTCCTACGGTGGCGATTCACGGTAAGAACATTAGAAAACTATTAGAAGCAGCTCTTCTGGAAGCCACAATCGAACACAAAAAAGAACACATGTACCACCATCATGGACTGCATCACTTGCACGATCACTTACACGACGTTCACCATTTTCACGAGGAAGGAACACCACTGCAACTAATAAATGAGAAAATTAATCACAAGAAGGAAACCGAGACTCCAAGGATCAGATTCTTTAGGGGATTTGGTAGAAGACGTAGAGGAGGAATACTAGAAGGAGTAGAGATTTCAGAAATGGGGGGAGAAGAGCAAACCAAGTTGGAAAGTGAGTCAGAAGAAGAAGTTCCCAAGGGTAGGATGGGGTGGGGTGTGCCTCATAGGCATAGGTTTAGCGACATTGGTTACAGTTTGGATGTGGAACGGTTAATTAGAAGATTGGAGGCGAGAATAACTCGTGAGGTTTCCACCGAAGAGTTAGCTTCTGCGCGGGTTATTGCTAAGTGGCTTTTGGAGGGCGACTGGAAAGCTGCGGAGTTGGCTATGAAGGGTGAGATGAGTCCTTCTTTGAGAAACTTTGTTTCCAAATTGAGGAGGGAGATTGAGTGGAGGTTCGGGGAGAAGCCCGAAACGCGAATTTCCAAGGAGAGGTACGCTCTGGCGGGGGAAATAGCAAAAAAGGTGACCGTGGAGAAATCTGTGAAGCCTACTCTTCGCGACAGACTTGACAGCATAACTTTATCCTATTACACCGGGATACCCTTCCTTTTGATGGTGGTTTTGGGAATATTCGCCTTACTGTTTTTCGGCGGGGGCTTTTTGGAGGGAGTTATAACATCATTTTTCGAGAATGTAGTTACACCCTTTGTGAATAATGTGCTGGGATACACTTACTTTGATATGTATACGCGGTTTCTATATGAGGTCGTTGGTCCGGAGCAAGGTTTGTTGCTTCAGTTGTGGTTGCCTCAGGTTTATCCCTACCCATTTTTGGTCAAGAACCTAGTTATTGATGGGGCGGTGTTGGGGGTTCAGGCGGTTTTTGCCATTGCGTTTCCCTATATTTTAACTTTTTACATAGTTCTGGCACTTTTGGAAGATACGGGTTACCTTGCCCGGATAGCCTTTCTGCTTGACAATGTGATGCACAGGTTTGGTTTGCATGGAAAATCCATAATTCCCCTTCTGGCTTCTCTGGGCTGCAATGTTCCGGCTTTGATGGGCACCCGCATTTTGGAGAGCAGAAAACAGCGTTTAATAGCATCCTTCCTAATAGTGTTGATTCCTTGCTCTGCTAGGACATCAGTCATACTGGGTTCCGTAGCCTACTATATGGGAATACAGTATGCCCTAATGGTTTATTCCATAATATTGGGTGTCGTTGTGGTTTGCGGGCTCGTTCTCTCCAAGATTCTGCCTGGAACATCTCAGGGCCTAGTGATGGAGATGCCACCGTACCAGGTTCCTTCTCTTGGAGCTGTTATCCAAAAAACTTGGATTCGGCTCAGGGAATTTTTGTACCTTGCCCTGCCACTAATCATTATGGGAAGCGTGGCTTTGGGTGCTTTATCCTTCTTTGGATTTTTAGACGCCATTATTCAACCCATGGAACCATTCATGACTAACTGGTTAGGATTGCCCTCCATAACAAGCGTAACTCTATTTTACGGCTTGCTGCGCAAAGAGATGACTGTACAGACTCTCCTCGTAGTTTCCCAACTGAAACTGGGAATAACAGACTTGGGTCTTCTTTTGACCCCCACCCAAATGGTTGTCTATGCCGTGGTGGTTTCCCTCTACTTCCCTTGCCTGGCAGCATTCGTGGTGCTATCCCGAGAAATGGGTCTCAAATACGCCGTGGCTGTCTCTCTGGTCACTATTTTGCTTGCCCTATTTTTAGGCGGAGTAATCTGGCACATTTACCTTTTACTGAACCCCATACCCCTAGATCAAGTTTGGCTGTACTTCGTAAACTTTTTGTCCTCCATAAGCCTTGGGTGACCCTCTATGTCCATCACTGCTTTCGGCCTTTTTTCTCTCTTTTCACTCCTAATTCTAGATAGCAGGATTATGCCGGCGATTATTATGGCTAGTCCCACCAATTGATAAATGGAAACCTTTTCTCCTAAGAATATCCATGCTAGAATCACTGAGAAAACTGGATAGGGAGCAATAATGGCGGTGGCCTTGGAAAGATTGATTCTCTTTATTGCCTCGTACCACACCATTATTGAACCGATGTACACTATGATTCCTTGGAATAGGAATAGTAGGATAATTCCGGTGTCAGTTAAGAGTTGGTATTGTCTGAAGCTGGGGTTTAGTGATAGTAGGAATAGGAGTATTCCCCCATAAAGTAATCTGCCCGCTGCGACGATGAAGGTGTTGGTCTTTTCAAAAGTTTTTCGCGCTAGTACGTGGCCTATTTGCCAGGCAAGGGGGGTTAGCAGTATGAGAATGTCTCCCACATTTATTGATAGGACTCCATTGTAGAGGACTATTATGGTGCCGCTGAGTATTAGTAGAGTCACCGCTACCTGCTTTTTCCTTATCAATTCACCCAGAAAGAAAAAACTCAAAATAATTGAGAATATGGGTTCAGTTTGAAGCAAAATGGAAGCATTTACCCCACTGGTCATATTTGAGCCTGTGAAGAACAAAATTGAAGAGAGGAAGGTTCCAAAAAATCCTATCAAAAACAAGTTTCCCAGAATCTCCCTGGTGAACAGTTTTTTTAGCTCTCCTCTTAGTCTCAAAACTACAAGCATGAATCCTGCTCCCACAAGAGCACTTATCGCCGCGAAAAAAATGGGGTTCACGAAACCCACACCATACTTGGTAATAACTGGAAACAGTCCCGCCAAAATTATTTCCAGCACACAAAAAATTAGTCCCTTCCTTTCACCGTCCACCGCAGTCACCAGATCAAGCAGTTTCCCAACAAATATTAGTGAAGAAGAGTGGCACCACTATTTATCCTTTTTCTAAAACCGTGAAACCATTTATTCCAGCAAGGATTATTGGTTAGTCTCAGCAACCTTTTCTTCTTTTCCCAGCATTTTTCCTCTCCTCTCACTATGAATCCTTGAAAGAAAAATAATCCCCACAACTATCACTGCTAAACCTGCCATCTGATAAATGGATACCGTCTCACCCAGAAATATCCAGGCAAGAATTACTGAGAAAACGGGGTAGGGAGCAATAATAGCTGTGGCCTTAGACAAGTTTATCCTTGATATGGCTTCATACCACACCAAGGCTGAACATGCAAACGCTAAAATCCCCTGAAAAACAAATATGAGCACCATCCCCGCATCAATTAGGAGCCCAAAATCTCCAAAACCGGGAATTAGAGTCAGAATAAAGAGTAGCAAACCCCCATAAAGGATTCGCCCCGCGGTAACCACATAGGTACCCGTTTTTTCCAATATTTTTCTCCCAAGTACATGTGCAATTTGCCAGAAAAGGGGAGTTAAGAGTACCAATACGTCTCCCATATTTAAGGACAAAACGCCATTGTAGAGAACGATTATTGTTCCGCAGAGAATGAGGAGGGTTACAGCAATCTGCTTTTTCCGAATCAGCTCTCCTAGGAGGAAGTAGCTCAAAACTATGGAGTAAACTGGTTCTGATTGAAGCAGAATGGAAGAGTTCACCCCACTGGTCATAGTGGAACCAAAGAAAAAGAGAAGAGAAGTGCAAAATGTTCCAAAGAACCCTATCAAAAAAAGACCCAAAACAAGCTCCCTCGAAAACAATTTCTTCAGTTCCCCCCTAAATTTTAAAACTACGAGCATAAATCCCCCGCCACAAAGCGCACTTATCGCTGCGAAAAACACGGGATTCACAAAACCCACACCATACTTGGTAATCACCGGAAACAGTCCAGCTAGAAAAACGTCAGATAAAGCAAAAAAGAAACCCTTCCGTTCATTGTCCATTACACGTCACCGAACACACTCGTTAGAGGACACGGGAAAAGCCTATACCCTTATTTACTTTTCGACAAACATTAAAATTCCCCTTGCCGATAAGAGTGCATCAAAAATAAGACTTCATTCGATAAAGTGTAAGATTCTCCTAACTATTTGGATAATTGTGTTCCTCCAAATATTTCCGACGAGATTGCGCATTATTTATCCGCTCAACATACCAGCCCCCTCAAAAATCGTAAGCACAATGACAGAAAACTTCAACTATATTAAAGAACTCCCAAATCCGCGAAAAAGGAATTTTAAAATAAAATCAAAAAAGAAGAAAAAATTTGCCCCAGTAAAACAGAAGAAACCATTTTTCACCGTAAACGGGAAGTATACGTTTTTGCTTATACAAGTTAGTACATTTTTAGAATTCAGACTTTTTTCTTCCAAATATGGGGAGTTCCCTTATTCTAATTCTTCTGTCTTCTACTACAACAATTACCCCTTTTTTCAGTTGCTCCACTATTTTTGGTAGCGTTAATAGCAACATTTGATTAACGAACTCGGGGGATGGGTTTTTCAGGCGGAAAATTATAGTTGAGGGACGCTTGGATTTAGTGTATGCAAATATGTTTCCAAAGTCTAGATCTGCGGTGATAAGAACCATACCCTTCTCAATAGCATAACCTAATATCTCTTCATCTCTAGATTTCGCCATACCCATGTCGCTTACCCTCACTGCCTCGTAGCCCTGCTTCCTCAGGAATTCAACAGTTTTTGGAGAAATAGACATATCAACAAGAAACTTCATGGCTTCACCGGAATTACCTTCTCTGTGGTGACCCACGCAGCATACTCCAAAGCCTGTTTCACATCATCCTCTTCGAGTTCGGGGTAGTCTTCAACTATTTCTTTGAACGTTTTTCCATTAGCAACTAAACGAACAATAAGCGCTACCGGTATTCTCAATCCCCTGATACAGGGCTGCCCTCCCATCACATTAGGATCTATAGTAATCCTATCAAATTTTATATCCTCATCTTCAAACACTACAACCGCCTCAAACATACTTTTATTAGAAACAAATCTATTAAACCTTCCCCTTTTCTTTACACATCCAAAAAATTGGAGTATTCCTTCCTTCTAGGTTTGAGTCATGTTACTGTCGGACAGTTCCCCATTCACTAATGCAAATAGCATAGGCGAACTGGCTGTGGTAGCCGCTGATCATAACCAAATGGATCATATGTCTAACAGCACATTTACTTTTAGCTATGGTATAAATAGAATATCATTGGGAGAATTTTTGGGTGTATTCCCTTGATGATAATTTTTATATTTGTGCACGTAGAATATGACTTGTTTTTGGGAGTAATGAGTGTAAGGGTGATATTTTTGGAGATATCAAGGGATGAACTGGCTGGTAGGGTTAAGAATCTTCAGGAGAAACTGGAACAGGAAAAGTTGGACGCTTACCTTGTGAGTAACGTGGAGAATTTTTATTATCTGACTGGACTTGCCTATCGCCCCTATGAGCGCCCATTTTTTATGGTTGTGCCAAAGGGTGACTCGCCAATTTTGCTTGTTCCCAAGCTTGAGGAGGGACACGCCCGAGAAGTGGCTGTGGTTGGGGAAGTGCGTTCCTACTGGGAGTTTCCAGCGAAAGAGAATGAGAGCTGGTTTAAAGCATTAAGAGATATACTGAAAGGCTACACCAGTCTCGGCGTGGAAACCAGTCTGCCCCTAAACTATTTGAGATATTTGCCAGAGGTGGTGGCAAAGGACTTGGTGGAGGATTTAAGGCTGACTAAATCTGAGAAGGAAGTCGAAAAGATTAGATTCGCCTCCGAAGTGGCTGACAGGGCAGTAGAGGTTTTAATAGGGAACTCTGGAGAGGGAGTCATCGCCCTTATGGCTATAGCTAATGTGAGTACCGAGGTTTACATGAAGGTTCTAGGCAAAATTCCCAACGCAAACTTGATGGTGACTGGGAGCACTGCGGCGGTGTGGCCTGCGCCCATATCTTCAATGCCTCACAGAGCACCCGGACCCTTTGATGTGATAAAGGCGGGTCTGCCCAATGTGGCCCTGGCTACGGTTCAGGCGGACGGCTATTCTGGTGAGTGTGAAAGAACATTTTTTGCGACAAGCGTCGAAGAAAAGGCCAAGAAAATCTTTGAGGACGTAATGGAGGCTCGCTCCAGAGCCCTAGAAATGGTCAGAGAGGGTGCACTGTGCTCAGAGATTGACCTCGCAGCCAAGAATTATTTAGTTGAGAAGGGCTACAGAGAAAATCTCCTCCACAGAACCGGACACGGCATAGGCATAGGAACCCACGAAGCACCATGGATAGCTGAAGGATACGATAAACCTCTCAAAGAAAACATGATTATAAGCATAGAACCCGGAGTCTACCTTCATGGCTACGGCGGAGTAAGACACTCCGACACAGTGCTTGTCAAAAAGAATGGCTACGAACTACTCACCAAGTTTCCAAGAGAACTGGAAAAACTAGTAATTCCCAAAAAGACAAAATAATAATAACCTGATCACAAGAGAAAACCACAGCTTTTTGGGAATCCTTCATTTTTCTGTATAAAGGAACTCCACTTTCTTGTTGGGGTGTTATTCTCACGGGGGGTTGGATGTATTTTTTGGGTTTTTGGGAGGGTGAGGAATTGTTTTTTCATACTGTGTATTTGTTGATAGTGATTATGTGGATTCTATTTTTGGTGTCAAAATTTTTTTAAGGATTGGCTGTTTTCTTTTAACATGGTGGCCGTGAATGTTTCGGGGTTCTCTTAGAAACAATGAGCCGCATTACTTTTCTGTTGGACTTGAGAATCCCGTAAAAAAATTTTGTCTTTTCTTTGAGGCGGGTCCCTGGTTTTTGTATTGTTGTGAGGTGGCTGGATTAAATGGACAGAGACATTATTACTGTTTATCTTATATTGAGGTCGAAGGGAGAGCTTAGTTGGGAGGATTTATTGAGGGAGTCGGGTCTGAGTGTAGAGAGGTTATCGCGTATTGTTTTGTTGCTTCAATTGAAGCAGTATGTCAGGAAGGTGGGGGACAAGTTCATTTTCCTGGGTAAAAAAAGGACGGGTGTGGGGGAAAACGGTAGTGAAGTTTTGGAATGCACAGACTATTACCATGATAGATTTTATGAGGGCCCCAATGGGACTAACGGGTTTAGAAGCGTTAATGACATATTAGAGTTAAAGATAAGGAAGAGGGTTCCCCTTGAAATCTTTCTTGATGGAAAATCTTTACAGGCGGATCTAGTCATTGATTTGGATAGGGGGAAGGGAAGAATCGAGATTGTTCATGGCAAAAACGTTTTGAATGTTCCCCACTACATTGATTATGATTCCCTGTTAATTGATGTATTTGAAGTATTCCAGTTCTACAAGAAGTATGCTGAGAAAAAAGGAGACCGATTCCTCATTTCAAACGCTTACAGCCTATTCCACAAAATCGCCAACTGCGAAGGAGAAGAGGAGGAGTGCCCATTATCCCCATGTCACACCGCAAGCCAACTGGAGTTTGACGCCTCATCTACCTGCATCCAGATTTGCCGCGCAATAACAGAAAGTTTGAAAATAGAGAATGTCACTTTAACCATTGACACCATAACCAGAGCATCACAGTTGTCAGAGAGGGAAATCCGAGACTTAAAGAAACTAGATTTCCTAAAAAAATATGAGATCTCCACGGCATACACTTTTCCACTCTCACCATTCGAAATTGGAATCCTAGTAATGGGAAAACGTGGCATACCACTCTGTCTACTAAACGGCTACCAACTATTCGCAGAAATCCCGGTTCGGGAAACCCCAAAATCCATAGAAATAGATTTCTCAAAAGTAGTGGAAAGGTATGCAGAGAACGCAAAAGTGAACAATGGAAACAGCAATTTTGACATAGACAAAATATCCAAACTGTTCTTCTCAATGTTCAGCGAAGAAAAAAACGTAACAGACCTTGAAGAATCACTAAGCCAACTCCACAACAGAGAAGAAATGGACCTACTAAACACCCTACACCTCATAAGCTGCCTCACCCTAGAAAACCAAACCAAAGAAGTCACAGCAAAAATCACCTACAAAACCCAAAGCTGAAAAAACAGAATCACAACCAGAAACGAAAAAACCCTCAACACTCAATTTGAAGTGAAAACCATTCTGACCCAGATTCAACCACCACAACTCGGGATCTTCACCCCTCAAGCTTAATAGAGAAATCGGTTCACCCGAGAACAGTTGAAGCAGACACATCTCCCCAGCTCTCGGTGGAAGAATGCTCCCACAGGCGGCTCGTCCCCTTTAGGCTTCTTCCAAATTTTAGCCCCCCACTCTGAGCCCAACTTGCCCGGCAGAAATCAGTTGCATGACCATGCATGTATATATAGACCTTAGGTGTAATTATTTTTCATTAAGAAATGGTGCGAAAAAGTTTAAAATTCTACAGAAATACTACCGAAAAATGCTAAAACTGTGATAACCCAGTATACGAAGCACATACACCTACAAAGTAAAGACCATAAAGCGCTAATAGACGGATCAAACATAAGAATCATACATGTTTAACCCCCCTCACCACAAGCTTCCGTTTCAAAACAATAACCCTATGTACAATACACCTAGCTGCGGAATAATAATCCCACTACTACTCTACAGTAGGTTTCCCTTCCTCTCCCTCGCAACCAGCCTATTCCTAATCATAGTGGGAATATTATTCTTCATGGTGAATCTAAGAAGAAGAGCCGCAGAAAAGCAATTATAACACTTCTTAACCATCTTTTCCTCCACACTTCCCTCTCAGACGACGGATTTAATGGAGTATAATTTAACGGTAGACATGCTAGATCTGTAGCTTCGACACATCACCTAATCTCTGGGGAGTTCATTGGGATCCTCTTGTTGCGTTCCCCACATAAGGGCAACTCTCCCGCAAAGCCTTTTCTTTGCTCTTATTTTTGCTACATGTCTTTGACTCTTCCGTATTAGTTGGCTGTCCTAGGAGTATTTATTAGCAAAAGTGAATATACTGAATGGTAATGGTGATGGTAATGGTGATAAAAGCGCGTATAGACGAGCAGGGTAGACTAGTTATACCGAAAGATGTAAGAGAGAAATGGAATTTAAAGGGGGAAGTAGAAATGGTTGAGGTAGAGGGAGGAGTGCTGATCCGACCAAAAAAAGGTGGATGGGAAGATTTTCTATCAAGAAAAGTGAAGGTTGACTGGAGCAGGGCTGTCGCTATTTCTCTTGAAAGCGTTTCGGTTGACGAGTTGATTTTTGGTGGACAATAATGCTGAGGAAGATGATTGACACTAATCTCTTAGTGTACGCCCTTATGGAGGGTTATCCTGCAACAGCCGTATGCGATGAATTCCTAAGGAGAGTGAGTGAAAAAAAGTTGCTGATCACCACACCCCTAACTCCATTCGAAATCTTCTATGTGCTCTGGAGGATTTATGGGCTGAACAGAAAAAGGGCTTTTTAACAAGCGGTTTCCCTCTTCGATTCTCCAATAGAGTTCACGCAAATCACAGAAGAAGATGCGCGTATGGCTCTCGGAAAAGTTGTGGAGCACTCTATAGAGACAAATGATGCTCTGCTCTTAATCTCCTGTTTAAAACAGGGTGCGTCTTCATTAGCCACAGATGACAAGAGCTTGCTGAAAGCCTGCCAGCAGGAGGGAGTTCACACCGAGGAGCCAATAGATAATACAGTCAGCCAAAATATGGAAATGTGGGAGAATGAGAAATTGCCAGAGAGAGGTGTTCAGAGAATGCTTCTCAGAGTCTACAATTGGCTGCTAGATATGAATCTCAGAGTTGCACATGAGTTTGACCGAGTCACAAATGGTATGAAAAGGTTACCCTGATAGGCAGAGAGTATAGAGCCACTTTATTTTTTAAACACCGACCTGACAATGCTAATTAGGTTAGTCTCTGTTGTCAAGCATTGCTAAAAATTGGAAAAAATTACTTCCTCTCAAAGGGAAAAATGATGGAAAAAGGGTAAAAACATAACTCTTGGCTCTGCAGATTCTCTGGTAGCACTCAGCAAATTATTGGAATCCTAGGTTAGCCTGAAATCCTTCCTTTGAAGGGAGTCGCAAGCATAAACTATGGGTGACCTTTTTAAACTGCCAATGTACTTATTACCCAAACCCACCAGTACAAAACAATCATTTATTATGCCGGAAATTGCGGGGTTTTTTGGAGGCCATATATGTGGACTAGTAAAGAGGAGCTTCGAGAGTATGTCTGGAACCTGATGGTTAAAGAAAAAATTGCCGCCTTCCCCCTGCCTCCACACGGTAGAATACCCAACTTTGTGGGAGCCGCAGAGGCCAGCAGGCAGATTAGGAAACTTCCCGAGTACCGGTTGGCCCGATGCATTTTCTCCCCACCCGACGCAGCATTGATGCATTTCAGACGAATGGTTCTCAACGACGGCAAAATATTAGCGTATTCCACCCCCCACATGAAGAGTTTCAAAATGATGAAGCCGGGAAAAGAGGCGAAGGTGTCCATTAAAGACCTTATCGGGGGCGGTGAACCATTAACATTAAAGGTGGACATTGCAGTGGTGGGAAGCGTGGCAGTAGACATGAAGGGAAACCGCATAGGCAAGGGCTCGGGATACGGCGATAAAGAACTAGCCTATCTAAAAGAGAGAAACCCAAATCTACTCTCCGGAACCCTCGTCCACTCCACACAAGTTTTCGACGACTTCTCACACCTAGTAGAAGAGCACGATATCCCCGTAGACTTCATACTAACCGAAAAAGAACTAATAAAAACCACAAAGCATTAACTCTTCAAACATTAAACTCTGAAATCATAGATTAAATTTTATGTGTAGCCTCCCATCCGGAAAACAGGGTGAAGCAGGCATATTATAAGGTTTCAATGGAGATTCAAAGGTTTTCGATGAGCAATCAAAATAATATTCCACAAATGTGAAAAAATCTTTGATATGAACTTTCTAAAAATTGCAAAGGAGTGGGGTGGAATATCTTTATATTTTGCGAAGCGTTAGTTTATTTGTCGAAATTGGGCAGGAGGTAAAGGAAAATGACTAAGAAGGGCGAGAAATACAAATGTGAAGACTGCGGAATTATTGTGGTTGTTGAGGATCCGTGTGGATGTTCCGCATGCGACATAATATGCTGTGGGGAGCCAATGAAAAAGGTCGAAACCAAGAAGAAGTAAAATTGAAGCACGGTTTAGTTTCATCAATGCTCCCCAATTTTTCTACTTTCCACATTCCACGTATAAAAACCCGCGAGCTACGATTAGCACTTACTCAGTCAGTTAAGGCTACCCGAAGGCTACTGAGCCCAGCATACTGGACTGTAACCTTGCAGCTTTTCCTCTTTTTTTGGTTTTCTCAAATCTGGGAGAAATGGCTTCTAGGAATTAAATTTTCATGGACTTCTGTTTCTGTCAAAAAGGATAAATAAAAATTAGGAAGGCCAAAAGATGAGAGCTCCACAGTGTTTAGTTTAGATAGTGTTGGTGTAGTTTGATTTTTCCAGTTTGTTTATTTTGGTCGCTGTGAATTTTTTATATGTAGTAGCTTGGGGGTCTTTGAATTACCACTAATTGTTGCAGGAATAGGTCTTCGGAAATGGCTCCGGAAAAGTCTGTTTTTTCATCTATGACCACTTTGGGTGTTCCCTCAACATTGTATTTTTGGGCCAGATTTGGAAATATTTGGATGTCCACCATGTCCACCTTTATGTGTTCGTTTTCCACCGCGAACCTGAAAGCGGATCGGGTTACCATTGGGCAGTAGGGACAGGTAAGTAAAATAAAAACTTGAATATGTGTGTCCTTTTTGATGGATTGTAGCAACTTTCTATTATTTTCTGAGAGCTCGGTGGTACCCCTAGAAACATCTAGGAGCAACTCGGTGAAGGGCCTAAACTCGTAACCGTAGGGTAAACCATAAATGCGTATACCGTAATCCCTTTTGCCCAAAACCGCGATTGCCGGAATTCTCTTTATTCCGTATTCTTTAGCCTTTTCGCTGTCCTTGACATAATCGTATACCTCCAGCTTTATCTTACTTGACAATCCGCTAACTTCTTCCAAAAATTCCCTGACAGTGGAGCATATGGGGCACTCGTTCTCCTGGCTGAAAAAAACAAGTTTAACCTCGCCCTTAAACTGTCTCTCAAACAATCCGCTTAAACGCTTCTTATCCGCCTCAGAAATAAATCCCATCTTGCAACCCTCACAAAAACTTCTACGCAAGCCACATTAATAAATTCTAACAAATAAAACTTAACAGTTCCCTTCCTCCCAACTATTCCCTCAGGTTTTTAAGTTCCAAAACTTGCATCCTTCAGTACCCCCACATCCATAAAGCCAAAAATGAAGCCAATCTTCAGCCATTTACACTAAAAACTTTTTACGCCCACAAATCTTAATACACTGGGTATAATAGCGGTTGCTGTGCAGGGGGCCTCCACATAACTAATTATGTGAAGACGCATAAATAATGGCTAGGAGCTCTGAGATATTGATTTTTGAAAGATTTCGAGTGCCCTGTCCACTTCCTCTCTTGTTACTATTAAGGGCGGCGTGAAGAGTAGTATGGAGCTGTTTCTGGTTCTCATTGCGGAGTGCCCTATAATCAAGCCATTGAAAATAGACTTCACCTGAAGTTCCCTACCCTTATCCATGTCCGGCTCTTTACTGTCTTTATCTTTTACAACTTCCAGACCTATTAGCAGGCCCTTGCCCCGCACTTCCCCGAAAAAGGGGTGTTCCTCAGCGATTTCCCTCAAACCGCTTAGAAGATATTCACCCACCTTTTCCGCATTTTTTGATAGGTCTTTCTCAATGATTACCCTAATGTTGGCTAGTGCCGCGGCACAGGCTAAAGGATGATTCATACTAGTGATGCCCATAATTCCCCGCTCCACGTATCTCGGAGATAACTCTGGAGCCACACCCAAAGACTCTGCTATCTTCTCCTGCACCAAGACCGCCGAGCAAGGAACGTAGAAGGAGGAAATTCACTTAGCCAGAGTCATTATGTCCGGAACCACATTCCAGTGTTGACACGCAAACAGTTTTCCCGTGCGACCGAAACCCGTGAGAACCTCATCCATTATTAGTAGGACATCGTATTTATCGCAGACTTCCCTAATCATTGGAAAGTATTCCTTCGGGGGAATGATGACTCCGCCCCATCCTATTATGGGTTCTGCTATGACTGCAGCTACCTGTTTGGGATCCTCGTAGTGAATGGCATAATCAATCATTCTAGCACACATCACATCACATTCTGGATAATCCAATCCCAAATCGCAACGGTAACAGTACGGCGGTGGAACGTGAATAAAGCCGGGCAAAACCGGGTCAAAATCCATCTTGTAGTTGAGAACCCCACTTGCACTCAGGGCGGCGGCCGTGTTCCCATGATAGCCGCCCCACCGGGCAATGATTTTAATTTTTCTCGTAGCTCTCCGAACTATCTTGATGGCCATCTCATTAGCCTCGGAACCCCCACTAATCATAAAGGACCTAGTCAAACCTTTCGGAGCTATCTCCGCCAATACTCTCATGAGCTTAGCAGAGGAAGGATTCACCGCCAAGCCGGTCAGGCCCGCCGATGCGTCCAACTGTTTCTTAATAGCGCCTATTACATCACGATTCCCATAGCCAATGTTTACACAGGTGGTACCAGCCAAGAAATCCAGATACTCGCTACCCTGAGAATCGGTGAGAGTTACACCCTCAGCCTTAGTAATAACTGCAGGAATATTCTTGTGCGGGTGAAAACCAAAACCTTTATCCCATTCCAAGAGTTGACTCGGATCGTCAGCCGCCAATATTTTATTTATCCTTTCAAGTAAACCCAAAGAAATCACCCTTTCACCTCTTAACCAATTGGGGAAGAATCAGGTTTCTCTTTTCAAAATTTAGATAATCCCATTTATATGGATTTTTTGGGCTTTTTAATAGAGAACTCGTCTTAGGTATGTAGTTTTCCTGGTTGTTACCTGTCTTATGTGGGGGTTGAGGAGTTAATCCAGCCCCAGAAGATTCTTGGGGGACTGGCGGGCTTCTGGACATCTGCGGATTTA
>Ga0136652_1000713_pt1 | contig 15383 bp, 17 predicted proteins | sample ConPoolayeEmetaG_FD_94864 | JGI IMG/M metagenome (GOLD analysis project Ga0136652, IMG submission 94864) | Hot spring microbial mat communities from California, USA to study Microbial Dark Matter (Phase II) - Cone Pool mat layer E metaG... ...
ATTCTGACTTATTTATTTGGAAAACTTGCCAAAAAATTTGGAATTATTTCTTTCCCTTCCGAAAGGAAAATACATAAAATACCAACACCTTTACTTGGAGGACTTGGAATATTTTTTTCTTTTTTTCTTGTTATTGCTTCTGGAATAATTTTTGTAAATATAGGTTTTATACCCGATTTTATTAAGGAATATATAGAAGGAATTTATTCTGTTTTACCAAAATTAATGGTTATTGTTTTAGGAGGTATTATAGTAATATTTTTTGGATTACTTGACGATTCCTATGAACTCAAACCATTTCAGAAACTTTTTTTTCAAATATTCACAGCAACGATAATCTTCTTTTCAGGAATGAGAATTACCTTTTTTGTTTCTAATCTTTTTCTTTCTTATATCACTACAATTGTCTGGATTGTTTTCATGATGAATAGTTTTAATTTACTGGATAATATGGATGGTCTTTCTGCTGGTGTTGCTTTCATTACAGGGATGGTTTTATTTATTTTTGCTTTTGAAATGGGACAATTATTTATTGCTACTATTTTGTCTGTTTTTCTTGGCAGTGTATTGGGTTTTTTAATACATAATTTTTATCCAGCAAAAATATTTATGGGTGAATGTGGAAGCAGTTTTATAGGGTATTTTCTTGGAACAATTTCAATTCTTTTAACTTATTACAAGTATGAAGAAAGTAAAACTTTTCTTCCTGTTTTTATTCCTCTTATAGTTTTTTCTGTCCCTTTTTTTGATACAATTTCTGTGATATGTATAAGGAAAAAAAGAGGTTATTCTATTTTCAAGGCAGATAAAAATCATCTTTCACATCGTCTTGTTTCTTTGGGGATGACACAAAAACAGGCAGTTTTATTTATATATCTTTTAACTTTAACAACAGGAATAAATGCTTTAATTTTGAAAAATTTGAATATTTATGGAGGAATAGAAGTTTTAATAGTAGTGATACTTATTCTTAGCATTGTTGGAATTCTTGAGTTTTTTGGAAGGAGTGAAAATGAAAAAATTAATAGTGGCTCTTGATTTAGTTGATAAAAAAAGGATATACCAACTTGTGGAGGAAATTGGAGAAAAGGTTGATTTTTATAAAGTGGGGATTATTCCTTATCTTCTGTTTGGAAATGAAATTATTAAGTATTTAAAAAGGAAAAAAAAGAAAGTTTTTCTTGATTTGAAATTTTTTGATATTCCTAATACTGTAAAAAATGCAACCAGAATCATATGTGAAAATGAAATAGATATGTTTACAGTTCATTTAATTTCAGGAGAAAAGATTGTAAAGAGCGCTGTTGAAATTAAAAGGGACTTGAAAAGTGAGACAAAGGTGATTGGAGTTACTGTTTTAACTTCTTTATTAGAAAATGATATAAAATTGCTTGGAATAAATGTGAAGATTGAAAATCTTGTGGAAAAACTTGCTAAAAATGGATATAATTGGGGGATTGATGGAATTGTATGTTCTGGACTTGAAATTAAAGATTTAAGAAAGAAATTTAATCCTCCTTTCCTTTTAATTGTTCCTGGAGTAAGAATGGGAGAAAAAAAGGATGACCAGAAAAGGACTGTAACAGTTAAGGAGGCGATTAAAAATGGAGCTGATTTTATAGTTATTGGCAGACCTATTTATGAGAGTAAAAACCCTGTTAGAGTTGTAGAAAAAATTTTAAAGGATATAGAAGATGAGAAATAGAACATGGATAGAGGTAGATATTGGAAAGATTAAAAGAAATATAGAAAAAATAAAAAAAATTACTGAAAAAAAACTTCTTGCAAGTGTTAAATGTGATTTTTATGGTATGGGAATGAAGGAGGTCTCTCGCGAAATAGATAAGATAGTTGATTTTTATGGAGTTGCTACTTTTGAGGAAGCGATGGAATTAAAAGAAATGAATGTTAAAAAACCTGTTTTAATAATGGGAAGTATTTTGCCAGACCATGTTAGAGATTGTGTAGAAAATAATATAAGGATTACTCTTTGTAATGAAGAAGTTTTAAATGAGATAGTCAGGGTAAATGGGAAATATCAGAAAGAAGCGATTGTTCATATAAAAGTTGATACAGGAATGGGAAGAATTGGTTTGAGAGAAAAAGAAGTTTTTCCGTTTATTGAGAATGTATTAAAACATAAATCTATAAAAATTGAAGGTATATTTTCACACTTTGCTACAGCAGAATGGAAGGATAAAACTTATGCAGAACATCAACTTAAATTGTTTAAAAATATAATTGAAAAAATTGAAGGGAAAAATAAAATTCCAATTAAGCATATGGCAAATTCTGGTGGGATTTTAAATATTCCAGAAAGTTATAAAAATTTTGATATGGTTAGAATTGGGATTTTATTACTTGGAGTATATCCTGCAAAATATCTTGCAGGAAAAATTATGTTTGAACGCGCTCTCAGATGTTTTACAAAAGTTAATTTTATAAAAGAAGTAGGAAAAGGGACTCCTCTTAGTTATGGACTTACTTTTACAACAAAAAAGAAGACAAAAGTTGCAACTCTTGGGATTGGTTATGGAGACGGATTGAGAAGATTTCTTTCAAATAAATTTTATTTAAAGTGGAAAAACTATAAACTTAAAATAATAGGGAATATCTGTATGGACCAAACACTTGTTGATGTCACAAATAAAGATATTAAAGTGGGAGATGTTATTGAAGTTTTTGGGGACAATTTTGAGATTGAGGCCATGGCAGAAATAGGTAAAACTGTACCTCAAGAAATTTTATGTGGTTTTGGAAGTAAAAGAGTTGAAAAAATATATATAAAATGAAAATGGAAGAGAAAATTAGGTTATGGAAAAAAAAGATAGAAGAATATCTTGATAAAAAATTACCTTCTGAAAAAGAAGCACCAAAGGTTCTGAATGAAGCAGTAAGATATAGTGTTTTCTCTGGTGGTAAAAGATTAAGACCTATTTTAGTTTTTTGTGTAAGTGAGATTTTTGATGTAGATTTTGAAAAAGTTTTGCCTGTTGCGTGTGGAATAGAACTTATACACAATTTTTCCTTAATTCACGATGATTTACCTTCTATGGACAATGACGATTTTAGAAGAGGTTTACCAACCTGCCATAAAAAATTTGGAGAAGGGATTGCAATTCTTGCAGGCGATGCTCTTTTAACATATGGATTTAAATTTGTTGGAGAAGGAGGGAGTGTATCTCTTATTAAAGATGTTGCAGATGCAATTGGATCTAAAGGAATGGCAGGAGGACAGGCTCTTGATTTAATATGTAAAGGTAAGAAAGTAGATAAAAAGACAAAGATGAGGATTGATTATATGAAAACAGGAAAACTTTTTGAAATCTGTTTTAAAGTTCCTTTTTATTTCAAAAAAATTAAAAATGAAAAAAGAAGAAAAATAGAAAAAATAGCAAAAAATTTTGGTATTGCTTTTCAAATAAGAGATGATATAGAAGATAAAGAAGGAGATATAGAGGAATTAAAGAAGAAGTTAAAAAAGGTCTATTTTGAAATGAAAAAAGATATTTTAAGTTTTGGAAATAAAGGTAAAACTCTTCTTTTTATACTGGATAAAATTTATAAAGATTTTTTGTAAAGATGGTTTTTATGGTATAATTAAATTTTAAGAAATTTAAGGAGGCAAAATGAGCATAATAGAGGTTAAAGAACTTACAAAATATTATTATATTGGAAGAAATAAAAAAATAGTTGGGTTAGAAAATGTTTCTTTTAATGTTGAAGAGGGAGAAATATATGGAATACTGGGACCTAATGGCTCAGGAAAAACAACATGTTTGAAACTTATGCTTGGTATTCTGTATCCTACATCTGGTGAAATAAATATTCTCGGGAAAGACCAGTTTAATCCAGAGATGAAAAAAAATGTTGGATTTCTACCTGAAAATCCATATTATTATGATTATCTTACAGGTCCTGAATTATTAAAATTTTATGGAAGATTATTTGATTTACCCGAGAAAATTATAAATGAGAGGATTGAAAAATTGCTTTATCTTGTTAAACTTCATGAAGCAAAAAAATTACCATTAAGAAGTTATTCAAAGGGAATGCTTGAAAGGATAGGAGTTGCAGCCAGTTTAATAAATGACCCTAAGATTTTAATACTTGATGAACCAACAACAGGACTTGACCCTATCGGATGTATGGAAACAAGGGATTTACTTTTACAATTAAAAAAAGAGGGTAAAACTATCCTTTTATCAAGTCATTTTCTTTCAGAAGTTGAAAAGGTTTGTGATAGAATTGCAATATTTCATAGAGGATATTTACTTGCAACAGGTGGATTGAAAGAATTGATTGATAGATATAATGCAGATGGGCTTGAGGACTTATTTGTTAAGACAATAGAAGAGTTTGATAAAAAAGGAGAAAAATAATGAAAAAATCTTGGATTATTGGTTTGAATACTTTCAAGGAATCTTTGAGGAAAAAGACCCTTTATATACTTCTTGTTGTGGCTCTTATTGTAATTGGTGCATCTAAAGCGTTTTCTTTTTTAACAGCAGAGGAAGAACTAAAAATGATTAAGGATGTGAGTTTTTCCAGCATAGAGTTTTTTGGTGCATTGATAGCAATTTTTATGTCTCTTACAGCCATTTCCGGTGAAATTGAGAAAAGAACGATTTATACCTTATTTTCAAAACCAATAACAAGACAAAATTTCTTTATGGGAAAATTTATAGGAATTGTTTTAATTTTATTGCTCAACTTTTTCCTTATGAGTTTGTTTTTTATAGGACTTTTAATTTTTAAAAAAAGTCCACCAGATATTCAAGTAGCCAAAACATTATTACTTATTTTTATAGAACTTATTCTTATTGGAGCAATAACTTTGACAGTTGCGACTTTTGCTTCAGATGCATTTAATATAATTTTTTCTTTTTTCCTTTACATAGTTGGACATTTGATTTCATACGGTAATCAACTTGTTGATAGAACTGAAAATTTTGTTTTAAAAGGGCTCGGAAAAATTCTTTTTACAATCATCCCGAATTATGAAAATTTTAATATAAGGGATAAAGTGGTTGTTGGAATTGAGGTAAGTAGGAATTATATTTTTAAAACAAGTGTTTACTGGTTTCTTTATCTTGTTGTAATTCTTTTAATAGGTTCTTATTTTATTCAAAAGAGAGAAGTATGAAAAAAAATTGGGTTAAATTATTTATTGCGATAATTTTACTATTCCCTATAGGATTTTTACAGGTGAGTATTGATTATTCAAAGAAGGTTGAGGACCTTGAAAGTAATATACTTCTTATGCCAGGACAGATTGCAGGAAGTTTAGTTTTAAGTGGTTTTAAAGGGCTTGCCGCAGATTTATTATGGTTAAATATAGAAAATTACTGGCATTCAGGACAACATTATAAAATGTTGCCTTTACTTGATGCAATAGCATGGCTTCAACCAACTTATATAGTTGTCTGGGCAGTTGGTGGATGGCATATGGCATATAATATTTTTGCCAATGTAAGAAGTGGAAAAGAGAAGTTAATTTCTCAGATTGAGAAGATGATAGAAGAGATTGAAAATAAAAATAATAAAGATTTGGCAATAAAAATTAAAAATGAAATAGATACTTTAATTGAAGGGATTTCAAGAGAATATCCGAAAACAGAAGAGAAAATAAAGGATTATGTTAGAATAGTGGAGAATTGTAGAAATAGACTTGAAGGCATGAGAGAATATAAAAAACTTTATGAGACACTCAATAGTTTTGTAAATATCCCTGAAGAAATGCTTTTCTGGTATAATAGTGGAGTTTCTTTTTTAAAAAGAGGGATTACATATAATAGAGATAGATATGACCTTTATTTTGAACTTGGATGGACATATTATCATAAAGGCAGGGATTATCCAAATGCTGTAAGATATCTTGAAAAAGCAATAAAATTTCCTCATCCTGATTATGTAGATGATGTTTTAGCACATGCTTATGAGAAAAATGGACAGATTGATCTTGCAATAAAACAATGGGAAAAATTGATTGGAACTTCTTTTGAGACAATAGCAAAAAGAGCCATTCAAACTTTAAAGTCAGGCGGTAGATTTACTCCATAAATGAAACATTTAATATTTGTTCTTTCAGCCCCATCAGGTACAGGGAAAACGACAATTCAAAAGATGCTGAAAAATGAAATTAAAGATATTGATTTAGTTGTTACTTATACTACAAGAAAACCAAGGTATGGTGAGAGAAATGGGGTTGATTATAATTTTGTAAATGAAGATGAGTTTAAAAAAATGATAAAAGAAGATAAATTTGCAGAATGGTCTATTGTTTATGGTAATTATTATGGAACCCCTAAAGAAAAAATAGAGCAGAATTTGAAACAGGGTAAAAAAACACTTCTTGTTATAGATACTCAGGGAGGATTAAAAATAAAAAAGAAATATCCTGATGCTTTTTTGATTGGAATTTTACCTCCTTCTCTGAAGGAACAGGAAAATAGAATGAGGAAAAGACAGGATATGGATGAAGAAGAGATTAAGAAAAGGCTGGTTGTTTCTAAACAGGAGAGGAAGACACTTTTAAAATATTATGATGTGAGAATTGTTAATAAAGATTTAGATAAAACAGTAAAGAGGATAAAAAAAATAATTGATTCTAATTGAAATTACTTAAAACAATTCAATATCTTTTCTTCAAGATTTTTTTCTGGCATCGCTCCTATAATTTCCCCTGATTTATTTCCATTTTTGAAAATAATAAATGTAGGTATAGACATAACTTCAAATTTTTCTGCAATTTCTGGATTTTCGTCTACATTAACTTTTGCAAAAACAATTTGATTCTTATATTTTTCTGCAAGATTTTCATATATAGGGCTCATCATTATACATGGCATACACCAACTAGCCCAGAAGTCAATAACAACTTTTTCATTTTTTTTAATTACTTCTTCAAAATTGTCCTTATTTAAATGAAGAATATTTTTTTCCATAATTTCTCCTCTTTTTCTATATAGAAATTATACCAATTTTTTAAAAAATGGGAAATTGTAGTATAATTATTTAATTACTTCTATGGAAAAAAATGAAATAAAAATGTCTTTAGAACTTCTTTCAGATTTTAATGAAGAAATAAGAAAGGAAGTTTTTTTAAAAATTTTTGAATTGATACAACAGAATAAGATAAAAAGGGATAGAGAATTTAATGGATTACTCAATGCACATATTCATACATTTCATTCTTTTAATTATAAAAACTGGTCTCCTTTTAGAATTGTTTTTGAAGGATGGAAGAAGGGATTACTGTTTATAGGAACTGTTGATTTTGATACACTTTCTGGACTTGAAGAGACATTGTTTGCTGGAGAATTACTTGATGTTAAGGTAATAGGGGGTTTTGAGTCAAGAGTTTTTTTAAGGGAAATGAAAGATAAAGTGATAAATTCTCCTGGTGAACCAGGGATTTTTTATCTATGTGGAAAGGGATTTAAAAAAATGCCTGATAGGGATAGTGAGGAAGGAAAATTTTTTGAAAAATTAAAAATTGTGGCGCAGAGAAGAAATAAGAAAATAATAGAAAAAATTAACAATTATCTAAAATATGTAAAGATTGATTATAAAAAAGATTTATTACCTTTAACTCCCTCAAAAAATCCAACAGAAAGACATATAATAATTGCTTATTATAAAAAGTCGTTAGAAGTTTTAAATGATAAAGCGCATGAGTTCTGGTCTGATATTTTAAATATAGAAAAGAGAAAAATTATAGATTTAGAGAGTAAAAATAAAGGGGATTTGTATGAAATAATAAGGCAAAAACTTATTAAATCTGGTGGTCCTGGATATGTAAAAGCAGAAGGCAGTGATTTCCCTTTGTTTGATGAGGTTGTAAAAATAACGGAAAAAGCAGGTGGTATTCCTATAGGAACATGGCTTGATGGAACGAATGAAGGAGAAAAAAATTCTGAAATTTTTCTTGAGTTAATGAAAGAAAAAGGAGTAAAAGGTATTACTATAATACCTGAAAGAAACTGGAATATAAAAGATGAAAATGAGAAAAAAATAAAGGTGGAAAAACTTGAAGAATTTATGGGAACATGTATAAAGATGGAAATGCCAGTTATATGTGGAACTGAAATGAACAAATATGGTCAGCCATTTGTTGATAATTTTTTGAGACCTGAGATATCAAAATATCTTGGTTATTTTATAGAAAGTTTTAAAAAATTGTTTTTAAAAGATGAAAAAAATAAGATTTAAAAAAGAACTGGAAGCATTATATAAAATTAGCAAAGCAATAACATCTGATATGTATATAGAAGATATTTTAAAACTTATTGTTGGAGTTATAGCAGAGGTTTTTAAATCAAAAATTTGTTCAATTTTACTTTATGATGAAAAAGATGGAGTTTTAAAAATTAGAGCGACACAATCAATGAGTGATGAATACTTAAAAAAAACACCTTTAAAACCAGGAGAGGGAATAGCAGGAAAAGTTTTTTTGAGTAAGAAACCTATAGTTGTTGAGGATGTCAGGAAAGAGGAAGAGTATAAATATAAAAATATAGCAGAAAAGGAAGGTCTTGTTTCAATGCTTTCAGTTCCTATGATTGTAAAAAACAAACCCATAGGGGTTTTGAATGTTTATACAACAGAAATTCATAAATTTACAGAAAAAGAAATAGAACTTTTATCTTCAATTGCAAATCAAGCAGCAATAGTTATAGAGAATACTGAATTGATGGTAAGAACCAAAATTCTTGAAGAGGAACTTGAAACCAGAAAAAAGATAGAAAAGGCAAAAGGGATTCTTATGAAAGAAGAAGGACTGGATGAGGAGGAGGCATATAATAAATTAAGGAAATTTAGTATGGATAAAAGAATTAGTATGAAAGAAGTTGCAGAGGCGATAATTCTTGCATATGAACTTAAAAAGAAGTAAAATTTAACGGAAAGGAGCGAAATGATAGAAGAAAATTGTGGAGTATTTGGGATATATTCGTTAAATAGAAATTGTGTTGAAAAGATTTATTATGGAATTTTTAAATTACAGCACAGGGGACAGAGATATTGTGGAATAGCAACTTATAATAAAAATTTTAAACTGATAACACACGATGGATTTGTCAGACATTCTTTCACAGAATATGAATTGAAAGAACTTTTTGCAAGATTTGGGATTGGCCATGTAAGTTTAAAAGAAAAACAACCAGTTTTTTTTGAATCAAAACTTGGACAATTTGCTATTGCATTTGCTGGAAATATTACCAATTTTAAACAATTGTTTAATAGTTTTAAAAAAGAAGGGCACTCTTTTTCCAGTCATACTCAGATAGAACTTATAGCCAAAATTATTGTTCAGGGTAAGAATTTTGTTGAAGGGATAAAAAAATTATCTAAAAAAGTTAAAGGTTCTTATACAATTTTGATATTAACTAAAGATGGTATTTATGGTGCAAGGGACCCTTATGGTTTTAAACCATTAATAATTGGGAAAAGTGAGGATGAGTATGTTATTTCTTCAGAATCAAGACCTTTCAATTTTTTGGGGATAAAGATTTTAAGAGATGTAAAACCAGGTGAAATTTTATTAATAAATAAAAATGGTATTCAAACAGAAGATATTATTGAAAACAAAAGAATTGCTTTTTGTGCTTTTGAGTGGGGATATATTGCTTCTATGGATTCTATAATTGAGGGAGTTTCTGTTGCTAAGGCAAGGAATAACCTTGGGAGGTTTCTTGCTAAGAATGATAATGTAGAAGCAGATATTGTTTCTGCAATCCCATTTTCAGGTATTGGTTATGCTCTTGGTTATCATAAAGAATCTAAATTACCTTATGATGAGGTTTTTTTGATTGATAGGTTTGCAAGCAGGAGTTATTTACCATTGACACAAGAAGAGAGACAGAAAGAAGCAGAATTGAAACTTTCTGTTATTGAAGCAAATGTAAAAGGAAAAAGGATAATTTTATGTGATGATTCAATAGTAAGAGGAACTCAGATAAGAAATAAAGTTCTTGAATTGAAAGCATTTGGAGCCAAAGAAGTTCATGTAAGAGTTGGATGCCCTCCATTAATTGCTCCATGTCTTTACGATGTTTCCACAAGAAGTTATAAAGAACTTGCAGCAAAAAGATATAAAATAGAAAAAATTGCTAAAATCATAGGAGCGGATACTCTTAAATATAATTCTATTGAAGATTTTGTTAAAGGGATTGAAATTCCAGAAAAAAATCTCTGTCTTTATTGCTGGACAGGTAAAAAGATAATTTAAAAACAAGAAAGTATAGATTGATGGAAGAGTTTGGGATATCATAAAAATAATTTATAGGGTATAATAAACTGAAAGGATGCGTTTAAAAAATAAGATAAAAAAAATTGTTAGGTTGATTGAAGAAAAAAAAGGTGAAAATACAATAGTCTTAGATTTACATGGTCTTACATGGATTACTGATTATTTTATAATTACTTCTGGAGATTCTTTAATTCAAACAAAAGCGATAGCAGAAAATATTATTGAAAATATTAAAGAGACCCCTATATCTATAGAAGGTATAGAGGATGGAAAATGGATACTTATTGATTATGATGAAATAATAATCCATATTTTTTTAGAAGAAACAAGAAATTATTACAAACTTGAAAAATTGTGGGCTGATGCAAAAATTGTTGAAGTTTAGAGATTTTTGTTGTTTATATAATCAATAACACTGTTAACAGCATCAGCAAGAGATTTATAAAAATCTTTCTGTCTTAACTTTATTTTTTCAACTTTTTTGCCTTCTGAAATATCTTTTAAAACTTTTTCAATTCTGTAAAGGGGTCCAGCAATTCTATGTAAAAATCTTATTTCAACATAAAATATAAATAAAAGAAGCAATAAAATAAGCAATCCTATTCTTTTAAGTAAGATAAAATTGATTGTTTTAATTATTTCATAAGCATTTACAAGTTTATTTTCAAGTTCAAGTTGGGATAGAATTGTGTTTAAAGTAATATAATAAGTAAGACCAACAACAATAAGGATTGCAATTAAAATGAAATAAATTGTAATGCCACTAAAAATAAACTGAACAGGTTTATTTATTAAATATTTCCTTCTTTTATACTTTTTTTCCATTTTTGCTCCTAATTATTCCTGGAAGTTTGGATATTTATTTGAAACCCATACAATGTCTTTATTATATCCTTCTCCTCCTTCTTTTCCATCCTTTCCATAACTTCCAAGTATAAAATATTCTCCTGTTGGCATATTATCAATAATTATACTGAAATAAAGAAAATCTTCAGGAGTACTTCTTGCCCATGTGATAATGTTATTTTCAGGTTGTAAAGTAATCTCTTTTTCTATTATCTGTGGTAAAGGTTTATTCTTAAATTCATTTTCATCAACAATTTTTACTCCATTAAGATATATATTACAAGCAGTTACTCCATAATTTTCAATTCTTATTCTTCCTTTTCCTGATATTGCATTAAAATTTGCTTCATATCTATATGGTTTTCCATATTCTCTTGGTAATTTTGGAGATGAAAAAACAGTTGTGGGTGGAACTTTATAAAAATATGGATTTCCCCATGGGTCAAGAGGAATTTTATTTGTATAAGGTCCATCCCATCCTTTCTCCTGTAATTGAGGTGCCGGATTAGATGTTAAGTCAGAAAGGAAGCCAGGATAAAGACCTGTATCATTTTTGACCTGTTCAAGAAGTAATGCAAGTTGAGAAATCTGAGTTTTAGCACTCATAACTTTGGCTTTATTCATAACATTTCTTATTGCAAAAAATATTCCAGTTGCAAGGATTAAAAATATAATGATTCCTATTACCAATTCTATCAATACACTTCCTTTTTTCATTTCCCCTCCTTTTAATTTTACCTTTTATTTTTTCCAATTGTCAACTTTTTATTTTTTTTGTATAATTTTTAAATATGAAAATAAACAGGCAAATTTTTAGAGAATATGATATTAGAGGGATTTATGAGAAGGACCTAAAAGGAGAATTACCTTATTTTATTGGAAAAGCATTTGGTAGTTATGTTATAAGAAAAAATCTTAAAAGTGTATGTGTAGGAGGAGATAATAGATTAACTACACCTGAGATAAAAGAAAAATTGATAAATGGTTTGGTGGAAACTGGATGTTATGTAATAGATATTGGAATAATACCAACACCGCTTCTTTATTTTTCAGTCCATTTTTACAATTATGATTCAGGCATTATGGTAACTGCAAGTCATAATCCTCCAGAGTTTAATGGTTTTAAAATGGTTTTGAGTGAAGGGAGTTTATATGGAAAAGAAATACAGAAAATTGCTGATATGATTGAAAAAGAGGATTTTGAAAAAGGATTTGGTAAATTTGAAAAGAAAGAAGATGTGGTTGATGAATATATAAATTTTATGACAGGAAAATTTAAATTTAAAAGAAAACTTAAAGTAGGGGTTGATACCGGAAATGGAACAGCAGGTCCTGTAGTAGAGAAACTTTTTAAAAAACTTGGAATAGATTTTATTGGTTTATATATTGAAAGTGATGGCAATTTCCCAAATCATCCTCCGGACCCTGTTGTTCCGGAAAATTTAAAGGATTTGATTGATATAGTATTAAAAAATAATCTTGATTGTGGATTGGGTTTTGATGGAGATGGTGACCGTCTTGGAGTGATTAATGAAAAAGGTGAAATTTTATGGGGAGACCAACTTATGATTATATATTCAAAAGAAATTTTAAAGAATAATAAAGGAGCAAAGATTATTTTTGATGTTAAATGTTCTAAGTCTCTTGAGGAAGAAGTAGAAAAGATTGGAGGAAAACCAATTATGTGGAAAACAGGCCATTCTTTAATTGAGAACAAATTACATGAAGAAAAAGCACCAATTGCAGGAGAGTTATCAGGGCATCTTTATTTTGCAGATGAATATTTTGGGTATGATGATGCAATATATTCTTCTTTGAGATTATTGAGAATAATGGATAGAGAAAACAAAAAACTATCAGAGTTTCTGGAAGGAGTAAAGAAATATTATTCCACTCCTGAAATTAGAATTGAAGTGCCTGATGAGAGAAAATTTGAAATAGTAGAAAATGTTAAAAATTTTTATGCACTCAGGTATAAAATAAATGATATAGATGGTGTTAAAGTTTACTATCCTGATGGATGGGCTTTGTTGAGAGCATCAAATACTCAACCTGCACTTGTAGTGAGAATAGAGGGGGAAACAGAAATTGCGCTTAAAAGAATAAAAGAAGAATTTTTAAATTTGATTGAAAAATATAAGTAAATGTCAAAAAAGGGGGTGAGAGGGATGAAATGTCCATTAAGATTGAGGACACAAAAAGGACCTCTTGGAGAAGCAGCATTTGGTGTTCCTGAACAGGTTGAAGATTTTGATATTTGTATAGAAGATAATTGTGCTTGGTGGGATGGAAAAAATAAATGTTGTATAATTGTTCATATAGGTATTATAAAAGAAAAACTTGAGATGTTGAGAGAAAAAGTTTAAGAATATATGAAAAGAGAAGAGATAATAAAAATTTTGAAAGAAAAAGAGAATATGAGAGATGAACAGATTGAAATTGTTCTTAAAGAAAAAGAAAAAACGTCCTCTCCTTTTGGATATTTACTTATAAAATTTGGGCTTATTTCTGCAGATAGATGGTATAATTTTGTTTTGAGAGAATTTAAATTACCCACTGTAAAATTAAGTGAAATAAATATAAGTAAAGAAGTTTTAAAACTACTTCCGGAATTTACATGCAGGAAATATAGAGTAATCCCTATATTTAAAGGAGACAGAAAACTTGTTTGTGCAATGGTAGACCCTGTTGATGAAGATGTTATTGAAGAGATAAAAAAAATTTCAGGAATGGAGATTGAAACAAGATTGGTAAAAGAGTATGAGGTTAAAGAAATAATTGATACATTGATATCTCATGGAGAAATTGATATTGTTTCTCCTGTTGAAAAGAAAGAGGTATCAGGGAAGATTTTCAGACCAATAAAAATAAAAGAGGTCTCTGAAATTTCTGCTGTAAGTACAGTTGAAGAATTGATAAACAGGGCTATAGAATTAAAAGCGACTGATATTCACCTTGAAATAGAAGAAGATGGATTGAGATTGAGATATAGGATAAATGGGCTTCTTTATGAATTTCCTCCACCACCTCTTGAACTTTATTCTTCAATTGTTTCTCATATAAAAGTTCTTTCAAATTTAGATATTTCAGAAAAAAGGATTCCTCAGGAAGGATATTTTAAAATGAAACTATATGGAAGGGATGTGGATTTAAGAGTTTCTGTATTTCCCACAATTTTTGGAGAAACAATTGCATTAAGAGTACTTGATAAAAAGAATATAATTTCAGGGCTTGAACAACTTGGTTTTTCTCCTGAAGTTCTTCACAGATGGAGAATTTTACTTGATGAACCCTATGGAATGCTTTTGGTTACAGGACCTACAGGAAGTGGTAAAACAACTACTTTATATGCTTCTCTAAATGAACTTGATAGTATTCATAAAAAGATTATAACTGTTGAAGACCCAGTAGAGTATCATCTTAAAAATGTTAATCAGACTCAGATAAATCCTAAAGCAGGCTTAACTTTTTCGGTAGCATTGAGGTCTATGTTAAGGCAGGACCCTGATATAATAATGGTTGGAGAAATAAGAGATATAGAGACAGCAGAGATTGCATTTAGAGCAGCACAAACTGGACATTTAGTTTTATCAACATTACATACAAATACAGCACCTGGAGCAATTATAAGACTTCTTGACATGGGAGTTGAACCATATTTAATTTCTTCTTCTCTGATAGGTGTATTGAATCAAAGACTTGTAAGGAGTATATGCTCTTTCTGCAAAGAAGAATATATACCTTATCCTGAAGAAATAAAATTATTAGATGCATCTTTACTTGAAAGAAAGGATGTGAAATTTTATAGAGGTAAAGGTTGTCATCTGTGTAATGGAACTGGATATGGAGGCAGAACTGGAATTTTTGAGTTAATGGTTGTAAATGAAGAATTGAGAAGAGTTATTATAAAAAATCCAGAGATTACAGAAATAAAAGAAGTTGCTCGTAAATCCGGAATGGAGTTTTTAAGAGAAGATGGAATAAAGAAGGTTATAAATGGTATAACAACAATTTCAGAGGTTTTTTACACCACAAGAAAAGAAGATTAAAAATATATTGATTGTAAATTGTTAACTATCAAGGATTTGTGAACTTCGGAAGTTCTAAAAAGGCTGGTTAATAATTGAGAGTGTCTTTGGCCAGTTCATATTTTAAAAATTTTAGGGTTATGTCTGTTTTAAGCCACCAAATTTATTTCTTTTAAGATTATAAGCACATTTTTCAAATTTGTCAAATTTTTTTAATAAACCAAGTAGTTTATTTATTTTTTCCTCGGTTGAAAGTC